>Ga0268283_1000807_pt1 | contig 17511 bp, 15 predicted proteins | sample saktaG_13_FD_190140 | JGI IMG/M metagenome (GOLD analysis project Ga0268283, IMG submission 190140) | Saline water microbial communities from Sakinaw Lake, British Columbia, Canada - sak_2013_06_06_36m | ecosystem: Environmental > Aquatic > Non-marine Saline and Alkaline > Saline ... | reverse complement strand
AGGTGTTTTTATTATATCTATGTTCAATCCACTGACCGTTCCATGAATTGATTTGGTTTCCTCTCAGATTGGGTGTTTTATTTAGAAACTCTCTGTAAAGTTGCCACCCATCGTACAAATCCAGTAAAATTTGTTTATTACTAAACAATAGAGACAATCCACTTTGCACGCCAATACCTAAGCCACTGCCAACCCACGACAAATACACATCGTCTTCTTTCAATGGTAGATTCATGTTGGTAATCTGTCCCGAAGTGGTTGCTGTAAAATCCAATGATGGAAACCCGATGGCAATGCTAGCATCAGCTGGTTCATTTTCGATTTTATGAATTGTATTTGTGAAGCGATCAATTCTTCTTTCAATTGTTTCATAAGGAATTTCACCGCTTCGCATTTTATCCCAGCTAATCTTTGGATTTTCTAAAGGGGAATTTCCTGCCGACATTAAGTACTTACTATGATTATAAAATATGTCATAATACTTCTCTACAAAAAACGTTTTCGCTGTGTAATTGCACTTATTCTTCTCGTTGTATGCTTCAAGAAAAACTCTTCCAATATTTGCTGTTATCATTGCATTTAATTTTTATAAAAATCGTTGAGTAACATCATAAAACTCTGGTTTCGCAAATTCAATCAGAAAACCTAAATCTGGATCGTATGCTTTTGTCGGAATGATAAAAGGTCGTGAGCCTGCATTTGATTTATCCAGATTCCGATAGCCTACCGAGCGATAAGAAACTGGTATTTCCAATTTTGACTGCTCTTCATAATAGGCTGTTTCGTAAAACACTTTAACTGTTTCTTCTATACAAGTGACGGAATCAATATCAAGAGTCTCCAGAAGTGCCGATTTTGGTTTATGCCACAATTCTTTAATTTTCCATTTACCCTTTTTGAAAGCCGAACTCAAATCTATATCTATAAATTCAATAGATGGATAAACTAAATCAATCAGTTCCTGATAATTCCTTTCTTTCATTAATCCGCGATTAGGTAAGGCTTCATAAGTGCGTTGAAGCACTTCTTGCCCATAAGGTAAAGCATCGGCTTTTTCTGCTGGTGGATTAAGTATATAAATAGCTTTATAATGTCCAATTGTATCTTTGGTTCTTTTTCTGTTAATCCGTCCGAATCGCTGAATCAATGCGTCTATTGGCGCACATTCGGTTATCATCAAATCGAAACTAATGTCAAGGCTAACTTCTACCACTTGCGTGGAAACAACCAGACAAGCTTCTGAACTTTTGTCGTAGATATTTCTCAGATCGGTTTCTAGCTGGCTACGTTTACCTCTCTTGAACCGACTATGTACTAACATTTTGGGTATATCAGGATAATTCTCTGATAAGCTTTCATATAACTTTTGAGCTCGTTTTACCTGATTGCATACCAGTAAAATCTTTTGATTTTGCTTTATGGCATCATCGATTATAGTTTTCAATGATTCTATAGAATACGCTTTATGAATGAAGTGTCTGTCGAATGTATCTAAAATTTCATCAGACAACCTAACATCAAAAACCTTTCCTTTTCCTCCAAGAATGTCAATCAGCCGGTTGTATAAAACAGTTGGCATTGTAGCAGTTCCAATATGTACCCGACAACCAATATTGCAAAGGATTTCAACGATCTTCAACACAATAGCTTGAGTGGTTTCCGAATAGGTATGAATCTCATCTAAAATTACATCGCATCCTTTTAAATCTGCAATCATCGCTTCGTAGCCTTTGGTCGCAAATGCAAGCGAAGCTAGTTGATGAGGAGTGAGGACTTTTACAGAAGCTCCGATATGTCGTTGTAAAATCTTTTCTTCGATCTTTCCGTTTTCCAATTTAATGCTTGATGCTGCATGAAGTAACCGCACATCGGCATTCGTATCTTTCAAGTCCTCTTTTATACGTTCATACATAGCGTTGATAGATGCCTGAAAAGGAAGTGTATAAAACACACGGCCTTTGCAGCGTCGGATCAGAAAATCAGTCTTCCCTGCACCCGTTGGAGCCGTTACAACTGTATGTAATCGTTCGTCATCCACAGAAAGCATTGACAGGGGATATAATTTACTCTTTCGGGAATGGTAATAACTCAAATCCGGATGAATGTACAATCGCTTCAAAAGTGTATCTGAATATCCTTCCATTGCCGAAGCCAGATGGTCGGCTGCAATCAATACTCCTTTCCATTGTGAGTAGCCATACGTTTTTGATTCGCAATAATCCACAACTCCCCAGAAGTTTACTTCCGCTTGTTGAATAGTGACTGTTGTTGTTTCAAATCCCAGAAGGGATAGTATTGATAATGCATCTTTACTCCATATTTCAAAATCTCTCAAATGCTTGGAAAGACAATCAGGATCATTTTCAACCATATCAAGTATTCCTTTTCCTCCTGCATCCTGATAGATTGATTTGTGGTGTGCAACAATCATGTCAATAATGGGATGCTTTTCCTCTTCATTTAGCAATGAAATAAAAAATAAGGATGCTATTTCGTGGCGAAAGATAAAGCCTGGCGGTCTTTGAAAATTCTTGTTTAAAGTCTGTTGAAAAAGGGGGCTTACTTTACCTATATCGTGTAAAATGGCACCCCTTCTAGCAATTGAAGTATCTAAATCAAGATTCCGTGCAACAATTTCTGCAAGTTTGGCTACCTCAGCCAAATGCTGTGTCAGTGGTGTTTTCCCATTCTGATCTCCTTTTGCTAATATGTGGTCAAATCCTTTCATCACATTCCAATAACAGGTTTCCCGGTGATTTCCAACCAACCATACATAGGTTTCGTCTCATTAAAGCGATTGAAGCCAACCAAAAACGATTTTTCATTTTCGCCAAAGCGCAGTTCAAATCCAGTTAGATTATCAAATTCAACATCTTCCATTTTCAATATTTCAGTATCTGGAAACAGAATATCCTCATTGCGGCATAAACATATGTGTTGAATTACACTTTTCTCAGCATCTTCAATTTTCTTAAAAGCTAAATAAAGAATTGGATTGAGCATTACTCCTCGTTCCAGAATAGATTGATTACGAATCATCATCTTTAATTGTGTTTTCTTTTCCCAACCACGGGTTTGTGTTTGCTCTTGCTGCACGCTGATTGAAGAATAGGTTAATTTATGCCGGATAATAGAACTTACTTCTAACTTTTGTCTTATACCTTCAATAATCGAAGGAGTCAAAAACTGTTGACTGAAAGTCTTACTGTCTCTTACTGCGGTCCAGGGTTTGATAAATCCAAACGGACCTGAATATTTTACTACATATAACATAGCATCATAATTAAATAATTGCACCAAATCCAATTCCTGTTGAGTTTCCAAGTCCGACATTCCAGGCAAAAATCTTTGTCTCCGGCTTGCCTTTTATAACAATCGGGCACCAACTTGCTCGATTCTCAACCCCATTGTAATCGATTTTCTTTGTTGAGGCTTTAGGATAATCACTCATGAAGGATATGTTAAGTGAATCATCTGACAAACCCACTACTTTCATTTTCGACTTCAAGGTTTCAACCAAACAGTTAGAGGCACGGGGATCATTGAAAAGGATATGGACAATATTGGTACTCTCCCTGCGCTTGATGAAAACCGGACTTCCTACCTGAAATGATTCACGGTTGGTCAGATCCGGATCTTCCTGGATGATGAGTTCATGAACATTTAGACCATGAAACATCATCGGATCAGTCTGGATTCCTGTAATTAGCCGTTTAATCAAAACAGCATCGTGTGAACTAAAGAAAAATGAACTGCCTTGTTCGAATGTCAAACCATCAGGAACTGCTTTTCCCCCAGTTAACCTGGAGAATGAGTATAAGGAAATTCTTCCGTGTTCTTCGTTCCATCCTAACCATTTATGTATTACACCGACAAGCAGATGCTGATGATTAAAAGGAATAGTTTCTTTTTTGGATTGAATTTTTAAATAAATTCTCATTTTAAATAGTTTTAAATCTTTATTCCTTCATATAATCTTAACAATGCGTTTATTACGAAATAGGTATTATAAAATCGGTAATGTCAAAGCAATTTGAAGTGCAGGAAATTTAGAGGTCACAAATATAATAAATATTCCTAATGAAAGTTTAAATTTAAATATTGTTATCTTTGTCACCAATAATTATCCAAGGGAATTGAAAGAATGAAAGTTTAAATTTATCTAATCGTACCCTTTGGAAAGCGGAAAGTGGTTTTGCATTTTCTGCTTTTATTATATTCATTGTTTTTTTTCAAATTATTATTTTACTCCACCACCCCCGCCTTCTTCATCTCATCCTTCAACGCGGGTAATGCGGGCTTACGATTGTACAATTCATGGATCAAATGGCGGGCATCATCCTCCTTTCCTTCGATTTGAAGGGCCAACTGCAGCCAGGTAGATATCCGCCGGTAGGAACTGCGCCCTTTCTCATTCTCTATGGTGTATCCGGTTTTTATCTTGATGAGTTCAAAGACCTCTGCCGGGAAAACGTTCAGGATCGGGGTGATCATCTCCGGAAAATGCCAGGTGTGTCTGACCTCTTTTTGCACCAGACGCAGAATTTCATCGTATCGTTTTTCCATCTCAAGCACCTTCACCCTGAATACTTCGTCCCAGGTGATCTCGTCAATGAACTTCTGCTTTTCCACTTCATCAAGATATTCGCGCAATTCCTCGTATTGATCTGGTTTTCTGTCGCGAAGGGTTTGGAACCAAAGAACCTCCTTGAAAAATTCTGCATCGAACATGGGGTAGAGCCGCTCACGGAAAAAATCACACAATTCATGCGAGTGGAGCCTGAACAGCCTTTTACCCTCAAGCCGGAAACACTCCGGATCATTCAGCCAGTAATGATCAAGCAACTGCTTCGCCACTTCCAGATCGGCGTCGATGAACTCCTCCGCTTTTTCGCGCCAGATTAAAGGATCATCATCAAATGACGCCAGTTTAACCGCCAGTCTGGGAACCAGCGAATCATCAATGCCCGCAATGGTCAGCTTTTCCAGAATCCGGACGGCCGTTTCACTGTTTTCAACAAGGCTGATGAATAGCGGTTCGAAATACCGGAGATAGTTTTTCATTCCGGGATACACCTTCAGATAATGGTCGAGAACGGCTTCAACCGACTTAAAGGCCTGATCAACGGAGATGACGGCGGTTGAAATCGTGCCCATTACTTCTCTCATCATCTCTTCGTGATCCTGAAGCAGTGTTTCGGTAAGATCGTCAAAAATATTTTCCGCACCTTTGATCTCCGCTGCCAGACAGGCATCATACATCCCCAGACAATTGCAGACTGCCTGTGCCAACTGACCGTCGTTCACAAGGATAAGAATGTCGTGTTTCCATCCGCCGAAAATTTCATCCAGGTTGTCTTCTGCAAAATGTTCATATGCTTCATAATCCTCAATATATCCGGTATGCCTCGGTACATACTGGCGCCAGTCCATGTTGTCAAAATCGAGGGTTTCAAGCTCTTTTTCCAATTTTAACCGGGCGTCAGCAATAAGCTTTCCAGCTTCTTTCAGATTATCCTTACTTTTCCTGATCACTTCAACAGGCTTGGAGTATTCCATGAACTGGTTTCTTAATCCTTCGTTTTTCGAAAGTACTGAATAGAGAAATTCAAGTTTTACTGAACTTTCTGTTTTATCGTAAAGTTGTTTAAAATCCATTGTTTTATCATTATCCATTAATTCATCACCTCCCCACATCCAAACCCCATGCTGTTCTTTTCGCCGAAACCGGTGTAATACCCCAGCCTCAGCAATTCGACGGGGGCAGCGATCCTGAAATCGTACTGGTATCCTATTATTTTCGATTCTGACGGAGTGCCGGCCTTGATCAGGATTCCCTTTTTACGGGGTTCGGTCTGAATTTCAATCCTGCCATCCTGTTCATGAAAATGAATTTCCTTTTTCATGAATGCCTTGTACTTTTCTTTCAGATTCCTGAAAAAGAGAACAGGATAGAGGGCGTCGTCCGGACTGAGATACCTGGCGTAGCGCTCTTCAGGGTATTTATATGAGATCAGCAGCGGCGAAAGGACTCTAAATGACATGTTACCGGAAAACACCGGTTCGGCGAGTCCTTCGACCGAAATCACTTTCAACGGAACCTGTGTCAAACGGTCGCCCAAGGTGAAAGACTGATCCTGGAACAGACCTGTGATAAAATGGCTTACCATCTCATCCGGCAGCATCGAAATCAGCATGCTGATATCACGACTCCTGATCTCCAGCCGGTCGGCCTGAATCCGGCGTTGGGGGATGACCAGATTGGAAAAGGTAAACAATTTGAATTGCTTACGGTCGTCGGTATAACCTTTGTCGTGCAACCAGGTGGCAAACGCAGGGTCGGCTGAGTTCAGCGCATGATAAATCCATGAACTGAGTTCATATTGATAATTCAACGGAAGAATCCGTTCCTTAGGATCTGTGAGTTCAAATGTCAACCTGAATCGCATGGTATAGATGCTGTTTGTCCCGGAACCTTCCGGGTTACCTTAAATCAACTGGTTCTTGAAAACCGCCCCAAAGCTACCTCCCTGTTTTGTCAACTTTCGTCAATTGATCTTATGTTTTTAAAATACTTTATGTGCTATTTTCCTGTTCAGAAAGGTTTTAAGCAGAACCGGGGATATGACAATTATTTCATCGGGCAGACCCAGCAAAAACCTCCCAATCCCCTCTAAACTGCTTACCCACCCTTTAAAGAGGAATGTACAGTCATCCACTTTTTGTAAATAGGCCTCTGCCATCGGATATTCTTCGATCAGCAGATTGGCAGCCCGCATGGTCATCGTAACACTGACCTCGATTTTCTTTTTTCCTGAAATCCTGAACACATCGGTTTCTTCCGACTGATGGCTGCTTTCATATCTCCAGGGGGTGTCGGTTTGCTTTACTGCCTCTATCCGCGCTGTTTTAAATAATTTATTCTTCCCGCTTTCATGTTCAAAACACCAGATAAAACCATAGTTGAGCGTGAATTCAAAGGGCTCAACCATCCTGTCGGCCACTGTGCTGCTGTTCGACGACTGATATCCGGTTAGCATTACACAGGTCTTATCTTCCATGGACCGGATCAGCCGGATCACCTTATCCGAATTCTCTTTTTTAACCACGGGGTAGGGAACCCCTTTCAGGTCGTACATCGAATACAGCTTCCTGGCGAGGCATTGTTTTATGCAGGTTTCATCATCCAGCGCCAGGATCGCCCTGTTCAGAATCCAGGCCTCTTCACGGGTGAAATGGATCAGATCGCCGATATCCTTCAGGTAGGGACTTTCCCGCGCGATCGTAAACCGGCCATCGTTCCGGTTCACGATAAATCCGGCATCCCGCAATGTTTCAATATACCGGTAAACCGTACGTTCGGTCATCTCCAGCCGGACTGCAATTTCTTTTAATGTGTAGCTGTAATTGCCCGAGAGCATCATTAAAAGTCGTAACAGGCGTTCAAGTTTGGGATGATCTGACATTGGGGTGCGAGTCAACAGGTTTTTATAAAATCATCGATTTGCAGAAACAGGTATAGTGAAAAGTATTGCGAAAGTTATGAATATATTGTTGAATTACTACAACAATACCAAAACATTTTTAATTGTTTTTTTTTTTACCACAAGTCTGCAGCTCTCAGTGTTAAATTTTCATCCTGATCCCCGGGTCATAATGCTGGTCTCTCATAGGTATAATCATCCATCTTTATTATTCAGGATGAGGCAGTTTAAATGGAAATGTTTATTTTTGACCGAACCTTACCGAATGAACAAATCACTGGCTATGGGACATACAAAAAGTAAAAAACTGATCATCCTCGGGATTGTGCAGCTTTTGGTGGCCGTGGGCGCCCTGCCTGCCGGATACCTGCTGATGGCGAACCCCGACGGATCGGGATTGGGCATGACCCCCGACATCCTTGCAGGTTCTCCCTTTAGGGATTTTTTCATCCCGGGACTGTTTTTATTTACGGTTAACGGATTGTTCAACCTGGGCAATGCCATAGCCTGCTTTGTTAAATTCAGGTACGCACCCGAATCGGGCCTGATCCTCGGCGGTGTGCTCATGACCTGGGTCGCCGTTCAGGTTTCCATCATCGGCTTGTCCCATTTTTTACAGCCTACCTACTTCGTGATCGGGATCATGGAGGTAGCCCTTGCAGGCTGGCTGATCAGCGAACGAAAGAAATATGATCCGAACCGGGTATGAACCCACACAAAAAGCAATAACCTTTGATAGCCAACCAAGTATTTGATTTCACGGTGATCATCCTGTTGAATTACATTTTTATGCAAAATACAGCATACAATGGGATCGATTTTATTTGATTCTGATAACCAAAATTTTTTCCAGAAATCCGGATTGCGTATGGGCTTTTGTATTTCTTCACAAACATCGTCATGCTGACCGATTTTGTCCGAAGGCCTTTTTTTACTTCCAAAGGAATCACTTTGCCCTCTATCTGAAGCATAAAATCGAGTTCGGCCGTATTCTCATTTTTCCAATAATATAACGGAAAACCATTGCATGTTAAAACCTGGGCCACATAGTTTTCGCTCATTACACCCATAAATCCATTGTCTTCTTCCATCGGCGATAATATCGTTTGCTGTGCCATTCCCGATTTCATGGTAAGCATTCCGATATCGCTCATGTATATTTTAAAATCACCCGGATCAGTATAGGCTGCTATAGGCATGTAACCATGATCTGTTTTCTGGCACTTAATAATGATCCCAGCTGCAGTAAGCCACTCGATCGACTCGCCAAACAGCGTGGCAGTGCCTCCTTTTTGAACGATTTTGTACTGAAATTTCCTGTTCTCTTTAGCCAATTGGGTTGGAATTGAATTGTAACAGGCTCTTATTTTTACGCTTGTGGCCGGAGCGGCATATTTTGCCATATCGGCGATGTATTCATTCAAAATACGGCCCTGAATTTCAGTTGATGTAAGCAAACTTTTTGTTTCAACAAACTCAGCTACCACGGCAGGCATTCCTCCAACAATCAGATATTGTTTATACAACTCCATGGCTTGTACGTGTGTTGCCTCTGGCATGGGCTCCAATTTTCCAAAATGCAACAGTATCTCACTGCTCAGAAACATTTTATCCATGGCCCAGAGGAATTCCTCAAAATCCATCGGAAACATAGCAAGCTCATCCACCTTACCTACCGGGAATGAATATTGATCTCTATTTACGGCCACGCCCAACAAACTGCCTGCAGCTATGATATGATATTGCGGAGCATCTTCGCAAAATGTCTTAAGTGAAGATAATGCCCTGGGGCATGCTTGTATCTCATCCAGTATAACCAATGTTTCTCCGGCAATTATACGGATATTGGTGATTGTTTCCAGAAATTGTATAATACGCAACGGAGTATTATCCGTTTCAAAATATGAATTTACCAATCGGTTTGTTTCCAGATTCACATGGACCACCTGCTTAAAAAACTGTGATCCAAATTCTTTCACAATGTAGGTTTTTCCAACCTGCCGGGCGCCATTCACAATAAGCGGCATTCGTTTGGGATTATTTTTCCACGCGATCAATTGCCGGGATATTTTTCGTTGCATCTGATGTGATTATTTAGGTTTATTCGGGTTTTGCCCCGTTTCCTGAAGCTCATATTTTCGATCAAAAGAGTATAAAAGTAATTATATTCTATGAAATAATCAAATTAATTTGATTATTTCCCACTATTTGATCAACTTATAGATAGTTGTTTTTTGAAAATTGTAAGACTGGAGTCATATCCTGAACCTGTAGGGCAGACCGGCATCTTCACCGGCATAACCGACACCGATCCGCGGACCGACCTTAATTTCCTCCGGAAGCACGGTTTCTCCATGGTCTTCGATCCAGATGGCCGATTGCGCTCCTTCATTGTTACCGGTCAGATCAAGACCGGTATCGGAATAGTGGATCCCAAGGATTTTCGATACTTTTCCCGGGCCAATCCCGAAATCTTTGGTGATTTGCTCTTTCCCTGAACGTTTCAACATCACATCGATCCCGTCGACCGGGACGATCCCCCGTATCAGCACCGCATGCGGGATATCTGTTACGTTGGTCACCACATTGAACAGAGAATGAACCCCGTAACAGAGGTAAATATAGGCTGTGCCTCCCTGTGCAAACATCACCTCGGTTCGGGCAGTCCGTCGTCCGCCAAAAGCATGCGACGCCCGGTCGGTTACTCCGGCATAGGCCTCTGTTTCACTTATGATCCCCGAGGTGATCACGCCGTCCATCCGCGTGATGAGATGTTTGCCAAGCAGATCGCGGGCAATCTGAACGACATCGGGACGAAGGTAGAAGGAGCGGGGGAGAAGGGACATTTACGATATACAATTTACGATATACGATATACGATTTACGGGTGACGCGTAACAATTTACAAAATTGTAATATTTTGGGTTTGTCGTTGTCAAAAAGCGCTAAATATTCAGCACAAATTTAATGTTTATAAAATATCGATAACTACAATGATTTGGGGTTTGACAACATCCCTGTTCGGGATTCCCTTTTTTTTAATATTTTTGATTCCTGCAATTACCCTGATTTACAAATTGTTTTTATGGCAGGGACATTCATTGATTTTTTCCAAATTCAAAAAGGTATCGGGCGTATCTTGTCGAACAGGTATCTGGCCATGTTCCTGATAATATTGATTTTAATCATCCTCAACACCCTTGTGGTTTTGAAATTCCCGGGGATTTCACATGCCGATGTGCGGCCCCAGATCGTACTGATTTGCCTTGCAGGATTTTACTACGGACCTGTTTATGGTTTTCTCATAGGATTTGCCGGCAACATGTGTTCGGATCTGCTGCTCGGATACGGCTTTGAGTATCTGCCCAGTTGGTCGATAGGGAACGGCCTGATGGGCATGATCATGGGATTTAACCGCTTCCGGAGTGTGTTAAAACTTTATAAAATTTCGCAGTTACTGGAATTGACCCTGTTTCTCATACTCGCAAATGTCGCATTTGTCACCTATTCTTCCGTCATCTATAACCTGAATCATGGTTCGCTGACATTAGATGCAAACCTCACGTATTATTTCCTTCCGGTCCTTAACTCCAACATACTTGCCTCCCTGCTCCTGTTTCCTCTTTTTTTGCTTCTGCTGGGCCGCCTGAAAATCAATTTCCCCATCAAAATAGCGCTCTCCAATTTTTATATGATTGCCTTCTTTTTACAAGTCGCCTGGATTGTAAACAAAACGAACTTTGATGTATCGGGTTTCATTTTTAATACCCACATCGGTATCGGGGAGGGAAACTTGATCGTACAGTCCTTCAATGTATGGTCGATGATGCTGATACTATTTCTGTTGACGAGTTTTTTTATCTCCATCTTCATTTCTGAAAAGATTACGCGGCCCATCGTTGAACTCGACCGGAACGTTCATGAACTATTGCAATCCGACATCCGGTCGCCCGATTCGTTCGATAAACTCACCCGGCGCGATGACGAAGTGGGGCTGCTTAGTTATACCATCCGGCTTCTGAGTGAAAAACTATGGGATAGTCAGGTCCATTTTGTCAATGATTTTACCAAAAGAATGACCTTCATTTCCGCTGAGGATACCGTAACCGATATCTACGAGGTTGGATTGGTCTCCATTTTCGGAAAGAAGTTTGATTTCTCCAATTATGAACTCCGGGGATCTGCAGGCCATGCCGATATCAGTCACATCGAAGCCATTGCGATGCTGATCAAACTGGCAGATCTGGAAGAACTTGCATACACGTATGATGCATCAAAGATGAATAGCCTGTTTCATGATGTGATCAAAGACGAGGTGGTTTTATCGGATGTGCAGTTGCAATATCTTGCCGCCGCTGTTGATCTGGGCCTTGTTTTCAAAGGGAAGATCAGATTTCTGGATTTACATTCTTCCCTGACAAAGGATTTTGCCTATCACCTGCTTTTCAAGACAACTCTTTTCGTGAACAACAAGAAGAAGTTCATCGGCTATGTAACGGAACCTGACATTATTTCCAAGCTTGAAGAAAAATGGAACAGTAGCCCGATGGTTCCCGATCCGGATATTGAAAAGGTCATGAACGATCTGATCAGGAAAAAGATCATCAGCGGTTATCATACCAAAATGTCGGAGGAGGTAGCAAACTTTGATCCCCATCTTAAAATCACCTATACACACGACAATTTCAAACATGTCAAACAGCTCGTTGGATTGATTATCAGTGAAAGCATTCAGGCAAAGATCAACATTGAAAAGAAACGTTCGACTTTTATCTATTACAAGGAATGGGAGATGACGGAAAATATTTCAGTAGAACCCATCAATGATAAAATATTTCTGGCAAGCCGCTTTGAATGTGACATTGTTTTTGAATTTTCCTCGCCTGATAAAAAGGATCGTTTCCAGGCGGTCACCCATGATTTTGCAAAAAAAGAGTACAACAGGAAGAAGAATATTATATTTCAATCCTGGTATGAACCCTTGATCACCTCCGATGTTCCTTTGAATTCTTATAACAGGATCAATGAGATCACGATACAACATGGCCGTCAAATGATCCTGACCTTTGTCGCGGAAGAAACGCTGGTCAAAGCGTTGAATAAACTGTCGGAATTCTATGAAAAATCCATGATCCGGTCAAGGTGCGTATGGGTCAATGATGATTTTTATCTCTATCTCAAACGGTTTGATCTTTGAGTTTACTTAGAGCAATCAAAACAAACAAACGGAACCGAAATCACGAGTTCGCCTTTTTCGGCAGCGAGGGCATTCAGTTTTTGTTCGATGATTTGAAAGAGAGGTGCGATACGCTCTTCCGGTAACAGGGCTTCCCAGGTTCCCTTGAAAGCTTTCCGGATGAAATAGTGGTTCAGGAATGCCGATCCGTCACAGTATTTCATCCTGAACCCATCCACATTGATCGTATTGATACTAAACCCGGCACCGAGGATCAACTCCTTCATGAACTCGACCGGCTTGCGCTTCTCAGTAATGTGATCGTTCATTTTTACAATTTCTTCCTTCAGGCCGAATTCAAGCAGGGTCTCTTCGAACACTTCGTAAAATTCGATCATGGTGTGGGGCAGGTTCATGGTGAGCACCATCTGGGCCCCCTCGTCGGCAACCCGGTAACATTCGGCCAGCGATGCAGCCTGGTCCTGAACGTTGTTCAGCCCGTTGTTTGAAACGATCAGTCCGAAATAGCCATCCGGGAAGGGGATCGCTTCGGCCACTCCCCTGACGATCTTGGCATATTCAATCCCTTTCCCGAGCTTTTTGGCTGTGATCATCTCGATGGATTCTGTTGTGGGATCCAACCCGTACACCATGCAGGTCTTGCCCATCCGTTCGGCCAGCTCAAGCATGGGGAACCCGCCCCCGCTGCCAATGTCGAGCACGTTGATGTTCGGTTTCATCCGGACAGTATCCAGCAAAGCCAGGCCGAAGGGGGCCGACCAGAGGGGAAGATCGTCGTAAGTGATTGACATGGGATTTACGAATTACGAATTACGAATGACAAATTACCAATTACCAATTACCAATTACCAATTACCAATTACCAATGGCTAATTCCTGATGGCTGATGGAGCAGGGCATATCTGGCAGACTTCAGGTTGGTTATTTATTTGTTCCGAAAAAACAGACCAGGATGTCATCCGTTCGTTCACGCCAGTTCGCCCATTCATGACCATCGTTAAACGCCTGGAACGCATGGTTTAAACCATCCTTCTGCATTTCAAGATGAAAGGCCGAACAGGCTTGAAAAAAGGTCATGTTGCCGGAGCCTGCGCCAAGGTCGTAACGGCCTACATCTATATAGATTCGCAGGGAGGGCTTTTGTTTCCCCATCTTTATATACGAATGATAAGCTTTGAACAGATGGTTTGACATCGTAGGAGACTGCCCTGCTCCACACTGAAAAACATCGGTGCGGCTGAAAAGGGTAAGAAGGGCAAAGTGACCGCCTGCGGAGATGCCTGTAATCCCTCTTTTAGCAGGCACCGGATCAGTTTTATATTTCCGGTCGATCAGAGGGACGAACTCATCACAAACGGCATTCATGAATTGCAGGTCATTGGCGCCAAGGTACTCGGCAAACCGGTCGCCCGGCGGAATAAACACCATCAGCGCCGGCTGAATTTTCCCGTCGGCAATCAGGTTGTCCATGACGATGGGGCAGGCATTGTAATCCATCGCCTCCAGGCCATCCAGGACAAACAACACGGGAAGCCCAGACAGCGAAGCATATCCCGGTGGTACATAGATCTTTATCTTCCTTGGACTGATGGTTGCATTTCGGCTTGTAACAACCATGCTGTCGATGGTTCCATGCGGTATGCCCGGCCGGAACTTTCTGGCAGGATCGGGCCTGAATCCAGGCATGGTGATCTCGGAGTGCGGACCATACCCGCTCGGCGTGATGGCTGGATTGCGGGGATCGGTCGTTACGGTTGTGTCCACCTTAAACTGGTAATCAAGCCTTGAGTCGGTGGGGATGGTGTAGGTTTGATAAAAAAAGCGTTTTGATCCGCAGGGAACAGCCTGCATTTGGTCCGACCCAGTCCAGCCGAGCTGAAGATCTCCGTCGATGAGCACCAGGGCTGCCTTTCCATACCAGTAAAGGCTGACCACACTGTCGTGTTCAATAAGCGGTGTTGCCGGAAATTCCGCGATAAACCTGGCGACTGCCGTATCACGTGCCGGCTCAGGCAACGATTTAAGCCGGGAGACGAATATTTCGAACCGGCTTCCGTGATGGTCCCTGGTCCCGGGAATCCGGGGCGAATCCGCTGTTTGGGAAGCCGCATTGCATACTGCGAAACACACCAGGATCAGGAGGAAAAGGAACCTTTGGGATATACTAAAGTTGTTTTTCATGGGTCATTGGGGAATAGGCATTTGGAATTAGGGGTTAGCCATTAGCCATTAGGCATTGGTCATTGGTAATTGGTAATTGGTCATTCGTCATTGGTCATTCGTCATTTCCACCTCAGCCTTCTCTCCTCATCCATGGTGATTTTTTCGTTATCAATGAGCCACTGTACGGCACGGATCACTTTGTCCTCGTTTATCGGATCTGCTGCCACGACGAGATCTTCCATGGAACACCATTTTATTTTCAGGGATGGTTTGATCAGCTCGAGGATGCTGTCGAACTCCATTTCATTGAGGCTGATCTTATTGCGTTTGAGGCACACATCGCATTTGCCGCACCGCTTATTACTGCATTCCCCGAAGTAGGTGAGCAGGGCCTGGCTCCGGCATTTGTTGGCTGTTTCAGCATAGGCGATCATCTTTTCCAGCCTTTTTTCCGCATCCTTCAGCCGGTCACGGTAATTTTCGGGGGAGATGGTGAGGTGGTTCGTATCCAACCTATCCTGTAAATAGATAATCCGGGGTTTATCGGTTTGCTGCACATAGTCGAGGATCTGCAACCTGGCGAGGTGCTGCAGGTTTGAGATCACCCTGGCAGGCTCGAGGTTGCTCCGGCGGGCCAGTTCCTGCTCGCTGAACATGACGAAATCGGAGAAGATGCCGCTGTAGGAACGCAACAGGGTTTTGATGAAATGGTCGAAGGCTACATGTTCAACCTGGAACCGGTAAAGTTCCTCCTTGCCTGCCCTGATGTAAACTTTGGAGGGTTGATGGATCCCGTCGGTGAGCATGACAAACCCCTCTTTTTCCAGGAATTTAAGGCAGTTGTAAACAATAACCGGCTGAAAGCTGAATTGTTCGGCAAAGGCAGACAGGTCGAAATCGAACTGCTGGTCTTTTCCCATCCCGACCGGAAGCTGGAAATAATTGCCCAGTGCCTGGTATACATCACGAATGGTTTGCAATTCGGGGTAGGAGAGGGACATATTATGACGGGAATCAAGAATGTCGGCCGTTTCGTAAAGAAGCACCGCGTAGGCTCTCTTTTCATCGCGGCCACCGCGGCCCGCTTCCTGGAAATAGGCTTCGATGCTGTCGGGGAGATCGAGATGCACTACAACCCTGACATTGGACTTGTCGATGCCCATGCCAAATGCATTGGTTGCAACAATGATCCGCTGCTCTTCATTGATCCATGCCGACTGTCGCTGGTCACGCGTCCGGGCATCGAGGCCTGCATGATAGAAGTCGGCACTGATCCTGTTTTTCTGCAGGTATTCCGCTATTTCTTTGGTGTTGCGCCGGTTCCGCACATAAACGATCCCGGGTCCCTTTACCTTGCTGAGAATTTTAACCAGGCGCTTCAATTTATCTTCTTCTTTGATCACCAGGTAGGTGAGGTTTTTCCGCTCAAAACTTTTTTGAAAAACTTGCTCTTTCTTAAACTCCAGCCGTTTCTGAATGTCCTTGACAACCTTCGGCGTGGCGGTTGCCGTAAGGGCCAGGACCGGGGTGTCGGGTATCAAACCCCTGATACCGGCGATCTGCATATAGGGAGGCCTGAAATCGTAACCCCACTGCGAAATGCAATGGGCCTCATCCACCGCCAGCAGGTTCACCTTCATACGTTTCAGCGATTCACGTATCTTTTCTGTGGTGAGTCGTTCGGGAGAAACATAGAGCAGTTTAATATTCCCGAACCGGCAATTTCCAAGGATGATGTCAATCTCCTTAGCATGCATCCCCGAGTGAATTGCAGCTGCCGGAATACCCCGTTTTTTCAGGTTATCCACCTGGTCTTTCATGAGTGCGATCAGCGGAGAGATCACAAGGCATATTCCATCCATCGCAAGCGCCGGAACCTGGAAACACAGTGATTTACCACCTCCCGTAGGTAAAAGGGCCAGCGTGTCCCTCCCATGGAGCACCGACTGGATGATCTCCTCCTGGAGCGGACGGAAGGAGGAAAAACCCCAGTGTTTGAGAAGGAGTTGATGTGGGGAGAGAGACATTACCAATTACCAATTACCAATTACCAATTACCAATTACCAATTACCAATTACCAATTACCAATGACCAATGACCAATGACCAATTTTAAAGTTATTAACAAAGCTATAATTTTTTAGCCGATTGTCCGATTAAGCAAAAAAAAAACATGGTCACAGAAAATTTATCAAAAAGGACAAAAGAGTTTGCCTTAAGAATAATAAAAATGGTTGAGAACTTTCCTGGAACGAAATCTTCAAAGATAATAGGTGACCAAATACTTAGATCTGTTACTTCATTGGCTTCCAATTACAGGGCAAGTTGTTTGGCAAAGTCGCGAAGAGATTTTATCAATAAGCTAAAAATTGTCGAAGAGGAGACCGATGAATCCATTTTCTGGCTTGAACTCATTGAAGAATCCGGAATCTTTTCAAAAGATAAATTAGCTCCTATAAAAACCGAAGCTTATCAGATTCTCAAAATCATTATTGCCAGCATCAAAACGACCCGAAAAAACACAAATTCAAAAACATAACCCTAAGTACATGACAAAATTTTAATACAATTCACAAGATCGTTTATTGACAAAGGATTCAAGAGGGCATGAGCTAAAAAGATAAGTCCAAACTTAAACAAGCTATAGGCTTTGCGGCCATGTTTCTT
>Ga0268283_1000806_pt1 | contig 17519 bp, 12 predicted proteins | sample saktaG_13_FD_190140 | JGI IMG/M metagenome (GOLD analysis project Ga0268283, IMG submission 190140) | Saline water microbial communities from Sakinaw Lake, British Columbia, Canada - sak_2013_06_06_36m | ecosystem: Environmental > Aquatic > Non-marine Saline and Alkaline > Saline ... | reverse complement strand
GCGGATGTTGGTATAGATGGCATGTCCTGCAACGCCGACAGCGGTGGCAACGCCAAGTCCGACACCGATTTTGTCGGCAGTGGTTTCAATTCCAAATCCTGCAATACTTGGCAGATGCTGGTAGAATGGGCCGTTATCCCAGAATCCTTCTTCTGAGCATCCGATACATGGATGACCCGATTGAATTGGATAACTTACCCCGTCATTCCATTTGATAATTCCACATGAATTATAAGTAACGGGACCTTTACATCCCATTTTATAGAGACAGTATCCTCGTTTTGCTCCTTCGTCGTCGAAAGACTCAACAAACAAACCGGCATCAAAATTAGCACGACGGTAGCATGTATCGTGCACACGGCGCGAATAGAAGGCTTTAGGACGACCTAATGCATCAAGTTGAGGGATGCGGTCGAAAGTGAGTAAGTGAACGACTACGCCAGCCATAACGTCTGCTATAGGGGGGCAGCCTTGTACATTAATTACAGGTTTGCCGCTGATAATTTTGTGTACTGGTTGAGCACCTGTTGGATTTGGGCTTGCAGCCTGAACACAGCCGGCTGATGCGCAGTTACCCCAGGCAACAACGGCTTTACAGTTTTGAACGGCTTCTTCCAGAATCTGTTTCGCACTTCTGCCGCCGATGCAGCAGTAGGCTTCGTTTTCAGTTGGAATGGAGCCTTCCACCATGACGATATATTCGCCAGGGAATTTAGCCATTACGGCTTTATACGCTTCTTCGGCCTGAACACCGGAGGCTGCCATCAGGGTTTCCTGATAATCCAGCGAGATTTTACCAAGTACAATATCTGCTACAATAGGGTGCGAAGCCCGGATAAAAGATTCGCTGCAGCAGGTACATTCCTGAAAATGGAACCAAATGACCGGGAGCCGGGGTTTGGTTTCTAGTGCTTTTACGATCTGGCCGATTCCACTGGATTCTAATCCAAGGAAAGCCGCCATTGTTGCACAAAATTTAAGAAAATCTTTACGGGATATCCCATCCCCCCTGACTTCCTCATAAAATGAGGGTTGCTTATTTTCCATAAAGCTGTAGGTTTTAGTTAGTTCAATCGAATGTAAATATATAGATATATTTAAACGTTATTACAGCAATATAATAAATTATTGTAATTTATACTCGTTATAAATAATTAATTTTATAGTAGTAAAATCATGGCTTCTTACATTTAACAATTGTAAAAGCCAGGATTTCATCCGGATATTTTTCGACACCTTCGTTCAAAAAATTAATTCAGACAGGGAAAAAGTGAATAATTTTATTGGGAATTCACAGTCACTAGAAACTGATTTTTGCCGAAATATTAAACGTCCGGCCCAAAGACCAGAACCCACTGAAAGTCTCAAGATTATGGCCTGAGCCATCATCGCCACGGATTATGGTTTGTTTATTAAATATATTCTGGCAACTTAACTGCAACGAGACAGGAAATTGTTTCACTGTCATATCATATCCGGCGTATAAATCGAGTAAAGAGTAGGAGGGATTCCGGTAAGGTTGGATCCTGTCATCCGGATTATTGCGGTTTACAGGATCAAAATTGGCGTACAACCTGTCGTAAAAAACCCAATCCGCTGAAAACCTGAATCCGTCAACAGTATGGTATTCTGCAGAAAGTCCTAGTTGGGTTTGAGGTGCATCACCCACATACAATCCTTTGGTATACACCATCATACTGTCAACCAGCACCTGGTTATCATCGTAAATGCTGGCTGAAACATCATTCTTCCATTTCCAGTTGCCTATAGATGCAGTTGCAGCAAGTGTAAGATTTTGCAGGACTTTATAACTTAGCTCAGCTTCAATTCCTTTATGCAAGGCATTCAATCCACGGACCAGTGAACGGGTAAGAGTGCTATCAGCCAATTGAATGTTTTCGCGCGACAAGAGCGATTTGTCTTTCCACAAAGTATAATACAGGTTTATTCGGGTTGTGATTTTGTCGTTTTCGTAAGCATAACCGGCCTCGGCTGAAGTTATTTTTTCATTTACCAGGTCTTTTGCAATTGTATTTGAGAAATTAACATAAACGAACTTGTAATAGGGTTCGCGGGAGTAAAATCCTATGTTACTATAAATATTCCCATACCTACCTGCTTTATGACTCGCGCCGCCTTTTATATCAAATCCTGCCTTGTTAACTGGCTCACTTAAAGGATTGCTGGGATAATTATATGGATCCTCGCGCCTGTAATGTGTGCCGGATAGCGTTGATGCTACAAATGTTGTTAGTTTCCCGAACTTGTACTCCGCCTGACCGAAAACGTTGCCATAGCTCATAATGGAGTAATTATCGACATTTATCACATCCCCGGGCTTTTTAATCTGTTCGCGTCCATCAACACCAGCCAGTGACCAGGCATATTGTTCCACCCAGAAATTGCCCCCCATCAGGTTATCAACTTCTTCGTACAAATGTGATTTGAAGTTCCGCAAATGAATTCCTGTTGTAATTTTAAGTTTATCAGTTACATCCAGTGTAAGCGAACTTAATAAACCAACCCAGTAATGATTCGCTTTATAATTCGTAATGATATTCTTCGAATACCCTTTAACAATTGATCCGTCAGCAAGCGTGGTAGAGTCAGAGTTTGTAGAATTGGTGAGAAATACCTGGTCAAAATCGATCTGGTTATTCTTGCTGTAATTCCAGGTTGGTTTGCCGTAATTGAAAACTTCAGTATACTTGCCACCGCCCTTGCCAAAGGAAACATACGCTGAAGTGGCCAGGAACGCCTTAGGCGTAATGTTCCAATAGTGGTTGAGGTTGATTTGCGGCTTATGATAAAAATTCTCTGAGAGGCTTAAAATCTCTCCATTGTATTCGCCCCAGTTTTTATTGTATTTAACACCAAATTTGTCGAAATCAGCCTGGCTCATGCCATAGTTCCTCTGACCGTGTTTTTCGGGAGCGCCCATTGCGGTGAGAACGAGCTTATGTTTTTTGTCAAATTCCCGGCTCAGGCTCAGGAAATAGGCCCAGCCGTTTACATATGTGGCATCTACGAATCCAGGTCCGACTGTATGAGAACCCAGGAAAGTCAGCGAAGTTCCGTTCTTCATTTTGCCGGTTGAAAAACTCAGTGCGGTCTTGCTGTTTCCATAATCCGAAATGCTGTATCGCAAAGCGCCACCAGCTACGGCTGAAGTTGATTTGGTAATAATATTGATAGTTCCGCCAACCGAATTCATGGCAACTCTTGAAGCGCCAAGACCACGTTGAACCTGAATAGCTTCGGTTGCGTCGGTAAGTCCGGTCCAGTTCGACCAGTAAACAAGCCCGTTTTCCATACTGCTAACCGGCACTCCGTTTAAAAGAAGCGATACATTTTCCTGCTGAAATCCTCTGAGTGAAAGCCTGTCATCGCCGCTTCCTCCGCCTTCCTTGGTAGCATAAATTCCGGGAGTCATCTTTAGTATTTCAGGATAATCCTGGTTGCCGGTCTTTTGCTCGATAGTCCGGGCTTTAATATTCGAAATTGCCACAGGCGTATTTCGCTCAGTGATATAGGATGATATAATCTTCACTCCGTCAAGGGCCACAACAGATGCCTCAAGTGCAACAATACCTATATTAATAACATGGCCTGGCCTTTCGTTAACTTTATATGAAAAGGTTTTATAAGAAATGTGTGTGAACTGCAGGCTCACTTTTTCGGAATTCAGATTCAATTCAAAAGATCCGTCGTTTCCTGTTATGGTTCCAATTTTGGTGCCTTCAACCAGGACTGAAATTCCCGGAATGGCTTCATTTGTAATTTTATCAGTAACAGTTCCTTTTATTTTAATTTCCTGCGCATCGAGATTCCCTGAAAAAAGAATTGCAAAAAATAAGCAGTGGAGTGGTATAAAAAGTCTTTTCATCATCATAAATTTTAGTCCTGAAACAAAAATGCCCTGAAGAATTCTTCAAGGGCTGATGACTAAAATACAGACGCACACTAACGCATGCCAGGAAACGGCAAGCGCCAGGTGATCAATATTCTTCTTCCATCCAGACTATACTGTCGGTACCGGAGTTAAACCGGTTCAATCCTTTTTACGGGAGTCGCGGACTATACCGCCGATCGGGAATTGCACCCTGCCCTGAAGAATGGCTAATCTGATTGTAATCCAATTCAGAATCGCCGGTGCAAAGGTATAATTATTTCAGTCATGTAGCAGCATGGAATATGTATAAATGAAAATAACGAATATTTTGTTGCTAAACAGATAATTGAAGAATTTTGTCAGCAAATGTAAAAGTGCGGATTTACTAACGGGAAAGTTTCACTTCTGAACCTGGTTTTGGTTCATCACCGGGTTGTAAATGATTGTATTTGCGCAGTTTATCAAGTTTAATGCATTTTTCCTGCGAAATAGAATACATGCTGTCGCCATTTTTAACTTTATAGACTTTATCCGGATTTTTCTTCTTTTTTGATTCCAGGTATAATATCTGCCCGGGAAGAATTGGATCACTTTCTAAAAGGTCGTTCTGTTTAAATACCTGGAAACTGAATATCTTGAATTCCTTGGCAATATTCAGCCATATATCTTCCTTTTTAGCGAAAATAAATGGTACATTGCAGTTTTGATAGACCTTCCGACCCAGATCTGATGTATATAAAACATCAAAAGCCGCCGGAGCCGGCATTTTATAACTGTTACGGTAAAGGATCCGCTCTCCTCTAGTTATAGAAATGCTTTCAGGAACAATTACCTTTTTTGCAAATTGTTTCTTTTCAGTTTTATCTGCCTGTTTCTTTTCCGATTTTTCTACCTGTTTCTTTTCAGAATTTTCAGTTTTATTATTGTCATTAAATGATAATTCTTCCGTGCTGATAAGAGTATCGTCCAGTAAGTAAAGTTGGTTTGCCTCGATTAACCTGATCAATATATTCGGATAATCGGGATTGGTTGCATAGCCGGCTTTTTTTAGCCCGAAAGCCCAACCTTTATAATCGTTGAGCGGAAGTGTAAAGAGTGCAGCATACCTGCTTCGGGTTGTTAGAAATATAGAGTGATCACGGTACGATTCATCCACACTGTTGTATTTTCTGAAGCATTCTTTTTCCTTGTCATCGTCGTAGAAGTAGGTATCGCCCGGCCAGTTATTCTGGCATTTTATTCCAAAATGGTTCCTGGTGTCCAGTGCCAGAACACTTTTGCCACACCCACTTTCGATCATTCCCTGCGCAAGGGTAATGCTTGCAGGGATTTTATAAAGTTGCATTTCTCTGATTGCAGCTGATTTATATTGTTTTATATAAGCACCATAGTCAGAATTGACAAGTTTCTGTGCAGTTAATGAACTAGTTAACAGGAGAAATAAGAAGAAATATGCGATTCGTAGCCTCATGAACATTTTAATTTAATTTGCAATATTACAAAATCCGTGGTTTGGTTCTGCTTTTGCAAAGATGCAACAGACAGATAATAAAGGGTTATCTTGTTTTAAAGCTTTATTGAAAATATATTTATAAAAATGCTAAACTTATAAAAACTTATTATAAATTTGTGGAATCAATAAAAGAGTAAGTAAAAAAAATCACAAACATTGGTTTCGTCTTTATTACGTTTTGTTTAAATGAAAGTTAGTAGTTTTTTGGTTAATAATTTGGTTCAGAAGTCCCCGTTGAAAAGCGGGGATTTTTGATTTAAGAGATTCCTATCTGATTTCTGAGTCTTTTATCTGCACCGTAAATGTCAGGCGGTGGTAAGGTGTGCTGCCAACCAGGAGGATTTTCCTGCGGTGTTCGAGAGTTGGATAGCCTTTATTCCTTTTCCAACCGTATTCAGGATGTTGTTCGTTAAGTTTCTCCATATATTCATCACGGTATGTTTTTGCCAATACAGATGCGGCAGCGATAGAAAGAAATAATCCATCGCCTTTAATAATGCAGTGATGTGGAATCTTGTGATAAGGCTTAAACCGGTTTCCATCAACCAATATAAGTTCGGGTGCAACTGAAAGATTTCCCAGTGACTTATGCATGGCTAATATAGAGGCATTCAGAATATTGATTTTATCAATTTCGACATTATCGACCATTTCAACTGCCCATGCCAAAGCATCATTTTCAATCACATGGCGCAAATTATCACGTTGTGATGCAGTGAGTTTTTTCGAATCATTCAACAGTAGATTACGATAATCTTTGGGTAAAATAACCGCAGCTGCAAATACAGGCCCTGCAAGGCAGCCCCGGCCTGCTTCGTCGCACCCGGCTTCAATCAAATGATTCGAGAAAGAAGATTTTAGCATTCTACTCTGTTTTGTGGAATCCAATCAAAATTCTTAATTACTGAGGTTTAACCATTTTTAATCTCCATAATCTGTTAACTAAATTAGAATTAACTAATTACCTGGTAAACCCGCATGGCAATAAAGAGCAGGAAATAGCTTAAAGCCAGCATTTCGAACCAGAATTTGCGTTTTATCATAGTCACACTTCCGGTTACAAAAAAGGCCATTGGAATAGAAAATAGATAATTAGCCGAAAGCATTGGCCATCCGGATAAGAACATGATAATACACACTGTAAAACTGAAGTTAAACAGGACCCAGGATCTGCGTCGGAGACTAATCAGTTTGTCATTCATAATGTTAAGTACAACTCCCATTGTGACAACTAAGATAAATGCAGAAACCGACAGCCAGATTGTATTTATTACTGACAGTCGTGGAGGCAAAATAAAATCGAATAAAGCGCCTGTTAACTGATTTAAACCTGCCGGCAGTGCATCGTTCCAGAATAATATGCTGATATAATAGATAAAAGGCAGTAAAAAGCCTATTATAGAAACTGCATATTCGTGCCACGATGAAATACGGTATGTAATCAATGTAAACCAAATCATAAGGATCAAAAATGCCAGCGGAAAATAAAATAGTGCTGCAATTGCAATTGAAAAAGATGCGGTAAATACCGGGTGGTAAGCATCTTGTTTTCCATACATTCCCATTATTGAATTCAATGCGATAATAATAAATATCCCTGCCGGAAGAATGGCATGCATGGTCTGATAGGTACTGCTCCAACTGTAAGAAAGTAAAAGTATAATAGCCGGAAGGAAATTACCCCGCTTAAAGAAGCCATTTGCCTGGTAAACATAAAACAGGATAAATGCCTGTAGAACGACCAGTAGTAATGCAACCGAAACCGTTAGAGTCGGAAATTGCTGCATCCAGCCTACCATCATTAAATAGAGTGGTCCATCCGAAAGTGTCAATACAGGTAGTACAGGATTCACAAAAGCATGAAACCAGGTAAAAACAAGAATTATTGTAAAAATCGTAAACTGTATTAACGTTCCAGATTTTGAAATCCACTTTATCATTATCCGTGAAGTTTTATTATTTAAAATTTTACCAGGTCTTTTCCGATATCGTTACGGAAATAGGAATCTTCAAACTTAATCTGAGAAGCTGATTCGAGAGATTGAGCAATTGCAGCGTTTAAATCATCAGCTAGGGTTGTAACAGCTATAACGCGGCCTCCTGAAGAAAGGACATTCGTATCGGCAGAACTTGTTCCTGCATGAAATACAAGGCTTTTTTCAACAGTTTCAATGCCTGTTATAACCTTGCCTTTTGCATACTCTCCGGGATAACCTCCTGAAACGATCATCACGCAAGCCGCAGTGCACTCATCAGTTTCCAGTTTGATCCCGGAAAGACTTCCATCAGCCGTTGCAAGGAATATTTCCAACAAGTCATTCTTTATGCGGGGTAATATCGATTCCGTCTCAGGATCGCCCAAGCGGACATTATATTCTATAACGAAAGGATCTCCATTTATATTCATCAATCCGAAAAACAGGAATCCCTGGTAAGGAATGCCATCTTTCCGCAATCCTTCAACGGTTGGTTTGATGACGCGGTCTTCCACTTTCTGCATAAATTCCTTGCCGGCAAAAGGCACTGGTGATATGGATCCCATTCCGCCGGTATTCGGGCCAGTATCGCCAACACCAATTCGTTTATAATCTTTTGCTTCAGGCAAAACAAGGTATTCGTGTCCATTGGTTATGGCAAATGCCGAAAGTTCTATTCCATCCAGAAATTCTTCAATAACAACCATCTCAGATGCTTTTCCGAATTTTTGCTTGGCAAGCATTTCTGTAAGTTCAACTTCTGCTTCAAGTAATGTTTTGCAAATCAACACACCTTTGCCGGCAGCAAGGCCATCAGCCTTAAGTACATAAGGCGGATTTAATGTTTTAAGAAAAGCAATTCCTTCAGCAAGCGAATCTTTTGTAAATGTTTGATATGCACCTGTCGGGATACCATGCCGGATCATAAACTGCTTTGCAAAATCCTTGCTGCCTTCAAGTTCAGCGCCAGCTTTTTGAGGACCGATTACAGATATATTTTTTAATAAATTGTCATTAAGAAAAAAGTCATGAATTCCATGTACCAAAGGATCTTCCGGGCCGACTACCACCAGACCAATCTTGTTTTCCAAAACAAACTGTCTAATGCTTTCGAAATCATTGCCACTCATTGGAACATTTGTGCCAACGGATTGAGTACCTGCATTGCCGGGAGCGATATAAAGCTTGTTCAGAAAAGGACTTTGTGCAAGCTTCCAAGCTATCGCATGTTCGCGGCCACCATTACCGATAAGAAGGACGTTTGTTTTTTTCATTTATAATTAAAGTGTGTTTTCGTTTCCGGTTGCAGAGACGTAGCATGCTGCGTCTCTGCAACCGGTTTTATATCAGTGAGACGCTGCATGTTACGTCTTTACAACCGGGTTTTATATTAGTGAGACGCAGCATGCTGCGTCTTTACTGCGTTGACACGTTGCATGCAACGTCTTTACTGCTTTATTGTCAGCAATCAAGTGCTCCGATTAATTCCTTAATATCTTTTACTCCGTGTCGGTTACAATATTCCTCAATACCTTCCAGTATTTTTATGCAAACCTGCGGATCAATAAAATTGGCGGTTCCAACCTGTATAGCTGTTGCGCCAGCAAGAAGGAATTCAATGGCATCGGTTGCATTACTGATTCCCCCTAAACCAATAACTGGTATTTTTACAGACTTTGAAACCTGCCAGACCATGCGAAGCGCTATGGGTTTTATGGCCGGGCCAGAAAGTCCGCCGGTTATGGTTGAAAGTATGGGCCTGCGCTTTTCAGCATCGATGGCCATTCCAAGCAACGTATTTATTACAGAAACTGAATCTGCACCTTCATCTTCTACGGCTTTCGCGATTTCAGCGATATTGGTCACATTAGGCGAAAGTTTTACAATCATAGTTTTATTGTAAACACCACGAACTGCTTTTGTAACAGCGCCAGCCATAGGGCAGGAAGTGCCAAATGCCATTCCGCCTTCTTTTACGTTAGGGCAGGAAATATTCAATTCAATTCCAGTAACCTTGTCTAGTGAGTTCAGCTTTTCAGCTACTTCCATATATCCTTCAACTGTGGAATCAGATACATTTACAATAATATGTGTGTCGTAATGCTCGATTTTAGGATAAATAGTATTGATAAAATAGTCAACGCCTTTATTCTGAAGCCCGACGGAATTCAACATTCCTGCCGGTGTTTCAGCCATGCGGGGATAACGGTTTCCATCCCGGTTTTTAGAAGTGCAGGCTTTTGTCAAAATTCCGCCCAACCTGTTTACGTCAATAAAGTCATCAAATTCGATTCCATAGCCAAAAGTTCCCGAAGCAGACATCACCGGGTTTTTGAGCAGCAGATTATGTACGTTAACTGATAAATCAATCATTGTGATTTGCGATTTCGGATTTATTTTATCCTGATTGGTATTACTTAAGCTTGCGGGTGTCGAAAACGGGTCCTTCGATGCAGGTAGTTTTATTTCCATCAATAGTTTCGACAACGCAACACAGACATGCTCCTATTCCACAGGCCATTGTATTCTCAAGAGAGATTTCACATGGAATTTCAAGGGAAGCAGCAACTTTTGCAACGGCCTTCATCATTGGATCCGGACCACAGGCATAGATAACAGAGTATTCTTTAACATTTTCAGAAAACAATGAATGTTGGGTCACCATTCCTTTTTCGCCGGCTGATCCATCGTCGGTGGTGATAAATACTTCACCAAATGGCTTGTATTTCTCAGGTTCTACAATATCATTCGAAGTACGGCCGCCAATAAGCACATCGGGTTTATATCCTTTTTCGTGAAGAAGTTTTGCCAGGAGTAACATGGGTGCTATCCCAACTCCGCCGCCAATCAGCAAAGCTTTTTTGCCTTCAGGCAAACTGAATGAATTTCCCAACGGATAAATCAGGTTAAGAATATCGCCTTGTTTCAGTTTTGAAAGGGCTGAAGTTCCATCGCCTACTTTTTTGATTAGCAAGCAAAGTACATTCTTCTGGTAATCAACATCGTAAATAGAGAAAGGCCTGCGCAGATAAGTTGTAGTGGAGTTGCTTACAAGCACTTCTGCAAACTGACCGGGAAGGATCTGGGGCAGTGCGACCGGGCATTTCAGGTAAATGGCAAAGTAGTCGTCGGTGATATGGTGGTTATGAGTAACCTCAAAATCGTGGATAAATTTCTTCATCAGGGGCAATATTACAGGCGAAAATACTTAAAAAAAGTCCGCCATGAATATATGACGGACTTGATGTTTATTTTTCTTCAGCGGTCTCGCCAGTGTTACCCGGGGAATCGGTTTCTCCTTCAATTTCTTCAGCAGGAGCTGAAAAATCATTTATTTCATTGGCAATCAATAGGTTATACCATTGAACAAGTTTGCGTATGTGTGAAGTATAAACACGTTCACGATCATAGTCCGGAATAACAGTTTCGAAAAATGCCTTTAAAGTCTTGTCGTCAGCTTTGGCATCAGGTGCCTGCTGTTCGCCATTCTTCTCTCGTATAAGCCTGAATACTTCCCGAAGAGGCATATCTTCGGTAGTAGTAAAAATACTTATTTCTCCCAGTGAGCTTATTTTGTCGCTTGCAAAAGCCTGGATGCGTTTGCCATCGATGAGCGATTCAATAATAACGCCGGTTTTAGTCTGAGCAATTGTCTTAAATAACCCTGGCTTTCCCGAAACGGATAAAATTTCTTTCAAATCCATAAAATGTTCTTAATTTTTATGCAAAATTACTTAAAACAATCTGTTTATACTACAATGTTATGCTTTTGCACAAAATTTAACACTTCTTATATTTCGAAACGGCCTGTATAGTTTGAAGGCGTAATTTTGTTCAATTCAGCTTTCACTTTCACAGGCACATTCAGAGTTTCAATAAACGCGCTGATAGACTTATGGTCGATATGCGTATTGGTGCGTGTTAATTCTTTCAGCGTTTCGTATGGTTTCGGGAATCCTTCGCGGCGAAGTATAGTTTGTATTGCTTCGGCAACTACAGCCCAGTTATTTTCCAGATCGGCATTGATTTTTTCCTCGTTTAGTATCAACTTATCAAGTCCCTTAATCAGAGATTTAATTGCAACCATAGTATGCGAAATGGGGACTCCTATATTACGGCTTACTGTTGAATCAGTCAGATCACGTTGTAGCCTTGAAATTGGAAGTTTTGCCGAAAGGTGCTCAAACAACGCATTTGCAAAGCCAAAATTACCTTCGGCATTCTCAAAATCTATCGGATTCACTTTATGAGGCATAGCTGATGAGCCAACTTCACCGGCTTTAATTTTTTGCTTAAAATATTCCATTGAAATGTAGCTCCACATATCTCGGCTCAAATCAATGGATATTGTATTAATACGCTTCATATTGTCGAAAAGCGCTGCCTGGTTATCGTAATGTTCAATCTGGGTGGTGTACCGTAGGCGTTCGAGTGAAAGTTTGTTTTTTACAAAATTATCACCGAATTCTGTCCAGTCAATATCAGGATAGGCAACATAATGGGCATTAAAGTTACCGGTTGCGCCACCAAACTTAGCAGAAAAAGGAATAGTTCTAAGTAATTTAAGTTGCTGTTTTAATCTTTCAACAAAAACATAAACCTCTTTTCCTAAAATTGTCGGAGATGCAGGCTGGCCATGGGTACGGGCAAGCATAGAGATTTTTTTCCATTCTTTAGCCCGCTTTGTAAGTTTTTGAACCAGGTCTTCATACAACGGTACAATTACTTCATCCATAGCAAGCTTCAGCGCATAAGGTCCGGCTGTATTATTAATATCCTGCGATGTGAGTCCAAAATGAATAAACTCTTTGTATTTGGCCAATCCCATTTTGTCAAACCGTTTTTTGAGGTAATACTCAACAGCTTTAACATCGTGATTAGTAGTTACTTCAATTTCTTTTATTTCCTGTGCATCAGTAAATGTAAAATCACGGCACAGGGACCGGAGTTCCGCAATCTTTTTACGTTCAATATCTTTAAGTTGAGGAAGCGGTAGCTCGCATAAAGAAATAAAGTATTCAACCTCGACAAATACCCGATAATTTATAAGTGCAGCTTCGCTGAAATAATAAGACAAACTTTCAACCTGTTTGCGGTAACGTCCGTCAACAGGCGAGATGGCATTAATCATAGTCAGTTCCATGGCAAATAGTATATCGGTTCAGTGGTCAAAAGTATGAAAGCCTTTGAATGAATTGCAAGTTTTATGAAAAATTAATACGATTTTTACGTCTTTCACTTAAAAAAAAGTGGATTTGCGGAAATTGTATTTGAAATTTGACCATTTAGTTATTTGATAACAAGTTATTTAGAAGTTTACTGCTGGTTTGCTATTTGTAATGACTTTAGATAAAAAGTTTTAAGCAAAGAGTAATTAAACGCTTTCGGGTACTTTTTAAAAATAGTGGGCTTCTTGATTAGAATCCGAGTGAATCATTAACAATAAACACCGAAAAATCGGTTAAAGGAGGTTTACGCCTTGTTGCCACATATATATTACACCCTCTGGTAGGCAGGTTGCAATTCATGCAAATACCTTGTTTTGTGCAGGGATTAGGCCGGTTGAGACGTTTAAAATTTATTGGTGCTGCAATTGTCCTGATGCGCTGCCAGGCTGCTTCTTCATCTGCAACCAGTTTATTAACACCTGCTATTACAATTACTTTCTTTGGGCCGAAAGCCATCGCAGCAACTCGATTGCCATTTCCATCAATATTAAATAATTCGCCCTGTAGCGAGATTGCGTTACTGCTGCAAATAAAAACATCGCAGATCTGCTGCTTGCGCATAACTTCCAGTTTCTGATCTTCACTCAGCCCAGCTGCATTGTGATCGAGAATTGTAGCCCCTTTATCTGTAACCAGTTGTTGCAGATTCAGTTGTTTTGCTGTTTGCGAACCTCCGAAAGCTACTTCCATTCCCGGTGAAATCATCTGCATAACAGCATTGGCAGTTTCGTTACGTGTTTCGAAAAAGGAAGCATCGAAACGGTTTTTACGCAAGGCTTCAACTGTTTTATTTCCAAGCGTGTTGCCATGCCATGTGTTCATTTCATTTACAAAGGTATCGGTAGGATTATGCATCGCACTCATCTGATCTGTTTTTATAACCTGGCAAAGGTAGGATAACAGTTGAGATCTTGTGCAGGCAGTGTTAAAATTGAAGAAGTAATGAATTAGCAGGTCAAAAAAAAAAAGCCAGCTTTTGAAGCCGGCTTTTCCTGGAAAAATATGTTACCTGGTTTTAATAAACCTTACAGAACCTACAGATTCATCGCTCTTGACCTGTAAATTGTAGATCCCCGGAGCCATCTTATCAAGCAAAAATATATATCCTTTGTTTATTTCATCTGCATCAACAGTGATTTTCTTAACAACCTGGCCTGTTGCTGAAATAGCCGAAATGATTACATTTCCTTCCACTTTCATAGCCGGCTTAATATGTAACCTGTCAGTTGCAGGGTTTGGATAAACATCAATACTGGCCGAAACCTGATCCTTGCTGAGTCCCAGAATATTATTTGTAACAATATTAGAGATGGAACTGCTGTAAACAGCGGCTTTTAAACCTTCAGGATTACAATTATCGGGATTAATGACTTCGACCATGTAATACACAAAACCCGGCAGCGCATTGAGATCAGTATACGAAGTAAAATTACCCGAGACAGTGCCAATGAGTTGCATATTCCCCGTGTTGCTCCCCCTGTAAATATTGTACGAACTCACCGGAAACCCAAAGTAAGGACTCCAGTCCAGGTTCCAGGTGTTGCCTACACCCTGGTTTATTGAAAGATGAATTGTCTGATGAAATGAACCCGCTCCGTAAAGGGTACCTTTTGAATCTCTGAATGCAATTTTATACCGTGTGGCTTTTTCACGCGGATTTGAATTGATATCAATAAAAGTGGAGATCCCAGTGGATGGCACTTTTCCAACTTCCTGGTAAATATTGGAAACATTACCTTCCTTCAGGATCACATACTCTGAGACCAGGTTATTCTGTACTTTATTCCAGACAACAGTATTCTTACCCGAAACGGAATCAACGCTGACCATACATATGTCAACAGAGGGGATTTCCAGAATGGAGAATACTGATTTACTTGTGTCAGCAATGAAAGGATAATAATAATCTGAAATTCTTATTTTACATGAGTCGGAAAGTGGAACAGGAGTTTTCCAACGATATGAGTTTTTATTTTCGGCATAACTGATCCAACCTATATTTGTCCAGTTTTGTCCGTTATCTGATGAGAAATCGAATGACAAATAGGTGTTTTGCGGAATTGTGCCCGTGTATGAATAGGTAATGGCATAAGTTGAATCATTATCCCACAACTCGCCTCCTGTTGGACTTAAAAGTGTCAGCACAGGATTATTCACAACAATGAAAACCTCGCTAAGTGTATAAGCAGAAGGATCATTGCTGTTGACTATTTTAATGACGCAGTTTTGGGATTCAGTTGAAGGTGCGTTAAAATCAAAATAGTTTTGAGATGAAGGTATATTTAATCCAACTGTTTTGAAAGAAATTCCATTATCGGTTGAAACCTGTATGTTTACCTGTGCAGGGGAAAACGAGTCCCACATTAAATGTATTGGCTGATTCGTAAAGTACGACATGCCGGCTTTGGGTTGATAAATGGGAAATGATGGGATTGTAATTTTAAAATATGCATTACTAACGTCAAATGAGGTAGGAGTGTTAGGATCAGAAATTTTGATCAACGCATTCAGCGATGGCACTATTGGAGTAGAGATTGTAGTCGAACCGCCGGTTGGAGAACTGTTTCCATAACCTATATTTTGCCAGGTGGTGCCTCCATCCGACGAAAGCTCAATTGTTACATAGGATGAAATACCCGAACCGCTCCATGAAACAATATTATTTCCCTTAAAGGTCCACTCTTCACCGCCATTAGGGCTTAAGACTGTTATTGCGGGCGGCGGCAAAATAGAAAAAACCTGGCTTTTACTTATAACAGATAGGTTTGTGACATCAGTAAGTCTTATCCGGCATTCGGCAGAGTTGATTTGCGGTGCCGTAAATTTATAAGATCCTCCATTCACATTAGTTCCAATCTGAATCCAGGTATTACCTCTGTCTGACGAGAGATCGATATTGACAGGATTAGAATTACTAAACCACTGAACATTTATTTGTGCCCCGGAGTAAAATACCTGGCCAGTATAAGGACCAAAAATATAATTATCAATAAGCTTAACAGAGAAAACATTGTCACTTTCATCTGTTATAGCGGGATTTAGATTACTGCTGACCCGGATCTTTGCCAGATCGTTAGCGAAAAAATCAGGCACGAACTTAACCTCATTCAAACCGGTTGCGCCTTTTACATTAAACTGCTTAAACCAGTTGATACCGTTGTCGTACGTGTAATAGATAGTAAAATCGCCGGGGGCTCCCATGTTTAGCCATTGAATAGTGGTTGAATCTCCTGAAACCCATGTTTCGCCACCATTTGGCGATATGACTTGAACCTGCGTATAACCTGAATAGGTTGAGCCTAAAGCCAGGCAGAGCACGATTGCTATATTGAGACTGATTGTTTTCATGTCATTTAGTTTTGGCTAAATAACAAGTGTTGAACGAAAATGTTTAATAAATAATGAAAAACACTAAACAAAACTAGGCTTAAACGCTGACAGATCTTTCAGATGCTGTCAGGGCTAACAATGCTAATTATACATCATCGTCAGCCCGGTAAAATCATTCCAGTGTATTTTCCTGTAATGCATTTCAATTTCGAAAAGTACATCCCGGATATGATCGAGCTCCGTGATGGGTGTTTGTTTAAAATCAATATTTGTATTTAAATTAGAAATCAGTTCCGGAAATTGGATTTTATGAAGCAACAAAAGTTCCGATAGCGATATTTCGCTGAATTCTTCACCTGGAAGCTGGCTTTCTTTTAAGAATTGAAGAATCCGCAGTCCGTCAATTTTCTCATGGCAGGCACGGATAAAATGCGCCTGCGATTTAAAATTTTGCCGTAAAGCTTTCCAGGGAAGTTCTTTGAATCTTCTCATCAGGAAATCATCAAGTGGCGTTTCAATATCTTTATTGTACAGTGGACCGAATAATTTATACGTGTCTGCAATTTTATCGAAAAGCCGGTAGTTGTATACCGGGTAGCTGCTCCAGTCACCATCCATGCCTTTAATGAGCGCTGGTCCTGTACCAAAGAAAACCCTGTCGGATAAGCGGGCAGCAGGAAACACGATTTCGTTGTTAAAATGTAGTAAACGTCCTGTTTTCACAATTTTCTGAAGGAAATAAAAATCTTCGCCGCTCAGTTTGGGCGTCATTCCTCCGACTGCACGGTACGCCCAAACCGGAAGAGCTATCGCAGATCCCAGCGCCGAAAAACTATACGGGCTGTGGATACGCCACATATTTATTGCAAAAGCACGCATATAAATCTCATATCGGAGCATGGCGCGATCCAATTCATTATTATAGGTAAGTTTATGGTAGTATGGAATTGCAATGGCCGAAGCCGCAGGATTAAGCCGAAGATTCTCAGCCACAGAAGCAAAATATTCCTTATTAAAAACAGTATCGGCATCCATGCTGATAATAATATCATTTTCATTTGCAATCTTCGAAATATGATCCATCAGTAGTTTGCGGGCGACACCAATTCCATGTCCTTTTTCAGGCCAGCCCTTGCCGGGTGATGATCTGTCAATAATTGCTATCCTTCTGTCATTCAGCGATTCCAGGTAACGGATAGTTAATTTATTTTCTTCACATACATCCAAATGAGCCGGGTCATTCCACCAGTTATCTGGTTGATTCACACATACTACCAGTCTGAAATCCTGAACTGACTGCTCCAAAATTACTTTGAGAAGAAGTGGCAGTCGTTCCATTTCATTCAATACCGGAAGCGCAATATAAATAAGAGAAGCCATCAAAATAAGTAGTGTTATCCGGATGATAAATGTATGTGGAAACGTTCAGCTACTGATTTCCAAAAGTACTAGTTTAATTAGTCTGCAAAAGCGGATTAAATCAAATTAAAAAAAATATTCTCACGCAAAATAATGCATATTACAATTCATTCTTTTTAAGGTTATTGGCCGCCAGGAGTAGTAATAATGCTTTATGAATT
>Ga0268283_1000804_pt1 | contig 17597 bp, 10 predicted proteins | sample saktaG_13_FD_190140 | JGI IMG/M metagenome (GOLD analysis project Ga0268283, IMG submission 190140) | Saline water microbial communities from Sakinaw Lake, British Columbia, Canada - sak_2013_06_06_36m | ecosystem: Environmental > Aquatic > Non-marine Saline and Alkaline > Saline ... | reverse complement strand
CAAACCGTTATGCTTGGTTATCGCCGCTGTCAGCGTCGTCTTCCCGTGATCAATATGTCCTATCGTTCCCACATTCACATGCGGTTTCGACCGATCAAACTTTTCCTTCGCCATTTCACTGTCCTCCCTACTGAATAATGATTAAAACGGATGCTCGGGCTTAACCATTCGTCTTTTTTACGCCAGTTTCCGTCTGCACGTTCCCTGTCTTGTTCTGTTGTATTGGAGCCCACGATCGGAGTCGAACCGATGAACCTCTTCCTTACCAAGGAAGCGCTCTACCAACTGAGCTACGTGGGCAATTAGGCAATTTGGGGTAATCAGAGAATACCGGGCTGTTGAAATTATGGAGCGGGAGACGAGATTCGAACTCGCGACATCCAGCTTGGAAGGCTAGAGCTCTACCACTGAGCTACTCCCGCCAACAGGCATTCCTTTATCACACCCTACAGACATTCCCTTTATCAGATTTCTGTTCAGGGACAATTCTGTTTCCTCAAGAAATTGTATGCATTGCAGATGAAGATATGTAGTTCATTAGTGATTTCACTTGATCTTACCGGCAAAATCTCCTACATACGACATTTATTGAGGCTGGTGGTGGGGGGAGGATTCGAACCTCCGAAGGCTTCGCCGACAGATTTACAGTCTGTTCCCTTTGGCCACTCGGGAACCCCACCTTGTTTTATTCAGGCACACTGCCTGATGGAGCCAGCGAAGGGACTCGAACCCCCGACCCACTGATTACAAATCAGTAGCTCTACCAACTGAGCTACGCTGGCTTGTTCATCATTTTTATTACATCTGCTTCTTCTAACATTCCCGAAAACAAAAATCAACAAAAAAAATCGTTTTTCAGCGCTACGCCTGTTTTTTTCTAAAAACTCCTGAAACAGTCCAAACTCTGCGTGATCAAAACCATTATTCAGTCGCCACATTCTTTTAATCGCTTGCATGCATCCGTTTGAAATTCCGCTTCATTGTTTATCTGACTTGACAGTTCATGGTTCTTGATTCATTGTGGTACAGATAGCTGTTCATCTTGATTGTATTGAATAAATATTTTTCAACAGCCAGTTTTTTTCGCGGGCATCGAAATCGCAGAACTCTGGTTTGTACGCCACCATTACGAATGCATCCTGCATAAGCTATGTCGATGATTTTACATCGGCGTGATTTAGGACAATCTTATGTCGAGAGTCAATTTTCTGATCTGTACCGCCATTGCAGTTATATGCATCAGTTTTTGGGCGCTGTTGAACCGTCCGGAGCAGGAACCGCCCTGGCCTTCCCGCATTCAGGGCTTTTCGTTTTCTCCGTTTCGGCAAGGGCAAAGCGCAATCGATGGCATCATGCCTTCCGAGGCTGAAATCGATTCCGACCTGACTTTGCTGGCAGATAAGACCAACGCCATCCGCACTTACACCGTACAGGGCGTGCAGGCCAGGATTCCTGCAATGGCCCGTAAGCATAAGCTGAACGTTACCCTGGGGGCCTGGATCAGTGCGGACATCGAGCGCAACGAGGCGGAAATCGCTACAGTGATTCAGTTGACCCGCGAAAACTGGCGTAATGTGGTGCGGGTTGTGGTCGGCAACGAGTCCCTGCTGCGGGAAGAAGTCACCAGTGAACAACTCTGCGATTATATCGATCGGGTGCGGGCCGGCATTCGCGAGGCAGGCAGCCAGGTGCCTGTCAGCACGGCCGAGCCCTGGCACGTCTGGATCAAACATCCGGAACTCGGCAAGCACGTGGACTATATTGCCACGCACATGCTGCCCTACTGGGAGGGCATTCAGATGGACCGGGCCGTGGATTATATTGTTGATCATATCAATTTGCTTAAGGATACCTTCCCGGACAAACCCGTTGTCATCACCGAGGTCGGCTGGCCTAGCAATGGCAGAACCCGTAAAGCGGCCGTGGCATCGACTGCAACCCAGGCCACATTTCTGCGCCGGTTTATCGCGCGGGCGGAGAAGGAGAAATACATCTATTACGTGATGGAAGCCTTTGATCAGCCCTGGAAATCGGTCACAGAGGGAGCGGTTGGGGCCTACTGGGGGGTCTTTGATGTGAAGCGGCAACTTAAATTTCCCCTGACCTCACCTATCGTTGAAATTCCGGAGTGGCGCACCCTGGCCGCCATCTCCGTGGCGATTGCGGTCATCACCTTTGCACTGCTTCTGATCGACAGCCGGACGCTTCGGAAACGCGGCCGCAGCTTTCTGGGACTCATCGCTTTTTCAGCCGCCACAGCCGGCGTGTGGATCGTTTACAGCTACACCCGGCAGTATATTACGTTAACCACGGGCCTGGTCGGCCTGCTAATGATTATCGGCATGATCGGCGTCGTGGTCGTCCTTCTCACCGAAGCCCATGAATGGGCTGAAGCCTCATGGGCGACCAGACGAAGACCATTTACACCGGTCCTGGCACTCGACGCAGACCTTCCCATGGTTTCAGTGCATGTACCGGCTTACAACGAACCTCCGGAGATGCTGATGGAAACCTTGAACGCCCTGGCGCTGCTGGATTACCCGAATTTCGAGGTTCTGGTCATTGACAACAACACGCAGGATCCTTTGGTCTGGCAGCCGATCGCGGCCCACTGTACCAAACTGGGAGCGCGATTTCGATTTTTTCATGTGAATCCCCTGGCAGGCTTTAAAGCCGGCGCACTTAACTTTGCCCTTGCCAGGACCGCTCCGGAAGCCGTCGTAATCGCGGTCATCGACAGCGACTACATCGTTGAACCCAACTGGCTGCGGGATCTGGCAAGTCAGTTCGTCAACCCATCGGTTGCCATCGTTCAGGCGCCTCAGGATTACCGCGATGAAGGCGAAAACATGTTCAAGGCCATGTGTTACGCCGAATACAGGGGCTTTTTTTATATCGGAATGGTAACCCGCAACGAGCGCAACGCCATCATTCAGCACGGGACCATGACCATGGCGCGAAAAGCCACGCTGGAAGAAGTGGACGGCTGGGCCGAATGGTGTATCACCGAAGATGCCGAACTGGGCCTTAAAATCTTCGAAAAAGGGTATGAAGCTGCCTACACCGCCACAAGTTACGGACAGGGGGTCATGCCCGACACCTTTATCGACTTTAAAAAACAGCGCTTCCGCTGGGCTTACGGCGCCATGCAGATTCTGCGCCGCCATACCGCAAAATTGCTCCTGCCCGGCAGGTCAAATCTGACCTATGGCCAGCGTTATCATTTTATCGCCGGCTGGCTGCCCTGGATGGCGGACAGCATCAACCTGCTGTTTACGATATCCGCACTGCTCTGGTCCCTGGCCATGTGTCTGCTGCCCTTGAAATTTGATCCGCCCCTGGTGATCCTGTCAGTGATGCCGATGTCGCTTTTCATCTTCAAAGTGGCGAAAATGATTTATCTTTACCGCAGCAGAGTCAATGCCAATTTTGCCCAGACTTTTGCTTCGGCCCTGGCCGGCCTGTCCCTTTCACACACCATTTCCAAGGCCATCCTGCTCGGATTTTTCACAAAGACCATTCCTTTTTTTCGGACCCCGAAACTGGCTCGCGCCCATGCCCTGTTTCACGCGTTGGCGTCGGCCCGCGAGGAAGGCTTGCTCGCTCTGGGCCTCTGGACTGCCATCTTCACCGTGGCGGCACGGCAGGGCTCGGACACTCCGGATGTATTCATGTGGCTCATGGTCCTCCTGGTCCAGTCGATTCCCTATTCGGCCACGGTGATCATGGCGATTATCAGCGGTTTTTCCAGGGTCCCCGCACAGCTCATTCGCAAGATAACGGCATCCCCCGATGTGGCTTCAGACGCCGGTTTCCCTGCTGAAGCGGCTGATCAAAATTCAACAGCTTCGTAATGTGAAAATAATGCAAGAATTTTCAGATCGTCAATCAAGATGCCGCGCTCTGAAAACGGGAAATCTATCGGAATAAACAGGCGATTGCCCGCAATTGATCTTGCTTTTTCACGCTACAACCACACGGTTGCGCCCTTGTTCTTTGGCACGATACAAGGCAGCATCCGCAGCACGTACGATTTCTTCAAGCACTTTCCCGTGCTCAGGATAGCAGGCTACACCAAATGAGGCTGTGATTACCCCTAAAGACAGCCCCAGATGCTTGACATCCAACTGCCTGACAATTTCCCGTAACTTTTCAGCCCGAAGGCGGGTGATTTCAACCGACATCTCCGGCAGGATGATCAAAAACTCTTCCCCCCCATAGCGACAGGGGATATCTTCCTGCCGAATATTTTTTTTCAGCAGTCCCGCCAGCGTGACCAGCACCAGATCGCCGGCGTCATGCCCAAAGTTGTCATTGATACGCTTAAAATGGTCTATATCAATGATCATCACCCCTATCTGCACCTTCCTGCGGTTCGCTCGATGGATCTCCCGATCGAAGGCCTCCTTCATAAAACGCCTGTTAAACAGGCCGGTGAGCGGATCAACGATTGCCTGGAGATGAAGATTTTCCCGCAGATTCAAATTGGCTATGGCCAGTGATATTTGTTTGGCGACCGTTACCGCAATATGTTGGTCAATTTCTGTCAAAGAACCTGCCGGACCTCCGGATGCTTTATTTTCCATATCTGGGGGAACTTGCAGAGACAAGAGGCCCGTGATTTCTCCTTGAGCGACCATGGGTACGCACATGTATTCAACCGGAGGATCTTCCGGAATATGTTTACAGCGCAAACCGGATGAAGCTCCCTTGGCCAGGTGTATCTCCCCTCGCCGCAAGGCCCAACACTGATCCACCGTGAACACTTCTCCAGCGGATGTCGCTTCTCCCCATCTGACTACCGCCTCGATCAATAAACTTTTTCTGGGGCTCAGCATGAAGACGGTGCCCGACAAGTCGGGAAATAGCTGTGGAATAATCGATGTGATGCCGGCGTAAGCCTCTTCACGGGTCAGACAGGATTGAAGCAAATCTCCCATTTCATTGATCAGGGTAATATGTCTGTTTCGCTGTTCCACTTCACGAATCGTGCCCTCGAGCTTCTTCAGCGTTTCATAGAGCGCCATCTCAGCATGCCTGCGCTCAGCCATTTCTTCCTGCAGCGACTGCTTGGATATTCGTAATTTCCGGTTCAGTTGAAGGGTAAAAAGAAGGAGCCCGATCAGGATCGCCGTTACCGCAGCACCGGAAATGATCTGCCACCGATAGGAATGGATCAAAAGAGCAAGCGTGATTTTCCCGTAATCCTTATAGATGCCGACACAAAGCTCCTTCAAACAGTCATCAACCGACCCATAGTCCAACGGGACCGTCCATCCCGAACAATGTGCCGCTTCGGCTGCCGGGTTTTGCACGGTCATGCCGAGAAGCGCAATGGCAACCTTTTCGGCCAGAGCGTCCGGGGTATGTTTGAGCTTTGCAAAGGGCCATTCCGGATAAATATGGGTGCTGCAAGCATAAGGGAAATCTGCATGGTTCTGTCGGTTGATCACCTTGAAGGTATCCGGAGCGATCTTGCCTTCTGCAACCATTTGCTCCAAAATCGGCGTTGCGATGGTGCCCGCATCCACCTTTCCATCTCTGACAGCATAAATGACATCATCATGTGTTCCCCCAAATGCCAAACTGCCAAAATCCTTATAGGGATTGACGCCGCTTTTCTTAAACTCTCTCCATGCCACCCGCCATCCGCCAAATGAAGTCTCATCAACGGCCATGAAGGATTTGCCATTCAGATCCTTAAGGGAGGCAATCTCTCGACGGTCTGACCTGCAGAAGATGACACCACCAAAGAGCGTGGAATACCCATCGGAAGTTATCCGCTTAATCGTCGCCATACGGCTGACGCTGTACAACACCTGCATTTCCACATAAATCGACGAGTTGACGACAATAAAATCCACCTTGCGGTCTTCAACGGCTGGAGTCACTTCTTCGAAGGCAAGCGGAACGATTTTAAATAAAGTCCCGGGTATCTGGTCGGTCAGATATTGGGCAGTGGGTAACCACTCCCGAAGGCATTCCTGATTCCCTCTTCGAGCCAATACTCCGATATATATATTTTTTTCTTCTGCGACAGCCTCCCAATTGTTTTCACCTAACAATCCCAAAACGGCCGAAAACAATATCATGACAGAGAAAGCGCATTTTGCCGTAAAAAACTTGCTTTGCCTCATTTTTTCAACTTTTCTTCAAAAAAGAGAAACTCAATACCATGGACTTATGGCCCGGTTTCTTTTATGTATGTCAAAAATCACTCCGATGATCAATGATAATATCCGGATATTGTGACGACACTCGCACTATAGATTGACACCCGCTGGACGAAAGCCCTCTCTTGGACTTTTTACGAAACCATCAATATTCATTATATCAGTGTCGGCCACAGAAGCAGCATTCTGGATTATCACAACTATGTGCTGGAGCTCGGGGACAGGATCAATGGCAACTGCTGACTATCAGTGATTTCAAAATGAAAACCGGTATAACGGTATAAGAAATGCGCCATTTTGGTTGGATAAGTTCGATAGGGAGGGAATCCTGCTTGACATCTGGTGCGGCATAAATTAAAACAACGTTTAAATCACTGTATTAAACGTTGTTGGAGGCATAATGAACATATCTGATTCCGGAACAAAAGAGCGACTGCTCACTGCTGCCACCCGGGTTTTTGCCGACCGAGGCTTCAAGGAAACCACGGTTCGCGAGATTTGTGCCTTGGCCGGAGCAAATGTCGCCGCCGTGAACTATCACTTCGGAGGCAAGGATAAATTGTATAGCGCAGTTCTGGGAGACTTTCTCTCTTCCGCGTTCTCACGTTTCCCCATGGATGTCGGCGTGAGTAAGGATTCTCTGCCCGAGGATCGCCTCAAAGCATATATTCGCGGGTTTCTCTATCGCTTGCTGGGAGACGGGGATCCCCTCTACGAGAAGCTCGGCAAATTGCTCATGGCTGAAATCCTTGAACCTTCCGAACATTTCGACACCATGTCTGAACGTTACATCGGGCCAACCTATGAGGCGCTACTGCATATCGTGCGCGAGCTGTTGCCGGGCGCTGACGAAGACATCGTGCATCGATGCGCGGGCAGTGTCGTGGGACAGTGCCTGCTCTTTGATCATGCCAAGGGGATCATTCAACGCATGTGCCCGGAACTGGCTCTGGAAGCCAACAGCCTGGACAGGGTTGCCGGTTTCATTGCCGAATTTTCTCTGGGAGGCATCGCCCGCCTGAGAGCAGGGGGAAGGTAATGTTTATGAAGAATTCCTTGAAACTGAATTGGAAGATTATCTCCGGATGCGGTTTGTCCATAATTCTGGCCGGGGTCGCGGTTGTTTCCATGTCGTTTTCGCGCAGCGCCAACGAAGAGGCCCCGGCTGTTCCCGTTCGCGTATCAGTGGCCGAGCCTGTGGCAGGTATCTCGGGTCTGCGCTATTCAGCCAATATCACCCCTCGCAGGCAAGTGGATCTGGCGTTCAAAGTTGGAGGATACGTAAGTGAAATCACAAGCCTTCCCGGACCAGACGGCATCACGCGCGATGTGCGTGCCGGCGACCGGGTTAAGCAGGGGATGATTCTTGCCCACCTCGATGTCAAGGACTACGCGGTTCGCGCCAGTCAGGCCAGAGCCTCTCTGGAAGAGGCCAGGGCTTCCTTGGCCATGGCCAGAAAGGACTACGAACGCAATCAGAGCCTGGTCAAGGGGGGTTATGTCGCCAAGAGCGACTTTGACAGGAAACAGGAGAGCCTCGATGTTGCCAGCGCCCGAGTGGATGTGGCACGGGCACAACTGGACCAGGCAAACAACCAGCTTGCCGATTCCGTGCTGAAATCCCCCCTTGACGGGGTTGTGGTGAACAGGTTCGTTGAACGGGGGTCCCTTGTCGCAAGCGGGACAAGGGCATTTGTTCTGGTTGACCTGAGCGCGGTCAAGGCGGTTTTTGGCGTGCCCGATTCATTGCTTTCCAGCATCAAGCTCGGCGAGACCCTGTCCGTTGTCGTTGATGCCTTGAATCACCGTGAATTCAAAGGGGTCGTCACCGCTGTTTCGCCTTCGGCCGACTCCAAAAGCCGCGTGTTCGACGTAGAGGTAACCATCCAAAATTCAGACAGGATTCTTAAAGACGGGATGATCGCAACAGTACATGTGGAGGGCGGCAATGAACCGGATCATCTGCCCGCTCAGTCAACGGAGCAACCGTTCGTGGGAATTACGTCAGTACCTTTGCAGTCGGTGGTTCGCCCACCCGACGCTCCCAAGGGCTACATGGTTTTTGTGATCGCCGAGAAGAACGGTCGATGGTACGCCCAGGCCCGACGTGTGGAACTGGGCGACGTGGTCGGCAGGAGCGTCAAAGTGCTTCAAGGGATTGCCCCCGGCGAGCGGGTCATCACCGCAGGCGCAACCATTGTTCACGATGGCGCCATGCTGAGCATTGTGCCCTAAAGGAATGATCTTCATGCATTCAAAAGACGAGACGCATCTGCTCGAAAAACACAACACGGCCCGGTATTTTGTCGAAAATCGCCATATTGCCTGGGTGCTCCTGGTGGGCGTCATGCTTTGGGGAATTTTCGGCTATTTCAAAATGCCCCAGCGAAAGGATCCGGACATACCCATACGCCTGGCCGCGGTGACCTGTTCCTGGCCCGGCATTCAGGCGGATAAGGTCGAGGACCTCATTACCCGGAAGCTGGAGGAAAAGATTGCCGAAAACGACAAGGTGGACCGCATTGAATCCACCACACGCACCGGCCTGGCAGTCGTCATCATCAAACTCTACGATGATGTCAAAAATGTGTCCGACGTCTTCGATGACATCAATCTGAAACTCTCATCCATCAGAGGGCTTCCCGATGGCGCTTCACCGGTCAACTTCATCAAGGATTTCGGCGACACCGCAAGTCTCATGCTCACCGTGGCATCACCGCTTGAGGGTGAGGTTGAAATTTCTCTGCGTGCCAAGCAGGCTGAAAATGCCATTCGCTCCCTTCGCGCCGGACGGAAAGGCGATCGCGCCAGCCTGGTCATGGTATATCCCAACTCGGTACCAGAGCGGACCATCCACCGGAATGTGGGTCATTTTTCCGCCTACTTAACCGGAAAAGGCCTGGCAAAAGACATTCACAGCCGGGTGGCTCCGGGTCTGGTCGTATTCGACATGGAGACCCCGCTCGAAAACGCCCGGATTGAAGAGGCCATTGATCGCTTCATCGAGGACAATTTGCAGGCCTCGGAATTCAACCCCGACATCTGGCGTCCGGCACTGATTCGTGATCCGGAGGGAACCGTCGAGGCCCTGACCCACGTAACCGGAAGTAAATATTCGTTCAAGCAACTGGAGGCCTATACCGACGAAATCATGCGTACCTTGCAGGCTTTGCCCGAAGTATCCCGCGTAAACCGCTGGGGTGTGCGGGGTGAGGCTGTTTATCTGGAGTTTTCGCAGGAGCGGCTGGCAGCATACGGGATCGGACCGTTGCGAATCAAGGAAGTGCTCGCGGCCCGGAACATCCGACTGAGTGGCGGCATCGTGGAGAGCGGCGACAAAGCCATGCTTGTGGACCCATCCGGCGAGATTGCCGATGAAACGGAGCTGGGAGGCGTCGCCGTGGGCCGCGCCAGGAACGGCTCCATCGCCTACCTGCGCGACATGGTGGAGATTGAGCGCGGATATGAGACCCCGGCCCTCAAGCGCAATTATCTCACGGAACGTGACAGTCAGGGCCGCTGGCGCCGCATGCCGGGCATCACTCTGGCCGTAACCATGCGAAATGGTGATAATATCGGCATGTTTTCCAAAGCAGTGGACAGGACACTGGATGGGCTAAAGCAGCGCCTACCGGGTGATCTGCTGCTCTCGCGCACCTCGGATCAGCCTGGACAGGTTGCGCAAAAAGTGGGCCTGTTCATGACGAGCCTCTACGAGGCTGTGTTTCTCGTCGTTCTGGTCGCTTTGATCGGCTTCCGCGAATGGCGTTCGGCGCTTCTGATGGCCCTTTCCATCCCCATCACCCTGGCCATGACCTTTGGCATGATGCAGATGCTCGGCATCGACATTCAGCAGATCTCCCTTGCCGCTCTCATCCTGTCACTCGGGCTTCTGGTAGACGACCCGGTGGTGGCCAACGATGCCATCAAGCTTGAACTGCGTACGGGCAAGCCGCCGGAAGTTGCGGCCTGGCTCGGACCCACCAAGCTGGCCAAAGCCATCGTGTATGCCACCATCACCAACATCGTGGCCTATTTGCCTTACCTGATGCTAAGCGGAGACAAGGGGCGGTTCCTGTTCTCGATGCCGGTGGTTATTGCCTGTTCACTGATCGCCTCGCGCATCGTGTCCATGACCTTCGTTCCCCTGATCGGCATGGTTCTGCTAAGGCCAGGCCGCAATGCCGGCAAGAGCATGGAGGAGATCCGCAGCCGGGGATTTGCAGGCGTTTACTACAGACTGGGGACTCGGCTGATCGACCACCGCTGGAAGGTTCTGGTTGCGTCCCTGGCACTGGTGGCACTGGCCTTTGTCCTTAGATCACAACTCAAAGATCAGTTCTTCCCCTATGACCTGTCGCATCTGTCATATATTGACGTGTGGCTGCCCGAGGACGCCCCGGTCCAGGCCTCCGACAACACTTCCAGACAAGTGGAGGAGATCGTTCGACGAACTGCCGAGGCGTTTGGCGCAAAACATCCCGGAAAGGACGGCAAGCCCAGGGACGTGCTCAAACTTGTCACAAGTTTTGTGGGTGCCGGTGGTCCGCGTTTCTGGTTCTCCGTAACACCGGAACTCAATCAGCCAAATTACGCCCAGATACTTATCGAAGTGCGGGATGTGCACGACACGGACCCGCTTCTGCATCTGCTGCAAGATCGCCTGTACGAAGCGCTGCCGGGTGTTCGAGCCAATGCCCGCCGCCTGGAAAGCGGCCCTCCTGTCGGCATTCCCGTGCAGATCCGCCTGAGCGGTGATGATATTCCCACGCTACGGGCACACGCCGAAAAACTCAAGGAATTGCTGCGCGTGCAGCCGAACACCGAACGGATTCAAGACAACTGGGGCGCTGAAATATTCCGGACCCGGCTGTCCATCGATCCCGACAAGGCCGCCCTGGCCGGCGTGACCAATCTGGATGTTGCCCGGTCGTCAGCCGTGGCCATGAACGGCTTTCAGGTCACCAGTCTTCGCGAAGGGCGTCTGGACATTCCCGTCTATGCGCGCATGAGAATGGATGAACGGGCCGGAATCGAGAACATAAAAAATCTCTATGTCACTTCCGCTGACGGGACACAGAAGGTACCCCTCGGGCAGATCTCCACGATCACCTGGGGACTGGAGACGGAAAAAATCGTTCGGCGCAATCACTTCCGAACCATCACGGTGTCCTGTTTTCCGGCTTTCGGAGTGCTGCCATCGGAGGTTATTACCGCAGCCAAACCCTCGCTGGAAATGTTTGAGAGTCAGCTTCCGCCCGGATACCGCATGGAGATCGGCGGCGAATATGAGGAACAGGTCAAGGGGTTTGCAGAATTGAGCATGGTCCTGATCATTTCCGTAACCGCCATCTATCTGGCCCTGCTCTTTCAGTTCAAAAACGCGGTAAAGCCGCTTATCGTGTTTGCGGCAATCCCCTATGGCATGGCTGGGGCATTCGGAATGCTTTACATAACGTCTTCACCCTTTGGCTTCATGGCCTTTCTGGGAATTGTGAGCCTTATCGGGGTCATCGTAAGCCACATCATCGTGCTATTTGACTTCATCGAGGAACGCCGGGCCGATGGCGATGACATAAAGACCGCCTTGCTTGATGCCGGCATCATGCGCCTGCGCCCCGTGATGATCACCGTTGCCGCAACGGTCCTGTCCCTTGTTCCGCTGGCCGTGCATGGCGGGCCGCTCTGGGAGCCCCTGTGCTATGCTCAGATAGGGGGCCTGACCGTTGCGACATTCGTCACGCTTCTCATGGTTCCCGTGATTTACGCCATCGCGGCCCTGGATCTGAAAATCGTGGATTAGTCAACCTAAAAACCAGGAGAAACACCCGGCCGTGAAAACGAATGGGCACTCCGGCCGTGATTATCTGTCGCTTTTAGCCACTCCATGCGCTATACTGTCTTTCAAATTCGCAACCTGAGAGATAAGAATAATGAATGGACAACACCGAAAAGAGATTCACCCCGGCGCACACGTTGAAATCATTTTGAAGGCAGATCAGCGAACCGGCAAACGCACTGCCGGGATTGTCAAGGACATCCTGACATCGTCCGCCTTTCATTCCCGCGGAATCAAAGTCCGCCTGGATAGCGGCCAGATCGGACGCGTGCAAGAGGTTCTGTTGGATGAAAAAGCATAGACACTCTGTTTCGCCGGATGATCGCCCATCACTCAAAAATCCATGCTAATTCCATGAATCGAGATGAAACATTCAGCCCCCTGTTCACGGACCTGTATGAGCTGACCATGATGCTCGCCTACGGGGAAAACCATCTGGCGGCAAAGGCCACATTTTCCCTGTATATTCGCGGATCCGAATGGCTCAATAGGGGATTCTTTGTCGCAGCCGGTCTTGAGGATGCCTTATATGGCCTTGAAAGGATGCGGTTCTCGCCGACGGATATGGATTATCTTCAGAGCCTGAACCTGTTTCCCGAAGAGTTTATCCGGTCGCTCTCCGAGTTCCGTTTTACCGGCGATGTATGGGCCATGCCCGAAGGAACGATATGCTTTGCCGATGAACCGCTGATGGAGGTTACGGCCCCCATTGCCGAGGCTCAGTTGGTTGAAACGTTTCTGATCAATACCCTGGGTTTTCAAACCAACATCGCCACCAAAGCGCTCCGCTGTATGCATGCGGCAAAAGGCAGGCCGCTTGTTGATTTTTCGCTTCGCCGCGCCCAGGGCCTGGATGCGGGAATGCAGGTGGCCCGAAGCGCCTACATCGCCGGGTTTACCGGAACCAGCAACGTGCTGGCCGGCAAGAAATACGGCATACCGGTTTCCGGCACCATGGCGCACTCCTTTGTTCTGGCGCTTGGAGGTGATGTTGAAGCATTCCAGGCCTATGCCCGGTCTTTTCCAGGCAACTGTATTTTCTTGATCGATACCCACGATGTGATCGAGGGCGCGCGCAGTGCGGTCAATGTTGCGCTGAACATGGCCAAGGAAGGCCATCTGCTGAAAGGCGTCCGCATCGACAGCGGAGAGATGGTGGAAACCAGCAAAATGATTCGGGGAATTCTGGATGAAGCCGGGCTGGGTCAGGTTCAGATAATTGCCACCAGCGGCTTTGACGAGTTCGAGATCGACAAGGCGTTATCGGGCGGGGCAGCCATCGATGCGTTCGGGGTAGGAACCAAACTCGGCGTATCCGCCGATACGCCTTATCTGGACATGGTCTATAAATTGGCACGATTTGATGACCGGGATGTTAGAAAAACCAGCCCGGGAAAAATAACTCTTGCCGGAGAAAAACAGGTTTTCCGAAAAACAGACCGAACCGGCAGATATGTGGCGGATATCCTGGGCACCCGAAACGAAACGATTGATGAAACAGAACCGCTTTTGATAAAAGTAATGGAAAACGGCCTGCTCATTCTGGCGCCCCCTGCTCTACAGGAACTTCGAGAAAGAATTCGAACCGGTTTTTCAAATCTGGATGACGGCTACAAACATCTTGATCACCCGGATAAATACCCGATTCGTTTAAGTCGTCGGCTTTCCGAAATTCAGTAAAACTGATTCCGGTTATCGGGGAATAATTCCCGTCCTCATTTCCCGAAGACATTTTTCAAAAGATCGGTAACGCGCGCCGCAGGATTCTTGCGAATATTCGCTTCTTCCTTAGCCAGCATCACGAATACCCCGTCAATTGATTTTTCGGTCACATATTGATCCAGATTGAAGGAAGAGGTGCCGGTAAAAGGGATGCTCTGTATCTTTTGCTCCAGATCCTGATAGGTCCGGGTAACGCCGACCGATGACATGGACTCCTTGATGATCGGCATGAAGAGCGCCTGAAGCTGCGCGCTGGTCTTTTCCTTGAAATAGAGGGTTGCCTCGTTGTCGCGACCTTTAAGGATTTTTTCCGCATCCGTTACATCCATCTTCTTGACGGCATCCAGAAAAAGCGATTTCGCCTGGGGCGCGGCCTTTTCGGCCGCCCGGTTCATGCTCTGCTCAAATTCGTCAAGAGTTGCCCCCATTCAGGCATCCCGGAATGCAAACAACCATGGCAAACTCATATTGCAGGAGCAACGTACTAAATGTCGTAATCTCAGACATTTTAAACCTACATCGGCAAACTTGGCATGCCCGGATGGACCGATATTGTTAACAACGATGTTGAGAAATATTCCCTTTGAGTCAATAGCAAAAGTCCCACAAGTTACGGCGCATGGCTACTTGTGACATTGACTACATTGGATGTCCGGGATGGTGTTATACAGGTGCTTTACCGGGACCAAATTCACCGGATGGCATGGGAAACAAGGGAGTGATCTGTTGACAAAGATCGGCAGGGGCCGCGCGGTGGCGATTGCTTGTGTATGCTTCAGTACGAAGTGACACGTCCTGCAACGGTTACCCTCTTCGAGCGGGAAATGGCACATGCCGCAATGGGTGTAAGGACGGGATGTTTTAAAAACCGTGGTATGGTTTTTGGGCTGAACGGTTGAGTGGCATCTGATGCAAAAATCCTGCTTGTGACAGGTGTCACACCGGTTCGGATTGGAAACGGCAAGCATGCCATGCCCGCGGAGTTTGAACACGCTGGTATGATCCTTGGGCGACACAACCTTGTGACACTGTTCGCAGTCGCTCTTACTGTGGCATCTGGAACACATAAAAGGCTCAATCTGTGAACTCTTGCCGTGCAAGATTCCATTCCATACCGAACTGGCATGGGTGGACGGCTTTCCGGACCTGCTCATAAGCTTATGGCACAACTGGCACTGCTCGATATCCTCAAGTGTCTTTCCCTTATAGTGGCAGCCGACGCAGCCCTCCATCCTCATGAAGTCAATATCGGATAACCGACTGGACTTTGTAACTTCACCATGGCATTCCCTGCAACTGATTTTCGCCTCGGCATGAATATCATGCGGAGGGGGTGCATCGCCATAATTTGGCCTTCCGCTGGGCCGGGTCGGGACGATTCGCCCATCTTTCCGAAAATGGCAGAGCAGGCATTTCTCACTCCCCGGCTCGGCCTCATTGATGATATGACATTGCACACAGGCCTTGTGCGTGGCCCGCATTATCTTCCCATTATCAATCATATGGCACGAAACACACTCCGGCACACGTTTATTATGACTCTCATGGCTATAGATAAGCCCTGATTCGTCCCTGAATTGGCCGCGCAGGATTTCCAAGCACCCATGCAGGAACGGCGCGAGACAGGCTGCGGTGATTATCAGAATAAATACATGAAAATGAGCACGTTTCATAGTCATTCCCGTTGGCCCGGTATCAGGCGGATCAATTTGTGGGGCCATTCATAAACCGAGTGTTCCATATATTTTTAACTCTTTGGCCCATTTCGGCAAGGTCAAATCGATGCTGATAGCTTATTTGCAATACGATCGCATCTGAATAACGCTGGTCGATGGCCTCATACGATCCGGCCAGGGCTATCTTCTGAGACCTGGTTGGAGAATAACTGAGATCAATAAAGTATATCTTGCTGCCAATGTGATCGGCCAAGTTATAGACAGCCGACTGACCGTTCAGCGTGTCGGGATATTCCACGTAGGCAAACTGGTAACCGGTGTAAGTCATTCCAACAGAAGCAGACAGTTCCTTGGTGATTTTATAATCAATTTCGCCGGTCACATCAAAGAACTGATCGTTCTTATTATCAACATAGTTGCCCAGAACAGTCACGTCCAGGCCGGCAATAAACAGATCCAGCCTGGTCAAACCGGCATTGAATACATTGGAATCCACATTTGACCATGCATAGATTCCGGGGTCCTGAAGCAACCGCTTGATCATGGCGCCCCCGTTTATGATCCATTTGTCGCCGGTGTACTTTTGCAACTGGAGACCGGCCTGTTGAAAGGCATAGCTTGCATTGAATATTTGTCCGTATTGGGAAAAATCTCTTGAGAGCGCGTCCTTGCCCGTTCCCCTTGTTTGAGGTTGCACGAAATAGCTGATGTTTGAAGAGACCCCGGATTCATCAAAGAAACTCGAAAGTGTGGCGTATACGTCACGGACTCCATCCTGAAGCAATCTCAGACGACCATAGGCGCGGGTGTTGAGGGGCAGATACTGGTTCATGCGAATTGCCGCCGCTTCATAGTTAATATCGTTTTCCTTCAAAGCATAGGCATCCAGCTGAAGAGAAGTCTGCCACCACGGCCTGAAAATCATTCCCCCCCCGAATATGTACTCATCATCCGTGGAACTATAAAAAGACACCGGTCTTCCACCAAAAAGGAAAAACTCCTGCTTTCCAGCAGCGCCTAAATCGGCATGAAGTCCGTCTATGTTGAAGCAATCGACCTTCTCGAGGTACTGCCGTCCAAGAGATAATCGCAAATCGGGCTCGGGGATTTTAAAAAGCAGGTAGGCTTGGGAAACCCTCAGATAATCGTAATAAACAGCCTTGTTTGCGCCATCATCGGGAGCGATATTGAACCAACCGGAAAACCGCGCTTCCAAACGATCTTTGATGATATTGGCAACCGTAAGGTCATTATACATCATGAGATAATTCTGGGAGCCCCGATCATCTTTCTCATAGCGGAACCGGGTATACGTCCAGAGTTCGCTCTCCAAAGCAAAGGAATCCGGCACCAAGAAGAGCAGGATTAATGCGGCAAGCACGGCCGGCCGTAAGGAGGATATAAGCATCCCCGCTTTATGGCCAAAGTAAAAATCAGATTTCAGTGAGGCACTGCTCCATGTCATTCCCTTAGACCCCAACCACCTAAAATCACCTTTGTTTATCAACATGCTATATCAAGCTTCTATTATTTTACGCCCACAGCTTTATTATGCGGATGAAAAACATGTCTGACTCAATAAGATAAGGGTACTATTTTCTGCTTACACATTCTATCTAAAAACTGCAATAAAATTTATAAACTTGACATATACTGCGTTCACCTTAGATATACCGGACAGTGAGCGGCGGTGGAGCAAGAATTGTGGATAAATTCAAAGAGAAATCAAACCTAATGAAGAAGTAATAAACGGGGGCAACGCCATTCCGCTACGGATTGATCGGTTACCCTTGGTTTTAAAAATCTAAAACCGATTGCAGGAATTTTGGCTTGATAGCTATAACTAAAGAAAAAATACCAGCCAATAGGGGTTAAACCCGAGAGGCTGGTGTCTGATTATTTGCTCTGGTATTTGAGGAACTCATCGGTTCCCAATTTACCGTCCTGAAAACGTTATTTATAAGATACCATAATTTGTAACAAGAAAGTATAAATTTCCATTGGTTGAAAGTGCCGGATCGTATTCTAAATCCACCCATAAATGAGTGCTTCCATTCGGCAACAAAACATCAGGAATATGGATTTTCAAATCGCCGGATAGTGTTGATGCCGCACACATATTAGAATATTCGTTTATAAGAGAAGAATTGTTTATAATACCAGCAGTTATATATTTAAAAAGTATTA
>Ga0268283_1000803_pt1 | contig 17600 bp, 14 predicted proteins | sample saktaG_13_FD_190140 | JGI IMG/M metagenome (GOLD analysis project Ga0268283, IMG submission 190140) | Saline water microbial communities from Sakinaw Lake, British Columbia, Canada - sak_2013_06_06_36m | ecosystem: Environmental > Aquatic > Non-marine Saline and Alkaline > Saline ... | reverse complement strand
GATCTTCAAATTCATTTGGATCCAGGGCTGCAAAAAAACGATTAAAGGTGTCGTGCGAGGGAATCCCATTGGGCAACGTAAGAAGTGTTTCTAGCCATGGTAGCTTTGTTTTACCGTATTTTTCCATCTCATCCCAGGATTCAACACCGCTAAGAACAGCTGCTATTGAAATAAAAAGAATATCATCCATAAGATGTCGTTTGGTTCTTTCTATTCTGGGATCTTTCATGTCCGCAAAATACGTCAATATTCTCTTATACTCCATTTGTTTATATCTATCTGATTATCAGACAAATATAAACATTATTATCCATAAAAACAAACTAATATGCTGATTATCAATTATTTATATTAATAAATTATTTAGATGCGTTTGCCCTGGCTATTATGCCGGTGAAAGTTACTACCATTATAAAAAGGTTATAACGAGTATTGTAATTCCCCAGGAGAGATTCATCATAATACTTGTCAACCTCTTTGTCCTTGTACATCTTCAGCAATCCCGAAACCAGCTTTATCCTGGTCTGTTTGCCTTTCTGCAAGCCAAAAATCACGACCAGGTTAACCAAAACAATCAGGATAACAAAAAGGAACATGACAATAAGCATGGCGTTGTCGGTGCGTGATTTTTCAACCATCCCTGAATTGATGGCTAGGGTCAGAAGATTCAGTAAGATGGCACTCAGGATAAAAATGGTATCCGAGCGGGTGTTCTGCTGTAATTCATTTGTAATGTGGTTGTGAACATGTTCGATCATGGCTGATTTATTTATGAGGGTTTGATTAAGAAAACAATATTCTCCCGGAAAATTGGCAATCTAATGACAAACTCAATATTAGCATGGATGTTAAGGATTAAAAATACAATATTTTCAATTCTTTTACAAATGCACACTATTGGTAGCCTTTAGAATTATTAGAAAGGGCTGAAAAACGAGAAATAATGATGACTAATCTGGATGGGCGGATCAAACAACAAAAGGGTTGGAACACCAGACGCTCTTGAAAAATATTTATCCAGTGACTTTGCTTGCTCCAGTAGTTTATCTGACTCAGCCTGGTTTCCAAGAAATCTCTCAGACATGGATAACAATCCAAGTGTATATGACTTCAGGGGGATAACAGGTTCAGGAAGTGTTTTTAAATATTTCTCAAGGTATGTTTTTGCTAAAGGCAGCTCTGTTTTGGCCAGATCTTTGTTTTGCATTACCTGCATTATATGGTACCTCGCCAGGTCAAGTACCAGAATGTTTTTTGATGGATCTGCTTTGATAGCCATATCAAAATGCTTTTCCGCATTTGCAGGATCCCCTTTAAACAAACAGGCTTTGCCTGCTTCTATCATGAATTCAGGATTTTTTCCATTCGTAACGAGTAAATCATCCCAAAATTTCACCCGGTCGGTACTTTCGGGAGCCAGCACTGCTTTTGCTTTTGCACCAAAGTATTTGTCCATCAAAGCTAATTTCTCGGCATAAGTAGCAGCTTTAGCGCTGTCGCCACCCATTTCCTTTGGGAGTAATCCATATATTTCAACCAGGTAAAGCCTTGCCTCGAAATAATCCGGTTTCAAAGAAAGTACATTTTCAAACTGGACACAGGTTTCTGCAATACGGCTTTTTACTTCATCGCCTCCCATTTCCATAGCCATAAAAGCATTCAGGAAACTTGCAATAGCTTTGTAGTAGGCATAGGTTACATTTTGAGGGTCATATTTAACTGCTTTGTTTATGGATGTTAAAATATCATCAATTTTCACTTCTCCACCTCCAACAAGCAAATAATGTTTTAACCTTGCCATTTCATAATGAGCCACCGCATTTGTCGAATCCTTGGCCAGAATACTTTCAAGTAATGCTTTCGCATCATCTACTTTTCCATTCATTCGTAAATCAAAGGCTTTCTGCACTTCTGTATCCGGTTTGATGCCGGCATACGAATTGGATGCCAATAGCCCGATACTCAGAATTAGTGTAAAAATTAGCTTTTTCATACAGATAGTTTTTAAGTTAATCATTTAAGAACTAATACTTTCAGGAAATCATCAAAAACACAACCGGTTCAATACCTGAAAATATGCTGTGAAAATTCACGGTGTAAAATTACCGTGCAGCCAACCTTTTTGGTTTGAAATTCTTTTGTAAATTAGCTGTAAAGTATTTTACAAGCATTCGGCAACCACTTTTTCTAATTCATTTGCAACTTTGCAACAGGAAAATAAAATACTGTTCACTCTCCTTAAAAAGGAAATATTAGCAACCATGAAGCTAACCTATCCGGCTATGAATCCGGAAATATCGGATTGGAAAGGACAGGAGATTACAGACTTCCAGGAAGATCTTCTGATAAAAGTTAACGGTCGTCTTAGCGAGAAGTGGTTCTATACTCATATAAAATCTTCAAAAACTACTCTTCCACGTATTGATGTATTGAACATGCTCAGCAAATACGCAGGTTATAGTAACTGGGATGATTTCATATTTAAAAATTCAGTGCAGGTTCCACAGGCTGAAAAAGTGAGGTTGACCGACAACATATTTATCAAAATGCCTTTGCTCCTGCTGGTAATCATGGTAATATTAGTTGTTGTTTACAACCTGATTAATACTCAGACTTACCGGTTCTCCTTTATTGATGCAGATACCGGGGAACCTATCGTTAACAGCAATATCCGGATAGATGTTTTGCAAAAGGACGAATCACCGGTTAACTATGAATGTGGCAAAGATGGGAATTTCGATTTAAAGACTGATGAAAGCCGGATAAAAATGATTGTCAGGTCGCCATACTACCTGGTAGATACGATTGATAGAATTCTCAAAAAGTTCAATCATAATGAACAAATCAGGCTTCAGGCTGATCCTTACGCACTTATGCTACGGTATTTTTCTACAACGGATGTAAAGGCATGGCAAAAAAGACGAGAACAATTGGACAAAATGATTTCAGAAGAAGCAATTATCTGCCAGGTTCCTGATAAAAAAGGGGGAATTGGAATGGAACTTTACGATAAAAAGGAGTTTATCGATAAGCTCACTATGCCCGCTACAAGCCTCAGGCAGATTGAAATTCTTGATACGCGCTATGAAAATGGCCGGATAGCCATACTCAGGTTTAAGGTAAAAAAAGACATAAAATGAAACTTATAAGTAACATATTTCTTTTGGCCCTGATCTGGCTCATTTGCGGTGCAAGAAGTTGCAACGAAAATGATAATTTGAAAGAACAAAGAGATAAAAAACTTTTATCCGCATCCAAAGACAGCATCAAAGATGAATTTGAACTCATGTCTCCTTCAGATCAGCAGCTGAAAACATTTGAAAACACATCCATACAAAAGCTTACAGATTTTGCTGATTACCTGAAAATTGCTTCAGATTCTTCAATAGAAGCTACATTCAGAAAGCAAGCTGCTGAAATGGCCGGAAAGCTATTTATTAAAGGAAAAATTAACACCCGAAGTTGGAGCAGTATTTATCACGATTATGATTTAAGTACACTTGATAAACTGATAGGCACAAGCCTGGAGAAAGGAATACCCTGCTGGGGCCAGCCTGGTGGAATTACTATTCTAGCCCCATTAACACTGGAAAATGATTCAACTTTCAAGGGGAAACTTTCTTTTAACCTTCAAAGCATAAGTTTTGACAACCTTAATGCTGCGGAATTAACGCCCGGAAAATGCAAAATAGAAATTTATGCTTTAAAGAAAGCAAAGCCGTTTGGAAAAGAACAGTTAAAAGTGTGGGAAGTTTATCTTGGAAATTTGGATTAACCTGCCTATGATGTTCTTTACTATTTCTTTTTTAAATGTTCTTTAAATATTAATTTTATTGATAATCTACACGCAAAATGGAGAAACGGGATTTCTTAATGGATCAGATCGAATTGCTCGGACAGGCGCTGGCAAATATCTTATCAAAATTGTATAGGCTGAACAACCAGGGAAGACACCCGGAAACCATTGAGATGGTTAGCCAATCATTAAAAACTGAACTGGATCTTGATCTGGCTGAATTATCATCCATTCCAACTGACGATTTTATCAGAACACTCCAGGTCAACAAAAAATTGAATCATGCAAATCTGGAGCGATTAGCGGATATTCTTATGCTGATTGCCGATGATCTGAATTTAAGAAAAACTGGTAACAATCAAGACCTGAATCTTTATAATAAATGTTTAAGCATCTACAATTATCTCAATAATAGTGATTTAACTTATTCATTTGAAAGGCAGTCCAAAATAGAAAGAATCGAAAGCATGTTATCCTAACGAGATTGAATATTAAATGCAAGTCCATTTGTTATACTTAGACCACCTGTTTCAACTGCTGAAGCAGGCTAACATAACTGTTAGGTATCTTTGTTGCTTTCTTTTCCAGCTTCATTATCTCTTTTAACGATTCGGGGATGGTCACTGAAAGATGTGTTGATTTTTCAACTTCTTCAGGAAATTTAGCAGGATGAGCTGTTTCAAGAAAAATACTAATTCTTTCTTTTGATAGCCCGCATTCTTTCAAACCTGCATAAGCAACAGCTCCATGGGGATCGGATTGATACGCATATTTTTCCTGCAATTCAGCCATAGCGGATCGGGTTTGCTCATCGGTGTACCAAAACCCTTTAATATCAGCTGCCATTAAAAGTTGTTGCTTTTGATAAATTTCCGATATACGCGGGAAATTACTGGGATCGCCGACATCCATGGCATTGGTAATAGTATGGTGAGTGCGCTGTGGTTTATATTCTCCGCTTTTCAGATAGTCGGGAACCACATGGTTGCGGTTGGTGGCTGCAATAAACTGGTTTATCGGTAATCCCATTCTTTTAGCGATGAGCCCTGATGTTAAATTGCCGAAATTACCACTTGGAACGCTTATTACTACAGGCTTATCCTGTTTCCCCAACTGGGCGATTGCATTGAAATAAAAAAACGATTGCGGAAATAACCGTGCAAAATTTATAGAATTCGCAGAAGTAAGATTTACCTGTTGATTAAGTTCTTTATCTGCAAAGGCCTGTTTTACCATTCGCTGGCAATCATCGAAATTTCCTTCCACCTCCAGTGCAGTAATGTTTCCACCCATGGTTGTTAGCTGCTTCTCCTGCAATTCACTTACCTTACCCGATGGATAAAGAATCACCACTTTCACACCTTTTATATTGTAAAAAGCATTGGCTACCGCACTTCCTGTATCCCCCGAAGTAGCCACCAATATAACAACCTCACGGTTTTCGTTACGTAAAAAATACTGGAAAAGCCCGGCCATGAACCGCGCGCCAACATCTTTAAATGCTAAAGTAGGGCCATGAAACAATTCCTGCACAAACAGGTTTTCGTCAATCTGTTTTAAAGGAATGGGAAAAGAAATGGCTTCGTTTACAATTTTCTTTAATGCTTCATGCGGAATATCGTCACCCAGCATGGCATTTGAAACTTCGAAAGCAATTTCCTGCAGGTTCAGGTTTGAAAGATTTTTAAAAAACGATTCTGATAAAGCAGGAATCAATTCAGGCATATACAACCCTGATTCAGCCGATATACTTTTTAAAACAGCCTCTTTCAAAGAAACTTTTTGAGCTGGATTTTTTATGTCGTAAAAGTTCATGTTGTGACGTAAATTGGCTTACAAATACTACTTATAATTTAGGTGCCTAAAATGTCTGAAGCACATAAAATACTTTGATTGTTTAAATTTCAGAATAGCAAAGGAAATGAGTAATGATGTCACTTAAACCCTAAATCCTCCCCCCCCAATCCCTTTAAATTATTCAATTGACTCTATAACACAAGTCCCGGGTGCATTCATCTGTGAGACATAGCCTTCATTATAAAGTCCTATGTTTGAAAAACCATCCTGTATAATTTTTGCAACGAGCCTTGCTGTCGCTTCTCCTTTACAAAGTGCGAAAATTGAAGGCCCGGAACCTGCAATTCCGCAACCAATGGCACCTGCTTCCATAGCTGCATTTTTAATCGCATCATAGCCGGGTATTAGTTGCGTTCGTCTGGGTTCGGCTAACAAATCTGACATGGAACGCTTCATTAATTCGTAATCACTTTTAATCAGGGCAACCATAAATCCGGCAGTATTGGCACTTTGTATAATTGCATCTGCCACCGAAACTTCCTTACTCAGCACCCGCCTCGAATCCGAAGTATTCAGTTCAATATGCGGATGAACAACTGCTGCGTACAAATCATCAGGCCCTTTTACTGAAATAATATCCAGGGGATGATAACTGCGAATAAGGACAAAACCACCCAGCAAAGCCGGTGCTACATTATCTGCATGAGCCGATCCACAGGCAATCCGTTCGCCTTCCATGGTAAAAGGAATTAATTCTTTTGTACTCAAAGGACTACCCAATAAATGATTTACCGCAAAAACCGCTGCTGCCGAACTGGCCGCACTGCTTCCCATTCCGCTTCCCAAAGGCATATTTTTTTCAAGGACAATATTCAGCCCGATGTCGCTTTTGCCAATTGCCTGTAAATAGGCATTTACTGCCACGCCGGCGGTATTTTTGCTTCTTTCGGAAGGTGTAAGATGACCGTATGTTCCGGTTAAAGTTATCTTCGAATTATCAGAATCGGGTTGCAAAGAGACGGTAACAGTATCGCCAATACCAAGCACTGCAAAGCCCATTATATCAAAACCGCAACCTACATTGGCTACGCTTGCCGGGGCAAAAGCTGTTACTGATTTGTATTTCGTCATTGATTAGTATTTTGGTTTTGGGATGTTTGGTGTGGGGTATGGGGTAAGGGGTAAGGGGTAAGGGGTAAGAAGTAAGAAGTAAGGAGTTTGGAGTTAGGAGTTTGATATACGAAAATAATTCGACATCAAACATCCGACATCAAACATTGTACATCCGACACTATTTAACGTTTTAATCCTTCTGCAATACGAACTATATCGGCCAAAACTCCGGCAGAAGTTACATTAACTCCGGCGCCGGGGCCTTTGATTACCATCGGATATTGCTGGTAATATTTGGTAGTGAGGCTGATACAGTTTTCGGTTCCCCGTAAACTGTAAAAAGCATGTGTATCGTCTACTTCCATCACAGAAACTTTTGCTTTGCCATCTTCAATTTTCGCAACGTAGCGTAAGCGTTTCCCTTTGGCTTTTGCAGCTTCAAACCGCTGATGAAAAGGCTGGTCGTAATTTTTCAGTTCTGCAAAGAAAGCAGGAATATCTTTTGCATTTGCGCTTTCGGGCGACATCAATGGTTCTACTTCAATATCCGACTCTTCAATGGCCCAGCCACATTCCCTGGCAAGGATAAGGCATTTCCTGGCAACATCCGTGCCACTCAGATCATCGCGAGGATCAGGTTCGCTGTAGCTGTTATCCTTTGCAAACTGAACAAGTTCGCTGAATGGTTTTTGTCCATCGTATTCTGACAACAGGTAGTTCATTGTGCCCGAAAGAACAGCCTCAATTTTATTTACCTGGTCGCCACTGTTAATGAGGCTCTGTAAAACATTGATTACCGGCAATCCGGCTCCGACATTGGTTTCGTAGTGAAAAGGTGTATTTCGTTTCTTTGCAGAACCGTGTAACAGGTTATACTGAAGCATATTCTGTGTATTGGCCCGCTTGTTAGCCGTTACAATCGCTATATTGTTCGAGAGCAGTTCGTTGTAATATTTTACCGGTTCATCCGATGCCGTAACATCAATAAAAACGCTGTTTTCCAGGTTCTGAGATATAATACTATCAGTCAGTTCCTGCAGATTTGATTTCTGGGTACCAGCTTCCAGTGTATTCCTCCAACCTGAAATTTCCAGGTCTTCTTCTCCAACAATCATTTTGCGGCTGTTGCAGATGCCACAAATTTTGAGTAAAATTTTCTGATCGGAAAGTGACTTTTTTTGAGCTTCAATCATTTCGAGCAATTTACTGCCAATTACTCCTGTTCCGATTATATAAAGATGTAACTGCAACAGTTCGTAGTTAAACAAAGACTGGTGCAGTACCCGTAAAGCTTTTTTCAGATTTTTATGCTCGATTACGATGGAAATATTCAGCTCTGAGCTTCCCTGGCAAATTGCCTTTACGTTAATCCCGTTTCGGCCTAACGGGCCAAAAACGCGTGCTGAAACCCCTGGCATTTTCCGCATGTTCTCTCCAACAACAGCAACGACAGCCAGTTCACCTTCATAGTAAATATCGGAAATTAAACCAGCATGCAACTCTTCCGAAAAAGTCTTTCGTAGCAAATGACAGGCTTGTTCAGCTTCCTGCTGAAGCAATCCAATACAAATTGAATGCTCCGATGAAGCCTGGCTGATAAGAATAACACTGATCTGGTGCTGGGCCAGAACCCTGAACATTCGTGCCGAAACGCCGGCAACTCCAACCATTCCGCTGCCTTCGATATTAATAAGGCAAATATCGCGGAGCGAAGAAATCCCTTTTATAAAACCGGTTCCTTTTCCCGATTCGCTACATATCAAAGTGCCTTTATGCGATGGATTAAAAGTGTTTTTTACCAATATCGGTATTTCTTTCGCCATGGCAGGCTGCATAGTAGCCGGGAATATGACTTTAGCTCCGAAATGGGTTATTTCCATGGCTTCGTTGTACGATAACTGTTCGATGCTCTGCGCTTCTTTAACAAAACGAGGATCAGCAGTCATAACTCCGTCAACATCCGTCCATATTTCAATAGCATCTGCTTTTAATGCAGCACCTAGAATAGATGCAGTATAATCTGATCCACTCCTGCCAAGGGTAGTTGTTTGTCCCTGTGCCGTGCTTCCAATAAAACCGGTAACAACATTTAAACCTTTATTCGCCGAATAATAATCCTGAATTAATTGATTACTGTGCTCAAAATCGACTTTGGCATAACCAAAATTAGCATCGGTCTTAATTAGGTTGCGCGCATCGGTAAAGTTTGCAGTATTAATCTCTGATTTTAACGCGTGAGTTATAACAAAGGCCGAAAGACGTTCACCAAAGCTAAGAATAAGGTCGCGGGTGCGTAAAGTGAGTTCGCCTACCAGCGATGCGCCTTTTGCAATACCGGATAACTCATTACAAATCGCCATTACTTCAGCCATTGCTGAAGGTTGTTGTGCCATTGGCAGCAAATCCTTTATAGCATTAAGATGCCTTTGTTCAATCTCAAGTATGTTCGACTCGCAACTCACCTTGTCGGCAGGTATCGACTCACATAATTTTACCAATTGGTCGGTTACACCACCCTGTGCCGATACTACAAGTGTAATCTCTTTATATAATGCATGATATTGCTTTACTATATCAATTACATTTTTTATCCGCTCCGGATTTGCAATAGATGAGCCGCCAAATTTTAATATTCGCATAATAATTCAGTTTTTCTATTAAGACAAAAAAAATGCCTTTCCCTGATGTTGAGAAAGGCGCGCATTTTAAGAGCATTCCATCTCAACCCGGTTAAGGTTGGGTTGTATTATGGGTAAATCCGGTTTCCGAGTAAGTCATTTTATTTAAAAGTTTCTATCTGCAAATATACAGATTTTCTTTAACATGAAGTAATGTATCTGTGATGCATCTGTAATTTTGAAATTGAGGAATGCCTGTATTCATTACTATATGTTAACCTGGAATTCAAAAAAACATTTAATTTTATTCAAACTATTCGTGATTCAGTAAATAAAGAAGCTAAATTTGTCTATAAATATTTCTGAACCATGATACTCTCAGCTTGTGGATTGATTTGCGACGAATGTGAATCTTACGGCAAGGAATGCAATGGCTGCATTGCTGTTAGAGGGCAGACTTTCTGGGCAAAAGACATGATGCCTGATCAAATATGTCCCTTGTTTAACTGCTCGGCAAACATCAATGAATTTAAAAGCTGCGGTGAATGTGGAGAATTGCCATGTAAAATATTTCGTGAAATGAAAGACCCCAACAGCTCTGAAGAAGAGCATCAACTCACATTGGTTCAAAGAGTTGACAGGTTAAAAACATATTCGTAATAGTTAAGAATCCATTTATTTTATTTACTGATATCCATTTTGCCCGATATTAGCAAAAGAGATATACAACTTATCAAAATCAACATTTATTTAAAATGAAAAAAAACGCCAAACTGCAAATAGATTCAACTCTAAGGCAAAAGGCTGAGAAATCGCTAAAAAACAGGACTTTTGATGCAGGCCCCGACATATCCAAAGGTGATGCGTTGAAGCTCATTCATGAGCTGCAGGTCTACCAGGAAGAATTAAGAATGCAAAATGATGAGCTTGCTTTTGCTAAAAAACAGGCTTTAGATAATGCTGCATCAAAATATGCTCAACTATTTGATTTTGCGCCATCGGGCTACTTTACCCTACATAAGAATGGTGAGATTATTATGTTGAATTTTACCGGTGCATGCATGCTTGGTAAAGAGCGCTCATTCCTGTTAAACACTTTTTTTTCCGTTTATTTATCTAATGATACCAAAGGAGTTTTCAACCTTTTCCTGAACAGAGCTTTTAAAAGTAAGAGGAAAGAAACCTGCGAGGTTATATTGACAACTGAAGGCAACGAACATATTTATATTCACTTGAGTGCGATTGCCAGTGAAGATGAAGATGAATGCCTGCTTTCTGCAGTTGATATCACTGAACGCAAGCTGGCAGAAGAAATATTGCTTCAATCAGAAAAACGGCTTCAGCAGGAAGTGAAGGACCGAACGCAGGAACTCGAAAGCTTAAACCTCTCCATCCTGTCAGAATTAATAAAACGCAAATTATCGCAAAAACAGCTAAAAAAATCGTTGCATGATTATAAACTCTTATATGCATACTTACAAAAAGTGAGGGAAGAAGAAAGGCTTAACATAGCCAGAGTCATTCACGACGATCTTGCTCAATTACTATCAACCATGAAAATCGAACTGATTTCATGGAAAAAAAGACCTGAGAAGCATGATTCATCCAAGGATCCCATAGATTCCCTGGCACTTTTAGTAGAACAATGTATGACAGCTGTGACCTCTATAATTGTTGAACTCAGGCCTGTTTTACCCGGAAATATGGGTTTGACACCTGCATTAAAACAACTTTTTTACGAATTCCAGAAACGAACAGGAATAACCTGTGATGTCAGAATTCAGGAAGACTCATTTTCAATTGACAGTGAATCCGCCTACGTGATCTACCGGGTTATACAGGAAGGATTGACTAATATCAGGAATCATTCACAGGCAACTTATGTTACTGTTAAGATTTCAGGAACTTCATCTACTTTTTCAATTACCATAAAGGACAATGGCATAGGAGCAAGCCAGGAAAAAATAAACGATCACAGGTCGTTTGGGATAATAGGGATGCGCGAAAGGATACTGGGAATGAAAGGGAGCATCACTATAAAAGGAATCCAGGGGAAAGGGACCACATTGCATTTTAAAGTACCTGTTTCAGAATAGTTTTAAAAGGAAACAATTCAGCAGATCATTACTGGATAACGAATTAGGACAAAAAAAAAAGCAGAGGGTTATTCATCATCTTTCTCCGATAACTTTATACCTTTATACCGCGATACCTGACCAAAAACTAAAAGACTTAAAAATAACTTTGCAGCATCTTTATGTATAACTTTCTTATTGTCGACGACCACAGTATCTTTCGCCAGGGTGTTAAAATGATCATTACAAATGCTTTTGAGAAATCGGAATGCAGTGAGGCAAGCAATAGTGCTGAGGCTTTGATAAATCTCAATAAAAAGAAATGGGACCTGGTGATTCTTGATATCAACATGCCCGGCCGCTCAGGCCTTGATTTTATTGTGGATGTATTGTCATTTAACCCGGACCTGCCAATTCTGGTACTCAGCATGTATTCCGAGGACCAAATGGCATTAAGAGCTTTTAAAGCAGGAGCCAAAGGTTACCTCACCAAATCCCGCGCTGCTGATGACCTGATAGGTGCAATCAAACGTATGCTGTCTGGAAAGCAATACATTAACGAAAATGTTGCGGAACTTTTGGTAAATGAAGTGCGGAAGAAAGAAACCGGCGATGTGATGAAAGCACTTTCCGATCGCGAATACTTTGTACTCATGAGGCTTGCTGCCGGTGAAACGCTCACTGAGATTTCAAAGTCGCTAACACTCAGTGTGAAAACAATTTACACCTACCGTACCCGTTGCATGAAGAAACTTAATCTTAAGTCAATGGCTCAACTTGTAGGCTTTGCCAAAGATAATAATCTTGCATAAAAAATATTCTTACATTTTATTCTTGTAGGAAAATTCCTACAAGCGATTTCGACTATTTCCTACATGTTTATTATCCTGAATTTCAGGATATTGATTTTATATTAGTTTAATTTTGTAGATACTACAATAGTATTTGAAGCATGTAAAGCTGAAACGCTCAAATACTGAAGCAACTGGAGCTTCAGCCCTGCAGGACCGGTAGTTATCGGGAGGTAGAAATCCAAACTTTTAACCTGATGTTTGGCTCCCCCTTCAAAAATGGTGAAACTAAAATCACCATCGCTGCACTGAAAATAACCGATTGATGTATTTCTTTGCTGGCCTACTTACTGTTGGCATTTAACTTGGCTGCTGAATTTATATTTTGTTGAATTCAACAAACCAAAGCTTGTATCCACTCTAATTTTAAATGAACTTGCAATTGAATGTTTAATTAAAAAGAAGGTTGTTATGAGCATCAAAAAAAAATTTTATCCGGAGAAAGGAGTATGCCGGGTAATTTTTACATTACCGGATTCATTGGTTGATCATTTTAAAAAAGTTGCAATAGTAGGTGATTTCAATGATTGGCATCCGGACAAACATCCCATGTAGAAATCAAAAAAAAGGGAAGTTTCAGTTTACCTTAGAACTACCGCATGGAAAAGACGATGAGTTCCGCTATTATATCGATAGTTACAGATGGGAAAGTGGCCGCGAAGCCGATACAATGGAACAATTCCCTTTTGATGAAGTTTACAATTCGGCAATAAAATGTAATCTGCCATAATCTGATAAGCCCGTTTGTCAGAATTGATTTAGCAATAATTTAGTATTTGTAATCACAATAAACATAAAATCAACGCGCTATGAGAACCCGTAAACCATTTTTCCATGAAGACGGTTTTTATGATGGCGTTTCCCGTATTCCGGAACCACGTGAAATCCATTCTAAAGCAGTTATTTCAATGAACGATTCTTATGACTGGTATCCTGAGAAAGATTCCACAATAAAAACAGAAACCAGAAGGTTTGAGGAGTCAATTGATGCTCCTTTAGGTGAGGAGTACAAATTAAAATCGCAGATCGACCATTACAGCATTTCTAATACCCGTGATGCGTATGTTCTGGCAGCGATTTAGGAGGAAGTATTAATATGAATTTAAACTGAATCGGCACTGAACGGTCGATTCAAAAAACTGCCTGAATAAAAAAATCATTTATCCCCCAACGATTCTTTTCTGCATCCACGATGCATGAACCTACTGATTTCATTAAAGGCACCGCCTCTGCCGGCAGAGTATTTGTAAGCCTGATGATCAGAAACAAAAGGTAGTCCGGCTTTTCTTAAATTATCATAAAAAGAATAATCGCACGCTCAATCCTCCAATTTCCTTATTTTTGCACAATATTACAGCTAATAAGCGCGTATTACTTTTCCTATGCAATTTGTCAACCCTCTATATCTTTTTGGCTTACTGGCTATAGCTATACCTGTAATAATCCACCTTTTCAATTTCAGGCGCTTCCGCAAAGTATATTTTACCAATGTGCGTTTTTTGCAGGAACTTAAACAGCAGACTCAAAAACAGTCTCAACTGAGGCACCTACTGATACTGGGCATGCGTATACTGGCAATTGCTTCACTGGTATTGGCTTTTGCTCAGCCTTATATTCCGTTTTCGAAAAGTAAATCAAAAATAACTTCGCGAAATGCGGTCAGTATCTTTGTCGATAATTCGTTCAGCATGGAAGCCACCGGAACCAATGGCACTTTTCTTGACGAATCGAAACTGAAAGCACGTGAAATTGTATCTGCTTATAAATCAACAGATTTATTCCAGCTTCTGACCTGCGATTTCGAAGGCCGGCACCAGCGGCTGATTACCCGCGACGAATTTCTAACCATGCTCGAGGAAGTAAAAATTTCGCCTTCCGTGCATTCCTTGTCCGAAATAGTCCGCCGGCAATACGATCTGCTTAAAAGCGAAGCTTCGGCCCGTCGTAATTCTTACATCATATCAGATTTTCAGAAATCTTCATACAACAACATTGACTTCGTGCAGGATTCATCAGTCAGTACTTACCTGGTTCCGATTTTATCCTCTGCAGCAGCTAATTTGTATATAGATTCCTGCTGGTTCAATCAACCTACGCAACAGCCCGGAAAAACTTCACTTCTTTCGGCAAGGGTCTGGAATAAATCGGAAAATGATCTTGAAAAAATTCCACTGAAACTGCTTATCAACAACCAGCCTAAATCGGTTTCAACAATAGACATTAAGGCCGGGATGTCGACTATTGTTGAGTTTCCTTTTACGGTATACCAGGCCGGACCACAAAATGGCGTGCTACAGGTTACAGATTACCCTGTAACCTACGACGACAAATTCTATTTTTCTTTTGATGTCCTGTCTTCTATCAATATTCTTGCTATTAATGGCGGAAGTGAAAACCGTTTCCTGAATGTATTATTTGCCCAGGACTCGTCGGTAAGGCTCACAAATATGAACGAGAAATCGCTCGATTACGGACGACTTTCACAGTTTGATCTTATCATTCTCAACGAAATTCCAGTTATCTCAACAGGTCTGGCAGAAGAAATAAAACGGCATGTAACCAATGGCAGAACAATCCTGGTGCTTCCGGCACCAAATGCAGACCTTGTTACATACAACAATCTTTTATCCTCTTTAAATGCACCATCTTATTTGCCGGTTGATACTTTGGATACCAAAGTTGTGAAACTTAGCGAAGAGAGTTACCTGTTTCGTGATGTATTCGAGCGGCAGCAAGGGAAACAAGTGGTTGCCCCAAATACCGATCTGCCAAAGGTTAACAAACATTTCCCGATTGTTTTTTCATCTGCCATGCTTACGATTCCGTTAATGGGAATGCTAAACGGAAGAGAATTCCTGACACTTACCAACAGCGGATCAGGACAGGTTCTGCAATGTACAGTTCCACTCGATCCTGCCTTCAGCAATTTCCCTCAGCAGGCACTGTTTGTGCCGGTTCTATACAACATTGCACTGATCAGCCATCCATCGCATAATCTTTACAATGTTATCGGCGACAACAAAAGTATCCGCATTGGCACGGCATCACCTATTGGCGACAGGATTTATAAGATCAGATCGTTATCAGGCGATTTTGATATGATCCCACAAATAAATAATGCCGGAAATATGGTGAATATTTTTGTCGGAAACCAGGTTCCTATGGCAGGAAATTTTGAACTTGTAAATGACAAAAAAGTAATTACTTCGCTTGCTTTCAATTACAACCGGGGTGAGAGTGACCTTACCTGCAACAGCATAAGCGATCTGGAATCCATGTTGGACAAATCGCATCTTGTTTCGTTTGGTATTTTAAAAACCGGGCAGAAACCACTTAACGAAGTAATTGCCCAAATCAATAGCGGAACACAACTCTGGCGCTATTTCATCTGGCTCGCATTATTACTCTTGCTGGCTGAAATATTGTTGATAAGATTCTTTAAAAAATAGGCTTACAGATTTTATAAATTACTTACTAAGAGTAAATTTGCACGGAATTTTGAGCAAATAGATAATTAGTAAAAATCAATACAGGCAATGGACGAGAACGACGAATTGGAAGAAGGAACCTTTGAGGATGAAATTTCCGGGGAGAGTTTACCCGCTGAAGGTACTGGAATACTATTGCCCGAAACTGAAGAAACTACTGATGCCGGTGATTTGCACCACACTACCTACCTGCCGGGGATGTACCAGAACTGGTTCCTCGATTATGCTTCCTATGTAATTCTCGACCGCGCTGTTCCCGAAGTGCTGGATGGGCTTAAACCCGTTCAGAGGCGAATCCTGCATAGTATGTGGGAACTTGAGGATGGCCGGTACAATAAAGTTGCCAACGTTATCGGCAATACCATGAAGTACCATCCGCATGGCGACGCTTCCATCGGCGATGCCATGGTTCAAATAGGCCAAAAAGATTTACTTATTGATACCCAGGGAAACTGGGGAAATATTCTGACAGGCGACAGAGCTGCTGCTCCCCGATATATAGAAGCACGTCTATCGAAGTTTGCACTCGATGTTGCTTTTAATCCGAAAACCACCAAATGGAAGTTATCCTACGACGGACGTAATAAAGAACCTGTAAACCTTCCGATGAAATTCCCGGTTCTTCTGCAAATGGGGGTTGAAGGTATTGCTGTAGGACTGGCTGCAAAATCGCTGCCACATAATTTTGTGGAGTTGATCGATGCTTCGGTTGCTGTACTCCGCGGACAGGATTTCATCCTGGTTCCGGATTTCCCTACAGGCGGCCTGGCTGATGTTACAAGGTACAACGATGGCCTCCGGGGTGGGAAAATCCGTATCCGGGCCCGTATTAGCCAGTACGACAGGAAAACGCTTGTAATTACCGAGATTCCTTGGGGTACTACAACTGGTGACCTGATCGATACTATTATTGCTGCCAGCGAAAAAGGGAAAATAAAAATCCGGAAAATTGATGACAATACAGCTCAGAACGTTGAAATACTGATTCATCTTCAACCAGGTGTTTCGCCCGATCAAACCATCGACGCACTCTATGCTTTTACAGATTGCGAGCGCTCTGAATCACCCAACTCCTGCGTTATCCATAAAGGAAAGCCTTACTTTGTAGGCGTTAAAGAAATTCTGCGTATTTCCGTTCAACGTACAGTTGAGATGATACGAATGGAATTAATGATCCGCCAGGAAGAACTGATGGAATCGTTACTTTTTGCCTCCCTCGAACGGATATTCATCGAAAACCGCATATACCGTGATATTGAAGAATGCAAAACGTGGGAAGCTGTTATCAAAGCAATCGATAAAGGACTTGAACCTTATAAACCGGATTTTTACAGGGTAATTACCGAAGATGATATAGTACGGCTTACAGAAATCCGCATCAAGCGTATCTCCCGATTTAATTCATTTAAAGCCGACGAGCACATAAAGAACCTGAATGAAGAATTGCTCGAAATAAAACACAACCTCGAAAATCTCACCGAGTTTGTGATTGCCTTTTACGAAAACATCCGCAGGAAATACGCTACTGGCCGCGAACGTAAAACCGAACTCCGTAATTTCGAAAGCATTGAAGCAGCCGCTGTTGCTGCTGCCACTCAAAAGCTATATGTTAACCGTACCGAGGGTTTTGCCGGTTACGGGCTAAAAAAAGATGAATTTGTCTGCGATTGTTCCGATATTGACGACATCATTGTTTTCCGCGAAGACGGAACATTTGCCGTTACCCGTGTTGTAGAGAAAGCCTTCGTCGGTAAAAATGTAATCCACATCGACGTATTTAAGAAGAACGATGATCGCACCGTGTACCATGTTGTATACCAGGATGGACGGATGGGAGCCGTTTATGTAAAACGATTCGCTGT
>Ga0268283_1000802_pt1 | contig 17610 bp, 17 predicted proteins | sample saktaG_13_FD_190140 | JGI IMG/M metagenome (GOLD analysis project Ga0268283, IMG submission 190140) | Saline water microbial communities from Sakinaw Lake, British Columbia, Canada - sak_2013_06_06_36m | ecosystem: Environmental > Aquatic > Non-marine Saline and Alkaline > Saline ... | reverse complement strand
GTATCTGTCGATTCAAACTGAATATGAAGTTAACTTGTTGGGGCATAAATCTACGTCCATCATCGGCATTGATAGGGGCATTAAGCAGTTTGCAACGCTGTCTGATGGCACGGTCTATAAGCCATTGAATAGCTTTAAAGCTAACGCAGAGCGACTGGCTAAATTACAGAGACAGCTAAAAAACAAAAAAAAGTTCTCGAATAACGGAAAGAAAGTAAAAGCAAAAATTAACCAGTGCCATGAAGATATTGTCAATGCGCGTAAAGATTACCTGCACAAAGTCTCAACTGAAATCAGCGAAAACCAAGCGATACTAGTCATTGAGGATTTACGGGTAAAAAGCATGAGCAAATCAGCGAAAGGCAATAGCGACAAGCATGGCAAAAAGGTTGCGCAAAAGTCGGGTTTAAACCGAGCTATCTTAGATCAAGGCTGGCGTCTGTTTGCTACGATGCTAGACTATAAGCAAGACTGGCAGGGTGGTACAGTGCTTAGAGTTGCGCCGCATCATACCAGTCAAACTTGCCCCTATTGCCATCATGTCGCTAAAGAAAACAGGCTGACTCAAGCGGAGTTTGTTTGTGTTGAATGCGGCTTTAGTGAAAACGCCGACCTTGTGGGTGCAATGAATGTACTTGCTAAAGGCCATGCGCTTTTAGCGAGTCAATAACCGTCGGATAGACGGGGCTAGTCTGTGTAGTGAACGGTGCAGTAATGCCGTCAGCAGCAGAAACCAGTGAGCAGTAGCGATACCTACTCACTCCTAGGAAATTAGGAATCCCCTTCCTTCAGGTGGGGGAGGATGTCAAAACGTCCTTGTTAGGAAGATTAATTGATGAGTATTGGTTGGGCGGGTCTTAGTGCCTCCTTAAAACAAATAATAATCACAAATGGTGGTTTAAAGAATGATTAATAAGGTGTCTTTGACTCAGTTTATCATTGAGCAACAGCGTGGATTGCCGGATGCCACTGGAACTTTTAGTTTGTTACTAAATAATATTGTAACGGCTTGTAAGGAGATATCCCATCTGGTTAATCGAGGAAATCTGGTAGGTGTATTGGGTAGCGCAGACTCTGAGAATGTGCAAGGTGAGGTGCAAAAAAAATTGGATATCATTACCAATGATATTATGGTTAATGCACTTAATTGGACAGGTCATCTGGCGGGTATGGCTTCAGAAGAGGTAGACGATATTATTGACATACCAGAGAATTATCCAAAGGGTAAGTACCTCGCTTTATTCGATCCCTTGGATGGTTCTTCGAATATTGATGTGAATTTGGCGGTGGGTACAATTTTTTCTATTCTGCATTGTCCAGAAGGTATTAAGCCTAAGGTTGAAGATTTTTTGCTTAAGGGTGTTGAGCAGGTCTGTGCGGGTTTTGTACTATATGGGCCATCAACGATGATGGTCTTAACAACTGGACATGGTGTAAACGGTTTTACACTTGATCAGGATATTGGTGAATTTATTCTCACTCATCCCAATATGAGAATTCCAGAAGAGACTAGTGAATTTGCTATTAATATGTCAAACCAGCGTTTTTGGGAGCCGCCTGTGCAACGTTATATTGATGAATGTTTACAAGGGAAAGATGGACCTCGCGGTAAAAATTTTAATATGCGGTGGATTGCTTCCTTGGTTGCCGAAGTCTATCGAATTTTGACACGGGGTGGGGTGTTTTTATATCCGTCTGATTTGCGTGATTCGTCAAAACCAGGTAGGTTAAGATTGATGTATGAAGCAAATCCAATGGCATTTATTATGGAGCAGGCCGGAGGTGCTTGTTCTACAGGCTTTGAGCGCATTCTTGAAATCAAACCAACGCATATTCATCAGCGTGTTCCGCTAATTTTGGGGTCAAAAAAGGAGGTTGAAAGGATTGTTGCTTATCATCAGGAAAGTTAATTTTAAACAACTGGATTTTGACGAATGAGCACCAATAGAATGTATGGTTAAAAGGGCGTTTGAATTCCTTATTGTGCTTGGCTATTAGCGTTGTCTTCTATTGTTTTTCGTTGCTCTTCTGCTGAATTCTGTATTACACCCTCAACATGTTTGGCTTGCTCCAAGGCTTTTAGTTGGTTTTTAAAGAGAACAGGATTTGGAGCCTTGGCTTGTTTCTCCTTTTTATCGCATCCGGCGACTGAAATAAATAGCAGCAGAGCGGTCCATTTAAGTGTGTTTTTCATTTACTTTGCCTGCGGTTGATGGGTCACACTGTCCAATTATGATGGCTTTTATTAGGGTAGTTTATTCGCTTCTGATGCTTTATTGTAATCAACGCCAACGCTGACAATAAAGCTGGTCGCTTCTTCAATGTCCATGGCTGATTTTATTAATTTTGATTTATCGACAATCACAGTAAATCCTGACGTAGGATTAGGTGATGTAGGAATAAACAATATATATTTGTCTTCGAACCGGTTGGTTACATAGGCAGGCACCCAAATTCCATCTTTCGGGTATTCAACATAGACGACTTCTTTTGCCATTTTCTGTTCATGCGATGAAAGCATGTTGATAACTTTTTTAAGTACGCGGTAAATAGTGTTTAAAAATGGAATTCTACCAATCACTAAGTCGAAGATATTGATTATCCAGGAGCGACCTTTTTTGACTATGGTACTGCCTATCCACATTAACAAAACAAAGCTGACAGCGAAAACTAGGCCGGTATAGAGGTAGTTATCAGAAAAAGCGTAAACGACGCGAAATAAATCAGAAACCAGTTCTTTTACAAAAAGTATAATTTGCAAGACAATCACGATAGGAATAACTGAAAAAACGCCTATCAGGAAATAATTTAATAACTTTTTAACGAGCTCGTTCATTTTTTTCTCCGTTGGTTATGTTTAATAAATCGTCAGTTTAAAGACCAATTTAAATTTAATATTTTTTAACCAGTAAAAATCAGTCGACAGACTGAAAAAAAATACATAATTATTATAAGCGAAATTACGATAATGCTATGATCAATAGCATGATCTAAAGATAAATAAAAAAATAAAGATACTTTAATTATATTCTAAAGTTGTTAATAGAGTAGTTCATGGTGCCATTGCACTGAGTTGATTGGCGTTAAGCTAATAATATAAGCTTGAAATATTATGCAAAAAAATGTGTTGATTACCGGGGCTGCCAAGCGAATTGGTGCAGCGTGTGCGCGCTTGCTTCATGACAAAGGTTGTAATGTGTTTTTGCATTATAGGACATCCAAAGAAGCTGCTTTGGAGCTTTGTTATGAGCTGAATCAAATTCGTGCAGACTCTGCTTACATGATGCAGGCTAATTTACTTGATAGTCAAGAGTTGGAGGCGTTGGTAAATGAAGCTTGTATGGCTTGGGGCACAATAGATGTTTTGGTAAACAATGCTTCATCTTTTTATCCAACACCAATATCTGATGTCACAGAAGGTCAGTGGGATGAGTTGTTGGGAAGTAATTTAAAGGCTCCCTTTTTTTTGGCAAAAGCCTTATCAAATACATTGGCTAAAAATAAAGGATGTATTGTTAACATTGCCGATATACATGCTGAGCGTGGCTTGAAGGGATATCCTGTTTATAGTATTGCTAAAGCCGGATTAGTGGCAATGACCAAAATTTTGGCTAAGGAATTTGGTCCAGCTGTTCGAGTAAATGCAGTGGCTCCTGGAGCCATACTTTGGCCGGAAAGGGATTTGTCTTTACAGGAAAAACAAGAAATATTGCAACGTGTGGTTTTGCAGCGGAATGGAGAGGCGTCTGATATTGCTAAAGCGGTATGGTTTTTGATTAAGGATTCCGATTACATGACCGGTCAAATAATGACAATTGATGGTGGGCGTACATTATTTTGTTGAGATTAGGCGCGATTCGTCGCGCCTAATCTGTTGTTAATGAGTCCAGTTGGGTAAAATACGTTGTTGAGTGAGATTGGTTTTGTCGAATTTTTTCCAAAGATCAGAGTAGCTTATGTCGCTGATTGGATGTTTTAAATCGGGTGCAATTTCCGCTAAAGGTTCAAGAACAAAAGCGTATCGTTCAATTTCATCACGAGGTATCTGAAGTCGTCCATCATTAAGAATCAGGTTGTCATATAAGATTAGATCTAGGTCTAGAGTCCGGGAAGAAAACTTTTGACTGTTCCGGGTGCGACCGTTATCCAATTCAATTTGCCGAAGGATTCTAGCGACTTCTTTTACGCTAAACTCGGAGTTAAATCCCACTACAAGATTGTAAAAAGTATCACCAATAAAGCCAACTGACTCTGACTCATAAATACTTGAGATAGTCAGTTGACCGAAGTGAAGTTTAAGTGCCTCCAAGCTGGCGGGTATGTTCTTATTTTTGTCAATGTTACTGCCTATGCTTATGTACCCTTTTCGCATGGCTTATCTTTCCCCTCTCTCAATGATAATGCCGACATCACTGGCGCCGCGAATAGCACCTTTTTTATTTAAAGTAATTTTTACCCAAGGGACATTGAATTCATTGCGAATAATGTTAGCTATTTCTGATATTAATTTTTCAACAAGAAGAAACTGACTTGTTTCAACAAAAGAGATGATTCGTTTAGAGACGGTTTTGTAATCAAGTGTATATTGTATGTCATCTGTTTCAGCTGCTTTTTGAATATCAAAAGCCATTTCAATATCGAGTACAACAGTTTGTTTGGTTTCTCTTTCCCAATCATATATACCGATAATTGTTTCAATTTGAAGTCCGCCTAAAAAGATGATGTCCATGGTTATTTCCGGTTATGATGTATATTTTAAAAATGGTAAGTATCAGGTAAATGTGTCCGGCTTACAAGTTCTGAATGAGGAAAGTATTACATGGTTGAGTGGTTGTTTGTTCCGGTTGCCTATCTGATAGGTTCCATTTCAAGTGCTATTATTATTTGCCGTTTGATGGGTTTGCCAGATCCCCGTGGGCAAGGTTCAGGTAATCCGGGGGCGACTAATGTTATGCGAATTGGGGGAAAAAAAGCGGCAGCTATAACCTTATTGGGCGATCTGCTTAAGGGTTTTATTCCGGTTTATAGCGCTGGGTTATTGGGGGGGGCTGATGAGTTGTTGGCAATTACCGGGCTGGCTGCTTTTATGGGGCATCTTTATCCAGTATTTTTTAAGTTTGAAGGTGGTAAGGGTGTTGCAACATCAATTGGTGTTTTATTGGGGTTTTCTTGGTTACTCGGCTTTGCATTTATAGGTACATGGTTATTGATTTACAAGGTCGGTAAAATTTCTTCTTTATCAGCGCTATGTGCCTCTGTTTTATCACCGGTATATGCTTGGTTCATAATCGGTGATATTAATATGGTGGGAGCTTCAGTTGTTATGATGATATTTTTGCTTTGGCGGCATAAAAGCAATATTCAACGTCTGATAAAAGGTGATGAATAATTCTTTAGGTTAAAGAAGTTATTTTTGCACCTTTAGCCTCGGGTCTTCTATTTGAGTTTTTAGTACAATTCACTGATTGGCCAGCGTGGGCGGGCAAAAATCTCCAGTCCTTGATGTTGCCCAGTCATTAAGCGTTGGCAACCTGCATAAGCAATCATTGCGCCGTTATCGGTACAAAACTCCAGTCTTGGAAAATAGATTTGCGCGTGTTCTTTATCTGTCATTTCAGTTAAAAACTCGCGGATTTGTTTGTTGGCGCTGACACCTCCTGCAACCACCAGTCTATTTAGGCCGGTTTGTTGCAAGGCGCGTTTACACTTAATGCTGAGTGTCTCGGCAACCGCTTGTTGGAAGCCTGCGGCAATATCTGCTTTGTTTTGTTCGACGTTGTTGGAATAAGGCTCAGAAGCGTTGAAAGTGTTTAGCGTAAAGGTTTTTAACCCGCTAAAGCTAAAGTCTAATCCGGGTCTGTCGGTCATTGGACGTGGGAATTTAAGTTGGGATTTACCGTGTTCGGCAAGTGCAGATAATTTAGGACCGCCGGGATAGCCAAGCCCCAGCATTTTTGCCGTTTTGTCAAAAGCCTCGCCTGCTGCATCATCAAGGGATTCCCCTAGTAGTAGGTATTTGCCGATTCCTTCCACTTTAACCAGCAAGGTATGCCCTCCGGAAATTAATAAAGCAACAAAAGGAAATGCCGGTGAATTTTCTTCTAACATAGGGGCAAGTAGATGACCTTCCATGTGATGCACTGCAATAGCGGGAACTTGCCATGTCCATGCCAGGCTTCTGGCTGTGGCGGCCCCAACTAATAATGCGCCTATTAGCCCAGGTCCTGCTGTATAGGCAATGCCATTAATATCAGTGCTTATTAGCTGGCTTTCTGCAAGTGTTTGCTTAATTAAAGGAACTAATTTGCGGATGTGGTCGCGTGACGCCAGCTCTGGAACAACGCCGCCGTATTCGCTATGCATTTCAACTTGGCTGTATAAAAGATGGTTTATAAGGCCTAGTTTCGAATGATAAATCGCGACCCCAGTTTCATCGCAAGAGGTTTCTATGCCTAAAACGTACATTGATTTTTGAAAATTTTAAAAGTGAATGTATAATTAAGGGTTCTGTTTGTTCAGTGGATAGTAAATATCCTCATACTCACAATATTAACATAATTGGAATCATATAATGCCGTCAGTGAAAATTAAAGAAAACGAACCATTTGATATTGCAATCCGTCGTTTTAAACGCGCTTGTGAAAAGGCCGGTGTATTGGCAGAAGTTCGTCGCCGTGAGTTTTATGAAAAACCAACAGCTGAGCGAAAACGTAAAGGAGCAGCAGCGGTTAAGCGTCACTTGAAAAAATTGGCACGTGAGCGTTATGCATTGAAAAATCTTCGTCGCGGACGTCCAGTGCTTTAAATAAGGCAAATAGCATGGACTTGTTAACAGATCGTATCAAGGATGATATGAAAGCCTCCATGAAAGGGGGCGCTAAAGCTAGGTTGGGTGTGATTAGATTAATTTTGGCTGCCATTAAGCAGATTGAAGTTGATGAGCGTATACAACTCGATAATGATCGTACTATTCAAGTGCTTGATAAAATGCTTAAGCAGCGACGTGAATCAATCAGGCAGTTTGCTGATGCAGGTCGACAAGATTTGGTGGCGATTGAAGAAGCAGAAGTTTTAGTCATTCAGGATTTTATGCCGCTAGCGTTAAGCGAAGCAGAAGTTGATGTGATGGTAAGCGAGGCAGTGCTTGAGTCTGGTGCGGAGTCTGTTAAGGACATGGGTAAGGTGATGGCTTTGTTAAAAGCTAAAATGCAAGGTCGCGCTGATATGTCCGTTGTTAGTTTCAAAATTAAGGCCGCACTAGCTGTATAACGTTATCGTGTCCGGGTGAAAAATGTCCGGTAGAATTCCTCGAGACTTTATTGACGAGCTTCTGGTTCGTGTTGATATAGTCGATTTAATCGATTCGCACGTTCCGCTAAAAAAAACGGGCGCAAACTTTGTCGCCCGCTGCCCGTTCCACACTGAAAAAAGCCCCAGCTTTTCTGTGAACCGTAATAAACAGTTTTTTCACTGCTTTGGTTGTGGCGCAAGTGGTAATGCTATCAGCTTTTTGATGGATTTTAATCATCTTGATTTTGTTGAGGCTGTTGAGGATCTTGCTGCATTTGCTGGGATTGCTGTGCAGAGGGAGATTGTTGGGCATCAGGTTGCGCAAAAAAAAGACGATTTAAATAGTCTCTATGAAGTAATGGAGCAAGTTGCTACATTTTATGTGGGGCAATTACGAGACAATATTGGCGCGGTTGAGTATCTTAAAGCGAGGGGCGTTAAAGCGGCTATAGCACGTGACTTTATGATTGGCTATTCGCCTGATAAGTGGAGTGCGCTTGCTGAAAGATTTAGTCAAAAACAATTGATAGATGTAGGCTTGCTCGTTGTTAAGGATGGCGGGCAGGTTTATGACCGATTTCGCGGCAGGATTATGTTTCCTATTCGTGATAAGCGAGCCAGAATTGTTGGTTTTGGCGGTCGTGTACTTGATGATTCGTTGCCAAAATATTTGAACTCTCCAGAAACATCCTTGTTTCATAAAGGTAAAGAAGTTTATGGTTTGTATGAGCTTCTGGAAAAAAATTCAAAGCCTCAGAGAATTCTAATTGTTGAAGGTTACATGGATGTGATTGCCTTGGCTCAGTATGGCGTATGTTATGCTGTCGCTGCTTTAGGTACGGCAGCGTCCCAAGCGCATCTTGATTTGTTGTTTCGCTTTTCATCCGAGTTGGTATTTTGTTTTGATGGCGACCGAGCCGGACGCGAAGCGGCTTGGAGGGTTATGGAGTCAGCTTTTTCGAGCTTGAAAGATGGTCGATCCTGTCGCTTTATGATATTGCCGCAAAGTTATGATCCTGATTCGTTGGTGCGCGAAGAAGGGTTGAATAAGTTTATCGAGCGTATAGAGTCCGCACATGGCTTGTCGGATTATTTTTTTGAAAATGTTTCAGGGGGGCTGAAACTGTCCGAAATGGAAGGTCGGGCTCAATTAGTAAGCAAGTCGTTGCCTTATCTGGAGAGGTTGCCGGAAGGTGTATTCAGAGAAATGATGTTTGACCGCCTTAAAAGCCTTTCTGGCATGGCCACCTTTAATGTTGCAGATAGTGTTGTAGTGGACTTAAGTTCAAAAAAAACACGCCAACATGAGTCTAATCGACTTTCATCTGCTAGGGTTGCTATTGCTCTGTTATTGCAAAATCCTGGATTAGTCGATTACGTTGAGCAAAAAAATATTGATTGGATCGGTCTTGAATTTCGGGGTATCGAGTTATTTAAAAATATCCTACAGGTTATTTTAGATAAAAGATCTGTAAATACAGCTGTTTTAATAGAGTATTATCGTAATACCGCCGAGGAGAGATCTGTTAAAGCTCTGGCATTATTAGATGTATATGTTTCTGACGACAAGATAGAAGAGGTTTTTAGCGATGCTCTGGATGGGTTGCTTAATCAAGCCAGAGAAGCAAGTATCGAAAGGTTGCAAGCTAAAGCACAAGATAAAGGCTTGGATGTCCAAGAGCAAGCCACATTAATTAAAATGTTGGCAATCAAATAATTTAATGTTACGTTTAAAGTTATAGTATAATTCGATGTTAAGTATGGCCATGCTAATCAGTGTATTTAGTGAGTAAATAATGAATCAAGAACAGCAACAGTCTCAGCTTAAACAATTGATAGCCAAAGGCAAAATGCAGGGTTACCTGACATATGCCGAGGTCAATGATCACTTGCCTAGTGATATTGTTGACCCAGAGCAAATTGAAGATATCATTGGTATGATCAATGAAATGGGCATTCAAGTGTACGAGGCGGCACCTGATGAAGATTCTATTATTACTGATTCAGCGGCCGTTACAACAGATGACGAGGATGCTGAAGAAGTTGCAGCGCTAGCTTCTGTTGATAGTGAATTTGGAAGAACCACGGATCCTGTTCGCATGTATATGCGAGAAATGGGCTCGGTTGAGTTATTAACTCGTGCCGACGAATTGAAAATTGCCAAACGTATTGAAGAAGGTCAGCAGCAATTAGTTAAATCCATTGCCAGATCTTGTTTTGTTGTAGAAGATTTTTTACAATCATTCGATTCAATTTCAAGTGAAGACCCTAGCGTTCGGCTAACAGATTTAATTTCCGGCTTTGTTGATTTAAGCGAAGCTGAGGATTTGGTTGCTGCTGTTCCTGTAAGCGACACGATTGAGTCTATTGAAGACGTTGCGGAAGTTGCAGCAGTTGAAGATGAGTTGAAAGGCCTCAATTTTGAAGAAGTTCAGGAAAAAGTTGATGAACTAAGAAAGCAACTAAAAACAGCTTCAGCAGCAATCAAAAAATATGGCTATACTAACGAGAAAACTGAAAAGTCATTTGAATTATTGGCTGAATTGTTCATGGAGTTTAAGTGGACGCCGCAATACTTAAAAAAGTTAACGTCTATCATTCCTAATGGCGTAGCCATTGTTCGTGAACAGGAAAAACTGATACTTGATATCTTTATTAAAGATACAGGAATGTCCCGTAAGGATTTTATTACTTCGTTTACGGAAAATGAATCCAACTCTGAATGGTTGGAAAGTCATTTAAATGGTCGTCATAGTTATTCTGATGCATTAAAAATTCGTGAAAAAGAATTAAGAAAGGCACAAAGAATACTCGCCGAAACGGAAGCTGAATATGGGTTAACCATATCCGGATTAAAAGATATCAATCGCCGCATGACAATTAGCGAAGCTAAGGCAAGGCGTGCGAAAAAAGAAATGATTGAGGCTAATTTAAGGCTGGTTATTTCTATTGCTAAAAAATATACTAATCGTGGCTTACAGTTCCTTGATCTAATTCAGGAAGGTAATATCGGTTTAATGAAAGCAGTCGATAAATTTGAATACCGTCGGGGTTACAAATTTTCAACATATGCAACATGGTGGATTAGACAAGCAATTACCCGGTCTATCGCGGATCAGGCTAGAACTATTCGTATCCCAGTGCACATGATAGAAACGATTAATAAACTAAACCGAATTTCAAGGCAGATTTTGCAAGAAATGGGTCGCGAGGCAACACCTGAAGAATTGGCTGAACGCATGGAAATGCCTGAAGACAAGGTTAGAAAGGTGTTAAAAATAGCCAAAGAACCTATTTCAATGGAAACCCCCATTGGTGATGATGAAGATTCTCATTTGGGTGATTTCATAGAAGATGCTAAAGTATTATCACCGGTTGAAGCGGCTACTATTGCTGGTTTACGTGAATCAACCCAAAATGTTCTGGCTGGATTAACGGCGAGAGAAGCAAAAGTTTTACGTATGCGTTTCGGTATTAACATGAATACAGACCATACATTGGAAGAAGTTGGTAAGCAATTTGATGTAACGCGTGAACGAATTCGTCAAATTGAAGCTAAGGCATTAAGAAAATTAAGGCATCCTTCTCGGTCAGAGCAATTGAGATGTTTTCTTGATGGCGAGTAGTTAAAAATTAGGGCCCTTAGCTCAGCTGGTTAGAGCGTCCGACTCATAATCGGCAGGTCGTAGGTTCAAGTCCTACAGGGCCCACCATAAATATTCAGGCTGCATTTGCAGCCTTTTGTGTCTTTAGGTTTTATCATTACAAAAGGTGGTAACGTGAGCAATAACTTTAGTTTTACATCAGAATCGGTATCAGAAGGACATCCAGATAAAGTTGCGGATCAAATTTCAGATGCCGTACTTGATGCTTTATTAGCACAGGATCCTCGATCACGTGTTGCTTGTGAAACACTGGTTAAAACAGGTATGGTTATTCTTGCAGGAGAAGTCACTACTAATGCTTGGGTTGATTTAGAAGCTTTAGTTAGAAAAGTAGTTTGCGATATTGGTTATGATCATGGCGATATTGGTTTTGACGGCCAAAGTTGCGCAGTTTTAAATGCTATCGGTAAGCAATCTGCAGACATTGCCATGGGTGTGGATGAAGATGAAAATCATGAGCAGGGCGCAGGCGATCAAGGCTTAATGTTTGGTTATGCCAGTAATGAGACTGACGTTTTGATGCCGGCTCCGATTACTTATTCGCATCTGTTGGTTAAGCGACAGGCTGAAGTGCGTAAGGGCAAGGTGTTACCTTGGTTACGTCCAGATGCAAAAAGCCAAATAACTTTTAGGTACGAAAATAACAAGCCGGTTGCCATTGATGCAGTCGTTTTATCGACCCAGCATTCGCCTGAAATTAGCAACAAAGCTCTGCATGAAGCGGTAATGGATGAAATTATTCTGCCAGTTCTGCCTAAAGAATGGTTGCATAAAGATACCAAATATTTTATTAATCCAACCGGACAATTCATTATCGGTGGTCCAGTAGGCGATTGTGGTCTTACCGGTCGTAAAATTATCGTCGATACCTACGGCGGAATGGCACGACATGGTGGCGGTGCTTTTTCGGGTAAAGATCCTTCAAAAGTTGACCGTTCGGCAGCCTATATGGCACGTTACGTGGCAAAAAACATTGTTGCCGCTGGTTTGGCAGAACGTTGTGAAATTCAGGTTTCTTATGCGATTGGTGTTGCAGAACCTACCTCCATTACCGTTGAGACCTTTGGTACTAGTAAATTAAGCGAAGACAGATTGGTTCAGATTGTTAGGGATAACTTTGATTTGAGACCTAAAGGCTTGATTAAGATGTTGGATTTGTTGAAGCCTATTTATCAGACCACTGCCTCTTATGGACATTTTGGTCGTACCGAAGACACATTTAGTTGGGAAAAAACCGATAAAGTTGACGCATTAAAAGATGCGGCGGGTATTTAATTGCAAGTCAAACAGGATAAAAAATGAGCCAAATAGACTATAAAATTGCTGATCTCGCTTTAGCAGCATGGGGCCGTAAAGAAATTAATATCGCAGAAACAGAAATGCCGGGTTTAATGGCATTACGTGAAGAATATGGACAAGAGCAACCGTTAAAAGGAGCAAGGATTGCTGGTTGTTTGCATATGACCATACAAACAGCCGTATTGATTGAAACCTTGACCGCTTTAGGTGCAGAAGTACGTTGGTCATCGTGCAATATTTTTTCTACTCAAGATCATGCTGCGTCTGCTATGGCTGCCGCAGGTATTCCGGTTTTTGCTTGGAAAGGTGAAACTGAAGAAGAAGCTGAATGGTGTATCGCCCAGACTATTGAAGGCCCTAATGGCTGGAGACCGAATATGATTCTGGATGATGGTGGTGATTTAACCACTATGATGCATAACCAATATCCAGAGTTAATGGCAGATGTTAAGGGTTTGTCTGAAGAAACTACTACAGGCGTATTGCGCTTGTATGAAATGGTGGCAAAAGGCAGTTTAAAAGTGCCTGCATTTAATGTAAACGATTCAGTAACCAAGTCTAAATTCGACAATCTGTATGGTTGCCGCGAGTCTTTGGTTGATGCCATTAAACGCGCAACCGATGTAATGATCGCAGGCAAAATAGCGGTAGTTTGTGGTTATGGCGATGTTGGTAAAGGCAGTGCGCAATCATTGCGTGGATTGGGTGCAACAGTATGGATTACTGAAATTGACCCAATCTGTGCTTTGCAAGCAGCTATGGAAGGCTATCGCGTAGTTACTATGGAAGAAGCCGCGCCTATCGCTAACATCTTTGTGACGGCTACAGGTAACTTTGGAATTATTACTCATGCTCACCTGCTTGCCATGAGAGATCAGGCAATTGTATGTAACATTGGTCATTTTGACGCTGAAATCGAAATCGCTTCATTACGTCAATATGAATGGGAAAATATTAAACCCCAAGTTGATCATGTTATTTTTCCTGATGGCAAACGTTTGCTTATTTTAGCTGAAGGCCGTTTGGTTAATTTGGGTTGTGGCACAGGACATCCTAGTTTTGTAATGTCTAATTCATTTTGTAACCAGGTTTTGGCTCAAATAGAATTGTGGAAGAATGCCGCGAATTACGAAAATAAAGTTTATATCCTGCCTAAATATCTTGATGAAAAAGTTGCAAGATCACACTTAAAACAAATAGGTGTAAATCTAACTACTTTAACTGACGCACAAGCCAAGTATATTAATGTACCTGTCGAAGGGCCATATAAAGCAGATCACTATCGTTATTGATTAATAATTACTCCCGGAAAACTTTCTGGGAATGTCCCATAGATACACTTGTCATCGTGTATCTATGGTTCTAATTACGAACGCAAACCTCCGCAGTGGTATTCCCATTGACATCTTGGGAAAGACACAGCTAGATTCCCGTCAGTGAGATCAATATGCAATCACAAAAAAAACATCCCCAGCTTTTCAGTTTTGAATTTTATCCTCCTAAAACTGAAGAAGGCACGGAAAATCTTAAAATTGTGCATAGTAAACTGGCAGAACTTAAGCCTGACTTTTTCTCTGTTACTTTTGGTGCGGGTGGTTCAACCCGAGATAAAACATTTGATACCGTTGTTGATATTCAAGCAAAAGGTATTGCAGCAGCACCTCATTTATCTTGCGTAGCATCTACTAAAGAAAATATTCGAGCGATTTTAAAAAATTATCAAGACAAAGGTATTGCAAGAATTGTTGCTCTAAGAGGTGATTTACCCTCAGGTATGATGTCTGCGGGTGAATTTCGATACGCAAATGAGCTGGTAGACTTTATTCGTCTGGAAACTGGCGATTACTTTCAAATTCATGTTGCTGCTTATCCTGAAGCACATCCTCAATCGGTAAATGCAACGGAGGATTTTAAAAACTTTAAGCGTAAAGTTGAAGCCGGTGCAAATGCAGTCATTACCCAGTATTTTTATAATGCCGATGCCTATTTTTATTTCGTAGATACCTGTGAAAAAAACGGTATAACAATTCCTATCGTCCCCGGCATTATGCCCATTACCCAATATGCACAATTATTTCGATTCTCAGAAATGTGCGGTGCAGATATTCCTCGTTGGATGAGAAAACGCCTAGAAGGTTTTGGTGATGACAGAGCCTCAGTACAAGCTTTCGGATTGGAACTAGTAACTAATCTTTGTCAGAGATTATTGGATAATGGTGCGCCTGGCTTGCATTTTTATACCATGAATCAATCAGCTCCAACCTTGGCGATTTTGGAACAATTGAAACTTAACACATAAAGGCATTTGTTTTTAATTGTAGTTGCTGCATTTCTTATGAGAATTTTGTAAAGAATTACCATTAAAACCACCAGCATTTCATCAAAGTAATTAAGTCAATTGAATAATGACTAATCAATCTTTTTCAAATCGGGATATGTCAGTTTTGTGGCATCCATGTACACAAATGAAGGATCATGAAACTTTCCCTATTATTCCGATAAAAAAAGGGCAGGGAGTATGGTTGGAAGATTTTGATGGAAATCGTTATCTGGATGCCGTTAGTTCGTGGTGGGTTAATCTGTTTGGACATGCTAATCCTTATATCAATGCAGCTTTAAAAGATCAGCTTGAGACACTTGAGCATGTTATTTTTGCCGGATTTACCCATGAATCGGCCATTAAGCTTGCAGAAAAATTGGTTGCAGTAACTCCCGAAGGGTTGAATCGGTGCTTTTTTGCCGACAATGGTTCAGCTGCTGTTGAAGTCGCGCTTAAGATGAGTTTTCATTATTGGCGAAATCACGGCCAAACTCAGAAAACCAAATTTATAACGTTAGAAAACAGTTATCACGGTGAAACGTTAGGTGCCTTAGCCGTCGGCAATGTGCACTTGTATAAAGAAACTTACGCGCCGTTATTAATGGATGTGATAACGGTACCGGGTCCTGACTGTTATTATCGAGTAGAGGGTGAGTCATGGATGGATTATTCGGTTCGTCGTTTTGCCCTAATGGAGCAAGCCTTACAAGAACACGCAGATTCGGTTAGTGCAGTCATTATTGAACCTCTTGTGCAGTGCGCTGGTAATATGCGTATGTACGATCCGGTTTATTTAAAATTGCTCCGTGCTGCTTGTGACAAATACGGCGTGCATTTAATCGCTGATGAAATTGCTGTTGGTTTTGGGCGGACTGGTACTTTATTTGCCTGTGAACAAGCCGCAATAAGTCCGGACTTTATGTGCTTATCCAAAGGCTTAACGGGAGGTTATTTACCGTTGTCGGCGGTATTAACAACGCACCAAGTTTATCAGGCATTTTATGATGATTATCAAAAACTAACTGCATTTTTACATTCGCATAGTTACACGGGAAATGCCCTGGCTTGTAGAGCAGGGTTAGCAACGCTGGACATTTTTCAACAACATGATGTTATTGAAAGCAATAAACAGCTGATCGAGATTATGGCTAAATTAAGCTTGCGTTTTCACGAGCATCCGCATGTTTCAGACGTTCGTCAGACGGGCATGATACTGGCTATTGAAATGGTCAAAAATAAACACACCCGAGAGCCTTATCCCTGGCAAGAGCGTCGAGGTTATAAAGTCTATCAATACGCATTGTCAAAAGGGGTCATATTACGACCACTGGGTAATGTAATCTATTTTATGCCGCCCTATATTATAACTGAAGAGGAATTATTGCTAATCGCACAAGTCGCTTGGGAAGGTATTGAGCGGGCAGTTAGAGATTAATATGAGAGTTTCAAGATTATATACATCAGCTGATTTGGCTTTAGGCAAGCAACTAGAGCTTGATGAGGAAAATGGACATTACGTTAGAACGGTATTGCGCTTAAAAAAAGAGACTGAAATTATTTTATTCAATGGTAGGGGCGGTGAGTATTTGTGTACCGTTACAGAAGTGAACAGAAAAGCCGTAATGATTAATATTAATAAGTGGCTGGATCGTTGTGTCGAATCACCGCTCTTGGTAACTTTGGGTTTAGGTATATCCCGAGGTGATAGAATGGATTTATCAGTACAAAAAGCAGTAGAACTGGGTGTCAATTTTATAACGCCATTATTAACTGAACGCTGTGTCGTTCAATTCAAAGGTGAAAAAAAACCGCAACGCTTATTGCATTGGCAAAAAATAGTCCAACATGCTGCCGAACAAAGTGGCAGAACTACCTTGCCTGAATTAAGCGAGATAGAGCACTTGCAACAATGGGTAGATAAACAACAAGGCTTGAAAGTGTTTCTTGATCCGTATGCGGAATTAACCTTGGCAGATATTAAACCGATAGACAGTCAGGTGACCTTGTTGACGGGACCTGAGGGTGGATTTTCCAATCAAGAACGCGATATTGCAAAAGCGGCTGGCTTTATTCCCGTGTGTATGGGAAGTCGCATCTTAAGAACGGAAACAGCTTCGCTTGCTGCCCTTGCCGCTGTTCAGATGTTGTGGGGTGATTTTGGAAAGCCGATTTTACCCATTATGGAATCTTCTCGGGAGATGCAATGATCCGTTATTGTTTTTATGCGATAGTCCCTTTACTCGCATTGCTGTGTGCTTTGTTTTTATCCTGTACTTTAGGTTACTTTATTGTCTTGGGGATAGGTGACGCCATACCTTTTAGGCAAATATTAACCCGCTCAACACTACTATTTCTCGTTTTAAGTATTTTTCCGGTAATGAGCTACCTGAAAATTAACAAACGTGAGCTTGGATTCGCCTCAGGTTTGGTTTTTTTAAAGCAATTATGCCAAGGGTTTGCTCTAGGTTTTGTTGTTTTAATACCTGTTTTTATAGTTCTTTATGCGCTGGATATTAATGTCTATGATAATGCGCAAATATGGACAGTTGAGATCTTGGCTAAATATATGGGTATTACTTTATTGGTATCCTTATTAATTTCACTCATTGAAGAGTCTTTGTTTCGAGGGATTGTATTAGTGGGTTTAAAAAAGAAGTTGCCGGTTATAGCGGCTATTCTGATCACTTCCTTCTATTATGCCGGGTTACATTTTTTAAGTATAAAAACGGACTTGCCCTTACAAGATATAACAATATTGAGTGGATTCGAATTGCTCGGTGAGGCGCTTGGTAATTTAGTGAACCCAAATAATCAACCGGCATTTATAGCGTTGTTAATGGTAGGCATTTTTTTAGGTACGCTAAGAACTCAGGTCAATACCAGTTTAGGGTTATGTGTTGGATGCCATACCAGTTGGGTATGGCTAATAAAAATGAGTAAAAAAATATTTAACACCGATTTTAGTGCTCAGTATCATTATCTGGTTAGTAGTTATGATGGAATTATAGGGCCGTTAGTAGCCGTTTGGCTGCTTGT
>Ga0268283_1000801_pt1 | contig 17617 bp, 19 predicted proteins | sample saktaG_13_FD_190140 | JGI IMG/M metagenome (GOLD analysis project Ga0268283, IMG submission 190140) | Saline water microbial communities from Sakinaw Lake, British Columbia, Canada - sak_2013_06_06_36m | ecosystem: Environmental > Aquatic > Non-marine Saline and Alkaline > Saline ... | reverse complement strand
CTTCACCTTCTATCCGTGCAGGACCTGGGTCCGCACCTGAATCCCGCATGCTCTCCCACGGGTGTTGCAACCGTTAGGTGACCGCGCCCCTTCTACAAAAACGACGCTGTTGGCATCAGGCCGGAATACGGGCGCGGTCGGAATCGTGTTCGTCAATCTTCGGCTCTTAGGGTCTTCGGCTGGCTCGGCCCGTTTTGACCGGCGGACGGGGCCGTCCGCAACGCTTGGTGTTTGCCGATGGACTGCCTGGCCGGTTTAGGCCGCCGCCCCCTTCTTCAGCGTGGCCCCCTCGGGCACGACCCCCTGGTCGGCGTACCGCCACAAGGCCGCCGCCTGCCGCCTGGCCAGGGCGACGATGCCGATCCGCCGCATCCGCTTGCCGCCGCCGCCGCCGAAGCGCGCCGTGAACCACTGCGACAGCGCCGAGCCGGGCTGGTAGCGCAGCCACAGCCAGGCCAGTTCCACCAGCATCGCCCTGGCCCGCCGGTTGCCCGCCTTGCTGATCCCCTGCTCGCGCACGTCCTGGCCGGAACTGTAGGGGGTCGGCGCCAGCCCCAGCACCGCCCCCGCTTCCCGCCGGTTGCGGAACTGCCGCCACCCGAAAACCTCGCTCGACAGCACCCAGGCCCCGATCAGGCCGATGCCGCACAACCGCATCAAGGCCCCCGCCACCGCCGCGATGTCCGTGCTGTGTTCTTGCCTGGCCTTCAAGGCCATGGCCTTTTCGACTTTCTGCAACTGCGCCTCCAGCAGCGCCAGCCGCTCGATCTCGCGCCCCAGCCGCTCCCGCAGTTGCGGCGTCAATTCGCCCCGTTCCGCGGCCCAGGCCTTCAGCGCCGCGGCGGTCTTCGGGACGCCCCGGTAGCCTTGCGTGAACAGGATCGATTCGACCTGGTTGCGCAAGCGCCCGATGTCATGGAGGATGATTTCGCGATCCCTTGGCAGCAGCCTTTCGTCCTCCACCTCAAGCGTGGGCACCCGCACCAGCCGCAGCGCCTTCTTTTCGCCCCGCGCCTTGCGCTGCATCAACTCCGCCAGCTTGTCGCCGTCGATCCCGTCCGACTTGGCCTGCTTTTGCCGCCGCGACACTTCGATGCTGGCCGAGTCGATCACCCAGACTTCGTGGCCAACCTCGGTGAGCCGCCGGTACGGGTAAAACCCGTCCCGGCCCGCCTCGTAACAGAACACCACGGGCGTCTGCGGCGGCAGCTTGAAACGCTCCCTCGCCTCCGCCACGGCCTTCTCCAGTTCCAGGTAATTCCCCGCCTCGACCGTCCTCACCCGGTTCCGCGCCCCGCCCTCCGGGGACATCACCAGCCGCCAGTTCTTCAAACTCATTTCAATCGCCACCAGCAAACGGATCGCCAAAGTGGCTAGAGTGTTGGTATCATTCGTTTGCAGCATCGCGTTCGTCATCGTCGTGGCCCTCGGTTAAGAGTTGTGGTTTTGAGCCTTCTTTTATAAACGAAGTCCCGGCCAGCGGGCTAGATGCTGCATAGTTTCTACCTCCGTTGCGTGTCAACAGCATCGGGCATCCCCCGGCCGGCCAATGCCCGCCGGGGCGGCCTGATGGCGGCAAAGGGTTGCCGCCCTACCGGGACTCACCCGCGCCGCTGTGTGCGAGTGCCAACCCATGCCGCCCGCCAGCAGCAGCCAGATCACCCCCGGCTCCGGCACCGAGGTGGAGGTGACGTCGCCTGTGCGCACGGCCCATGCATAGTGAATTGGATCCGGATTAAAGTCGGCATTCACTGGGCCAGCATTGAAAACGAAGTACCACCCGAAATCATAAGTTGGCCCATACCTAGTACCAGACCAGTACGTATCAGCCAAAAGATTGCCAAATAAATTGAAATTAGCGTTATGGGTGGTCAGAATAGACTGTAAAGCTTGACCACCAAGTTCCTGATAAAACAAATGCTCCATCTCGCCGCCGGTGCAATTAATCCCACCTCCTCCCTGATTTCTGTCATTACAACTCGTGTCAAAGGGTAAGATTATCGGCAACCGCCAATCGCTGTAGCCGCCGTAAATCAGATTGTCCGCCCACGCCACAGCCGCAGACCAACCCATCTTTCCATCGGCATCATAACCCGAGGTCTGGGCGTAATTGGCATCCGCCAGCCAAGTGATGTTGCGGTCGGTGTCGTAGATCATCCCATTGCCACGGTTTATCAGGCCGGCCGAGGCGGTGGATGCAAAACCCAGCCCCGCCACGAGCAGCAGTGCGGCTATCGCGGAACTAGCTTTGGTTGGTTGGTTGGTTGGTTGGTAGTTTCATTGTTTTCCCATTACTTGTAAACCCCGCAAGCCCGTCTGATCGCGTTCGCCTTGAAACCGCCCCATTCCCAAAAACAACGGGGGTTCAACCAGTGGCTTGCCTTCCAGGGGCAATGACTCGTCAATGACCTAGAGCCAGCGTCCTTACGGCCCATGAGGCAGGATAATAAACCAAAAATCTGTCTGGGTAAATCCGGCAGTGTGAAAGCCATGGATTGTGCGACAATTCTCATTTTGGCGAAAATCCAAGGAGCGAGGGCATCCCGCTACCCAAACAGAAGAAGAGGTTTCACGCAACGACGCAACGTTAAGAGCCGTGAGTGTTTGTATAAGACTTTATTCACTGATGTTACGCAGGGAGTGCCAAAGCTTGCCTTGGCCCGGATTGGGGTTGGAGCGCCAAAGCTTGCTTTGGCAAGGCATCCGTCAAGGCTTCGCCTTGATGTCAAAGCAAGCTTTGACGCTCCAGCCATAGGCCCATGCGTAACATCATTCATTCATGCCGCCAGTGTGATGCGTGAGTACACAAGCATTGATTTCTTGGCCCATATCGGTAAATTGGGTGAAGCCGGACAAATAGGTAGTCGTGGGAGCGGTTTCGCCTTGTGCCATCATGAGCCAATTTCATTTTACGTTGCGTCGTTGCGTCGTTGCGCCGTTGCGTGAGACTCTCTTTTTCAGGCCATCCGAACCGCCGATCCTTTAAGTTGGCGCGTATGGGTAGCCCCAATGCTGTTGACACAGCCGTTCGTGCTGAGTCCGTCGAAGCATGAACGGTTTAATTATCAAGAGCATGATATTTTTCCGTTCACCCCCATTCGGCAAGCTCAGGACAGGCTTCGACACGCTCAGGGCGAACGGAAAAATCCTTAATTCAACAGTATTGGGTTTCAGCTTCCCCTTCCCCTCTGTCAGTTTGTTCTGATCGAGGTCGCGGCACTGATTGCCCGTTGCCAGCACCACTGCCAATGCCGCACAGTCGGGTTCTTTGCGCAACAATGCTAGATACTGCACCCCCGATATGCCACCATCGTCAAAGTTGATGTCAATGACGATGACATCGGGTCGCCAGCCCTCTTTCAGCCATTGGCGCACAGTATCCAATAAGCCCATCCCGCCGGGTAACCAGTAACGCACATCCAGCGCATTTTGATAATAGTTTATCCAACTGGATTTTAGTCACTGATGTTACGCACCGAACTGTCCACGTTCGGCGCAGTGCCCACGTCGGCAAAGGGTTGCCGACCTACGGCATCGGGGGAACCTCCCAAAACCGTTTGTAGTCCCGGCTTCAGCCGGTTCTTTCCGGTCAGTTTTCCGCCTAAAGGCGGGACTACGAACGCTAACTTAATGGCAGTGTGCCGCTGCCTGGGGTTCCCAAACCGTCCGTGTCCCCACGCTTGAGATGGCCTTGCCCCTGCTGCCTGCCTGCGACAGGCGGTCAAAGCAAGCTTTGACGCTCCATGCGTAACATCAGTTAATCAAATAGACTGAGGGTTGGAGGTTGAACCCCCTCAAGAAGCTTGACTGCAAGCCCCCCTCCGGAGGAGTCTCCAATCGACCAAAACAGGAGACCCTCACAGTATGACGGATCATCCTTACAGTCCGCCGAGTTTTTTGCATTCCTCCTTACTCATCGACATTGACCTTGCCGCCGTGGCGAAGGCCCAAGGCTGCCATGATTGCCAAGGCCCTTTGCACCAAGCGCATTATCCGCAAACAGCTTTTTTGTGGCAGGAAAACCATGAATTTACCGACCACCAATAATTCGTCAAACAGCAAAAAGCATGGCTGCTCCTTGGCAACGCCATGCCACGCGCACGGGGCTTACTTCGCTCAGGGCGAACGGATAAGCCTTGATCGTGTCCCGCCTTAAAGTTTGGTAGCCAAATGAAATTTATTTTTGGCCAATTAATGTAAGGACGGGGCTGTGGCTTCGACAAATTAACATGCAAACGCATTTAGGGCATTTCCGCCTAATAGCCGCATTCTTTAAACCGTAATTCCACGCCTACCATCATTAACCTAAGGAACAAAACTCGTGAATTCAAAAAAAGCCTTACTCTCCGCCAGTCTGATGACCCTGACTCTGAGCACTGGCGGCTGCGCCATGATGTGCAGCCCTTGCAAACCGAAATCTCGCACGACGCAAGTCAATCCCTGCGCGGCGAAAAATCCTTGCGCCGCCAAACATCCATGTGCGGCAAAAAAACCCTGCGCGGCAAAATAACCCGGAAACAGGATGCCCCGAGACTGTAAGGTTTCGATATGGGCTGCGACAAATGTCATGAAGGCGGTCGTTAGCACCACAGGCATCGTCCTTCGGCCATTCCATCAAACCAAAAAACGAGAGATAACCCTATGAGTTCAAAAAAACTGCTGACAGCCTCACTTACTGCTGGCCTGATCAGCTTGGCACTTGCTTCGCCCGCTGCTCGTGCCGTCAGTCCCTGTAGCCCCTGCGCACCGAAATCCCGCTCGGCGCACAAGTCGCACAAGAAAAATCCTTGCGCCGCACAGAACCCCTGCGCTGCCAAGCATCCTTGTGCCGGCAAGAACCCCTGCGCCGCCCACAACCCTTGTGCGCCGAAAAATCCTTGCGCGGCAAAAAACCCCTGCGCCCCAAAGTAAACGGGCCAATGGCGGGCCGGCGACGCATCGTGTCGCCGGTCGCACCCTTCCCCGAGTCGTCATACCATGTCGAAAATACCTGACGCGCTGACCATCGACACACCGAATGGCCTGCCGAATTTCGATCTTGCCGGGCTCGGCGGCGCCAGTCTTGAAAGCATGGCCGAAGCCGGTACGCGGATCATCGAGTGCCACCGGGTGCTGCGCAAGGGCGGGCTCAACATCGTCGGCGAGGTGCTGCGCGAGCAAGGCACTTTCTTCGAGTTTGACCACTACCCCAAAGACGACGTGTTCGACGAGGAAACCCATAGCCAGTATTACTACCATGCCCACCGCCCGGAAGCGGGCGAGCATGGGCATTTCCATCTATTCATCCGCCAGCCGGGCATGCCCGATGGCATTTCGCCGATTGCCTACGCTGGCGAAGAAGAGTGGCCCACTGGCGACCAGGCGCTTACCCACCTTGTCGCGGTGGCGATGGATGCCTATGGCTTCCCCATCGGCCTGTTTGCCACCAATCGCTGGGTGACGGCGGAAGCCTGGTACTCAGCCGGGGACATCATCGCCATGCTGGACCGTTTTCGCATCGACCACGCCTTTCCGTCCTGGCCGGTGAATATCTGGCTGTCCAACTTACTCATCCTATTCCGTCCACAAGCAGAATGGCTATTGCGTCGCCGCGACGAAGTGATTTCGCTCTGGGAAAAAGAGCATCCAAGCATTGATGTGTTCGAGGATCGTTCGCTGGCAATTGCCGCTTATCTGCCCATCAATGTGGAGACGCAGATCAAAGCGGTGTTGGCGGCCATGGATGATTGAAAGTTCGCTTAGTGATGTGTAAGGAATCAAAGTCGCGCCACGACTAAATATTGAAACACCTCGCCTGTCATAGGGCGGTCATGCCACAAACCGGCAAGATAGATTCCGGTGTAAACCGGCTTACCCGCGCGGGGGTCATTCCCCGTGAGTTTTTTCTGCAACCACCACAAACCAATGGAACTCCAGATGAAGAACCCAGCTACCCACAACGCACTTAACGCCGTCGCGCTCGCAGCGGCCCTCGGTGCCGCGCTGTCGATCGCCTCCGCCCCGGCGGCTGCGGAAGAGGCCGGCAAGGACAAGTGTTACGGCGTCGCCCTGAAAGGCAAGAACGATTGCAAGGCCGGCCCCGGCACGACCTGCGCGGGCACATCCAAGGTCGACTATCAAGGCAACGCTTGGAAGTACGTGCCGAAAGGCACTTGCGAACAAACCGCGTCGCCCGCGTCGCCGACCGGCTTCGGGCAAATCGAGGCGTTTAAGGAAAAGAAATCCTGATCCTGGGGTAGTGTTTCCTGGAACGCCCGTCATGAACCCTTCGTCATTTGCGGAAGCCAATCCGGCGGGCGTTCCACCCTCTTTTAGATGCCTGCCCGCAGGGGCAGGTGTCGGCCTCAAGCCGGAACACTATGCGGCAGTGCTCGCCACCCGCCCCAGGCTTGCCTTCTTTGAAATCCACGCCGAAAACTACCTAGGGGCGGGCGGGCCTCCCCACCGCTATCTCAGCCGTATTCGCGAAGATTACCCCTTGTCGGTTCATGGTGTCGGCCTGTCGATTGGGTCGGAGGAAGGCATTGACGAGGTTCATCTCGACCGCTTGGCCGGTTTGCTGCTGCGCTACCAGCCCGAATCCTTCTCCGAACATCTGGCTTGGTCCACCCACGGAGGTGCCTTCTTCAACGATTTGTTGCCGCTGCCTTATACCCAAGAGACCCTAGATCGGGTGTGTGCGCACATTGACTTGATACAGGATAGGCTCCAGCGCCGGATGCTGCTGGAAAACCCCTCGACCTACGTCGAGTTTGCCCAAAGCTCGCTGTCCGAGCCAGAATTCATCTCCGCAGTGCTAAAACGCACTGGTTGCGGATTGCTGTTGGATGTCAACAACGCCTTCGTGTCTTGCACCAACCATCATCGCGACCCGCATGCCTACCTCGACGCTTTGCCGTTGTCGCGGGTCGGGGAAATCCATCTGGCCGGTTTCTTTGAGGATAGCGATGCCGACGGCGCACTCTTGTTGATCGATGCTCATGGCAGCGCCGTTGCCTCCGCCGTCTGGGATCTGTACGCCTATGTGCTAGCCCGCACCGGGCCGGTGGCGACCCTCATCGAGTGGGACAATGACATCCCGGCCTTCGGGCGGCTCGTCGAGGAAGCGGGGCGTGCGGATGCCTGCCTGGCGGCAGCGGTTGCCGTGGCATGAGTGCGCAGTCCGGCTTGTATCGCTGCGAAGCGGAATTCGCCGCCGCCCTGCTCGATGCCGACAATCCCTACCCAACCGGACTCGTGGCGTGGAACGGTTCGGACCCGGCCAAGCGCTTTGCGGTCTACCGCAACAACGTGGTCAGTTCGCTGAGCGACGCGCTGGCGGACACTTTCCCGGTTACCCGCGAACTAGTCGGTGGCGAGTTCTTCCGCGCCATGGCACATGTCTTCATAGCGAAAACCCCGCCGCGATCCCCAGTCCTTGCCGAGTACGGCGACGAATTTCCGGCCTTTATCAAAGGCTTCACTCCGGCAGAGGGTGTTCCTTATTTAGCGGATGTGGCGCACCTCGAAAAGCTTTACCTGAACGCCTATCACGCAGCAGATGCCTTGCCACTCGACGATTCCGCTTTCCAAGCCGCGCTGGTTCGCACTCATGCGCTACACAATGCCAGGGTACGGCTGCATCCTTCGATGGGCATCCTGCGCTCGTCCCATGCGGTGTTTTCCCTGTGGGCGGCCCACCAAGGGGTGCTTGACCTCGGTACGGTCGATCCGTCACGGGCCGAGGACGTGCTGGTCATCCGTCCGCATTGGGACGTTTTGGTTTTGCCACTGCGCCCCGGTGCAGGCCGTTTCATCGAAAGTTTATTCAGTGGTTTGTCTTTCGGCGGAAGTAACCTGGCCGCGACTGCGGAACAGACTGAATTTGACTTGGTTGCCACATTGGCGGATATGATCCGGGCGGGTGTGGCTGTTGCATTTGATTTTGACGAGGAAAACCCTACATGCCCGCACCACCCTCCTTCCAAGTGATAAATGACGCGATCAAACGCTTCAATCGCATTCCCGAATCCATGATTGCCGCCTTGGGTCGATTTTCCATTGCTGCGGTGTTCTGGAAATCCGGCCAGACCAAGGTCGAGGGTTTCGCGCTGGACATCATCGACGGCAATTTCCAATTCGGCTGGCCGCACCTGTCTGACTCGGCACTGACTCTGTTCCGCGAAGACTATAGCCTCCCTTTCATCAGCCCAGAACTCACCGCCCCGCTTGCCACGGTTGCCGAACACCTGTTCCCAATCCTGCTGGTGATTGGTTTCGCGACACGTTTCTCGGCAGCGGCCTTGCTGATGATGACACTGGTCATCCAGGTGTTCGTCTACCCCGACGCCTACCCCACCCACGGTACTTGGGCGACGGTGCTGCTGTACCTGATGGCGCGCGGCGGCGGCGTGCTTTCCATCGATCACTGGATTGCGCCTAGGGCCAAGCAATGACGACACGGCACGGCAAAGTCATGCCTCACGCATCAACCCTGATCGGCATTGGACAACGCCCGCCTAATGCGCTCCCGCGACGCTTTCGGCAGTGTCGCTCTAGCGGCTGGCGGCATTCCGCCCTGCCCTGCCCTAGTGAACACCCGTCGCAGAAAACGCAGATCCCGCACATAACGGCGGCATAAGCGGCACATCATCAGGTGCATCCACAGCCCGAAGCGTTCCCGCCTTGACAAATGGCTGTCCAAGCCTTTGGACGCTAGGCAACTTACCTCTTTGCATGACAACATGTCACTCACCCCCCATTTTGTTGAACCAAGAGACATCCAGGCACAAACGCAGCTGCAAACGCATGCGCGACAGCATGACCCATAAATTATTGGCCGTCGAAATGGCCAACACTTCGCGGATTTCATCGCTCTCGATGCCGTCGATCTCGCGCAGCACGAACAGGCGGGCCAGGCGGGGCGGCAGGCGCTCCACGCAATCCGACAGCGCCTGCCAGAACTGTTCCTGCTCCAGCGCCTTGTCCGGCCTTGACCAGTTGCCGACCTCGATCTGCCAATCGCCGTGTTTGTCGAAACTGGCTTCCATGTCCAGGCAAACCCTGTCCTCGTCGAACTCCTCGCCCGTTTCGCGGCTAGACTTGCGGAACAGATCGACGATCTTGTGTTTGAGAATGCCGATCAGCCAAGTTTTTTCCGCAGCCGACCCGTCATAACGGCCATGGGATTTTAGTGCCGCAAGCAGGGTTTCTTGAACCAAATCCTCGGCTTGCGACTCGTCATGCACGCGCAGCAGCGCATAGCGGTACAAGGCATCTCCGTATAAATCCAGCCATTCGGCAGGGTTGGTTGTGTTTGTCATGAATTTCTCGGCTTGGTGGTTATGTTCGCCGTCATGCTATACCAGCCCGACCCGCCGGACAAACCCCGAGACCGCACTAATTTTCATTGGAAACGCCGTTCACCGTCCAGTCGTAGGCAATGTCCGCCTCGACTGGCAGGGTCGGCAGTTGTGGACGGAAGCGGCGCACGAAAGCCTCCACCCCGCCGTTTTGGTCAAAATCCTTGCCAAACCAATCGAAAATCTTGGAAACCCGAATCCGTCCGTCGGCGACTTGCAGTCCTTTGCCTTTGTTGTCCAAAAATCGCTGTGCCTGCTCGTCGAGTTGCCGGTCCAACTGGGCGGCGGTGTACGCTTCGTTGCGCAGGTCGGGGCAACTCACCGAGGCGCAGACAATTGCCAAGTGAATGCGCGGCTCCCCCATAGTGCGCAGAATGGCGTGTTCGATTTGACCGAGGGTGACGGCCTTGCCGCCCAGTTCTCCCGCCGGTTTGTCCCAGACCGGTTTGATCAGGTTGCCCACGTCCTTGATGCTCTCCACCGGCCAGTGGTCAACCACGGTTTTCAAGGCGAGGATATTGTAGGCATTGATGTAAAACGCCAGCTTTTCCTGCCGGCTTTTCAGTTCTCCAAGGGGAAAAGCCGCCAAAGTCCGGTAAACCGCATCCAATGCGCCGCTTTTTTTCAAACCGGCGTAATCCACCAAGGCAAGTTCCGTTCCGTGTTTGGAACCCTGTGTCACGGAACCTTGTAAAACCTCCGCATAGCCGCGCCAATCCGGCTCCCCCGCGAAGGCACCAAAAGCCGGCAGCAGCGCAACGAATAGCCCGGCCCATTGTTTCATCGTCATGTTTCCCCCATCAGGTATTGATTGCTGGCATTGTTTTAGTCGCTGACGTTACGCAGCACCAGTTACGGACTGTTGTAGGGCGGCCTTCAGGCTGCCAAACAAAACCGCAGGATCATCGACTGTCGTAGCGGCCTGAAGGCCGCCCTACAAGTACGCTTGCTGCGTAACATCAGTTAGTCGTTCAATGACGGGAAACCTTACGGCAAGGCAGGGTGGCTGGATTGGGCCGGCAACCGGGCGTTTCAGATAGCAAATATTGCGCCCGATTGCAATGTGAATATTCACCTATCTTTATTTTTTTTTAGGGTGTATAGTTCGCATGACTGTGGCAAATGACGCATCTCATATGCGTCATTTGCCTCAGTGGCAAGTACGGCTGTGGCACCGGATTTTGCGGAAGGCATGAAGCCTGTTGCACAACAGTCAGGCCGGACAACCCCCCAATACTGTTGAATTGGGCCGTTCGTGCTGAGCCTGTCGAAGCATGAACGGCTTAATTATCAATAGGCTATATTTTCCGTTCACCCTTCGACCAGGCTCAGGGCGAACGGAAAAACCCTTAATTCAACAGTATTGGGTCAACCACCCCTCCCCTCCGATGAACACAGGACGGCGGAGGCGAGATAGATGGCGAATCCTTCAATCCAGTCAGAAGAGGTTATGATAATGACAAACAAGTCAAGAAGAGAGATGCTCAAGCTGGGTCTGCTGACGACGGGGGCCGGATTGGTTGCCTCGCAGCAGGCTTTCGGTGTCGGCACGGTGGTCGGGGGCTTATGCACCCCCGACAACCTACCCTTGGACAAGGACGACCCGGGTGCGCACAAATGGAACCTGCCGCTTTACCAAGACCCTCTGCCGATCATCCCGGTGGCCCAGCCGGTCGACCCCGCGCTGCTCAACCCGCCCATCGACCCCGCCCGGCATCAGCGCTATGGCGAATTCATGCCGCAAAAGCACTATATCCAGGTGATCCGGGAATTCCTCCATGTGTATCACAGCGGCCTGCCCGGCCCGGCCTACTGCTGGGGCTTCAACAGCCAAGTTCCCGGCGAAACCTTCCATGCGCACTATGGCGAACCTGTCTTTATCCGCCGTTTCAACCAGTTGCCGTCAATAGCCGGAAGCCACCTGCGCGGCTTTGGCCTGCCCTCCACCACCACCCACCTGCACAACCTGCACCATGCCTCGGAAAGCGACGGCTTGCCTTGGGATTTTATTGATCCGGGTTTTTTCTGGGATCATCACCATCCGAATTATCCGGCCGGCGGCGACCCCAAGGAAAAGCAGACCACCCAGTGGTATCACGACCACCGCATGGACAACACGGCGGCGAACGTCTACACCGGCTTGACCGGGTTTTACCTGTTGTTCGACGAACAGGACACTGGCAACGAGAACGACCCCAGCCCAAGCGCCTTCAGGCTGCCCAGCGGCAACTACGACATTCCGATGATCCTCCACGACATCAGCCTGGACGCGGACGGCCAACTTTACCTGTCACAGAACACCAACGGCTTCCTCGGCAATCTCTACACGGTCAACCGCAAGGTCACGCCCTTTTTGAATGTCGAACCGCGAAAATACCGCTTCCGTTTCCTCAACGGCGGTCCCTCGCGCTTCTACGAACTGCGCTTGCGCTCCGGGCAAAAGTTCACGGTGATCGCCAACGATGGCAACTTGCTGCCCAAGCCGCTGCTGGCGGACACCGTCAAAATCTCGGTGGCCCAGCGTTTTGATGTAATCGTCGATTTTTCCCAGTTCTCGCCCGGTGCAACCATTGAGTTGGAAAACATCCTCGAGCAAATCCATGGCGAAGGCCCGACCGGACGCCGTCTGGCCAACGGCCTGGGTGCCCCGGTCATGCAATTCAAGGTGGTCGCGGCCACCGGCGTGGACAATAGCCGCATCCCGGCCACGTTGCGGCCACTGCCCCCGACCCAATTGGATGAAATCCTAAGGGCCAGGCAACGCCTGTTTGCATTTGATTACGACGGTGGCGAGTGGACGGTCAACAACCAGACTTTCAGCATGGATCGCGTCGATGCCTTCATCGAGCAAGGCCAGCCGGAAATCTGGACGATCCGCAATGTAGGCACGAAGTGGGAGCATCCCATCCACATCCATTTCGAGGAATTCCAAATCCTGGAATTCAACGGCAAGCCCTTGGCGGCGAACGATGTCGACAAATCCCGCAAAGACGTGCTGACTTTGAAAATGGGCGACGAAGTGAAGCTATTCTTCCACTTCCGCGATTACCTCGGAGACCATGTGATGCATTGCCATAACGTGGTGCATGAAGACCACCAGATGATGGTCCGCTGGCGCATCGTGCCACCCGCCAACGGCCAACCCGTCAAGGGTTCCATCATCAGCCCGCGCCCGGTGGCGCGTCTCGGCAACCCGCCGTCCGGCTTCTAATCCAGCATGAGGTATCCCCCTATGAAAAGCAGAAGAGAATTTCTCACCTTGGGCGCATCGGCCCTGCCGGCCTTGGCCCTGACCGCCTGCGCGACCCAGGCACCGCTTAAGCTGGCATCCGCGCCCGCCGACATCCAGGCCGGGGCCAGTTGCAAGAAAGGCGGCGGCGCATCGGCAAAATACTTTCCCACGCTGGTCGTCCTCACCCACCATGGCCGCAAGGCGTGGTTTTACGACGACCTCATCAAGGGCAAAATCGTCGGCATCAATTTCATGTCGGTGAACAGCGAGGCCCAACTGCCAGTGACCGCGAACATGGCCAAAGTCCAAGGACTGCTAGGTGACAGGTTGGGGCGCGACGTGTTCATGGTGTCGATCAGCACCGACCCCGAACATGACACCCCTGCCGTCTTGGAGGCATTCGCCAAGCGGCATGGCGCGAAAGACGGCTGGGTTTTCGTCACCGGCAAACCGGAGGAAATCAACGCGCTGATGCATCATCTGGGTTCGCACGGGCACGGCGGCGCGGGCAGTCACCATAGTTTCCGTTACGGCAACGAGAATTTTGCGCGATGGGCCTCTTTCCATGCGATGGCCAGGCCGGAGGAAATCGCCCAACGTTTCGACTGGGTGACAGTCCACGAAATTCCGTCCAGCCCCAAAGCTTAAGCCTCAACAGGAAGATGCCATGAAAAAATCATTCGCACAAAAACTCACCCCCGCGCTGGCCTTGTTGGCAACGGGCATCGGCACAGCGTTGGCGATCCCCAGCCCAAACATGCCCACCGGCCCTGGCCAATGCGTGGCCACGGACAATGGTAGTGGTGGAACCGTCTATGTGGGACATCCCTGCCCCAATCGCCGTCCGATGGACGGGCCGGTCACGACCTTGCAACCGGACGGCATCACGTTCCAAGTGACGACGGGCACTTCGCTTTACGCCGAAGTCGATCCTTTCCTTGACCCAATCCACGCCAGCAACCTGCTGCCCAATTGGGATGGCAACATGTTCGACGGCAACGGCCAAGAAATGCTCAACACTTTGCCATCCAGCGCGGCCCACCCGTATAACCTGCACGACACGCCCACGGTCAGCACGGTGGACAAAACTTCGCCCACCGACGACTTGACCCGACTCTTCAACGCCATTAGGAATGGCGACAACGCTGCATCAAGGCAAACGATGATCCAGCAGACGCTGGATATTTTGGAAGGCAATGCGCTGACCGGCGATTTGGCGGGCCGCGCTTACAATGGCCTTGCCGTGCTCCATTACAAAGGGCCGGAAAAACTCAAGGTGGTGGACGGGACCAGCAAAAACGTGAACATCCACCAAGTCTGGTACGACGGCCACATCGAAGCCGACACGGGCCTGCTGGATGTCAGCCAGGTTCTGAATACGCCGTACACCATCACCTACACGGTGGACGTGCTGAACCGTGGCGAGGATGACTTTGCCCCCCTCGTCATGTACTTCGACGATCCGGCGCTGAGTGCGACGGGCAGCCCGCCGATGCCCCACATGTCGATAGACACCACCTTCTTCCCAATGCTGGAGGGCAAGCGCCATGTATTCGTGATGAAGATGCCGCCGGGCAAGTACTACAACCTGTCTTACACTTGGGGCTGGCGGAATCATCCGCCGCGGGTGCAGGTCTCGGAAAACGTCAACAAGAAACTGCCGACCGCAGTCAATCCCGTCACCGGAGCGCCCATCAGTTCGCCCCCGCAAAACCTGCTGTGGTGGGAGCAACAGGTGTTTGGCAACACGCCGACTGCCGATCAGGCCAGCAAGCTTGCCGCCATCGCCCGGATTGGCGAACTGGCCCCGGAAAAGCGCATGTGGATGGCCATGAACGCGGCCAAGACCGCAGTCGGCAAGGCGGCACTCCAAGCCCAAGCCAATGAGGCCATCGCCGCACTCGACGACTGGAACCACCGCACCCGTCTGCCGCGCGGGGTCACCGCCGACCCGAACGCCGACGTGACGATGGCCTATCTCAACAATACGATCTACGGGCAGATGAAAGGCGGCGGGATTCCCAGCTTGGACAAATGGAGGACGCGACATGACGCAAATTCCCCCGACGGGAAATCGCATTTTTATCTGACCCTGCTGAACGGCGACCATTTCGTGCATAGCTACATGAGCGCCGAATTCGGCGGCTTGCGCGGCTGGGAAAACCAGTTCCAATCGACCAAGGACATCGGCGGCTCCGGCTGCTGGTTCACCTTCGGCCGTTTACATTGGTGGGTCAACGCGGGCGGGCCGTTCGGCATGATCAACGTGCCACCCGGCAGCACGGACGGGCTGACGCCGACCCTGCGCAAAATTGACATGACCTTGAACTTTGAACCATCCAGACGGCTGCGCCTGTATAACTTCGACCCGGCGCATCACGACACGGCGGTGTTCTCGCTGCATTGACAGCCGCCATCCGTCTGAACGTCAGGCTAGGCCGTGAAGACCCAGCCTGACGTTAATTGGTCTTTTCTGGAATATCCCTCAAACCTTATCTGGAGTTAAAAATCATGTTTAGCAAACGATCCTTGCCCAAAGCGTTTGGCCTTTTGGCCGGGGCTATTTTACTGGCGACGGCGAGCCTTGCGGTGCAAGCCGGGCTGCTCGTCAATCCAACCGGCGGAACGACGATTTTCGCACCGCCCGCAGACGATGAACAAACCACCGTCAGCTTGGGCGGCAACTTCAATCTCTATGGCAACACAATCAACTCAATCAAGGTATCCTCCAACGGCTACCTCACCACCGGGGACGGCCTTCTTTTTTCAGACCGTTCCATCGGTAGCCTGGCTTTGGATTCCGGCGGACTCGTCATCGCCCCGTTGTACGATGACTTGATCCATACGGCACAGAGCAACAGCCTCACCAGCGGGTTGGGCACTTCCAATTATTACGCCGTGACGTGGTCAAATGTGCAAGGCGTTGACCCTGCCAGCACGTCGGATCAAAGCAGCACCTTCCAGGCCGTCCTATTCCTAGCCAACACCGTGCTTGGCAGCCACAACTTCCTAGCGGGTGACATAGCCTTCAGTTACGGGGATCTCAACCACCTCATCACCGACTCGCAGGTGTTGGGTTCGACCGCCACGGTGGGTGTGGGCAAAGATGCGGCGAACTTCACTGGCTTGCCGACCGTGATGGATGGACAGATCAGCAGCCTAGTGGGCTTGCCGGACGTTGGGTATCTGCTTTATCGCGGCAATGGAAACGGGGGCTATGGCGTGGCTCAGGTTCCCGAGCCTGAAACCTTGTTCCTGACCGCTCTAGGACTGGCGGCCATGCGGGTGTCAAGGCGGCATAAGCGGCACGCCCATTGAGTAGCCGGGCTAGGCGCAAAAAACACCTAGCCCGGATTTTTTTGTTCAGGACGCAGCCCCCCCCCTTTCGCCTTATCTGTGGTAGGCATGAGAGTACTTTCATCGTCAGGGGTGTCCATTCGCATTTGACATGATTGCCAGGCTACCCGGTGAATGCACGGTTAGCCAGTAAACAAATGCCCCAATCGCTGCCGCACAGGGCAAGGTGACCAACCACGACAGCAGAATCTTGTTTACCACGCGCAAGTCACACCGACGACTGGTCAAGCCGATGCCGAACAGCGATCCGACGGAGACATGGGTTGTGGACACCGGCAATCCAAACAGGCTTGCCGCCAGAACCAACACGCCTGTGGCAAGATTGGCCGAAAAACCCTGCCCGTGGTTCATGCCAGTGATCTTGTGGCTCATCGTCTCCGCCACCCGGCGCGCACTCAACAGCCCCCCCGCCGCCATGGTCACTGCTATCGCCAACAGCCCCCATTGGCCGCTGAGAGCGGGCGATACCATCAGCAAAGCGGCTATTTTTGGCGTGTCGTTAAGCCCCCGTGCGAAACTGACAATGCCGGCACTGAGGAAATGCGCCGCATCCATAAGCGGCTGGCATCCAACACCCAAAAACCGCCCGGCATAACGCTCCGAACATTCGTTTTGCCCGTCCACCGACACCGTCAACCCGGAAGCCGCAAAAGCCAACGCCGCAGTTGGCTGAGGCATGGCTACAACATGAGGTTCCTCGCCAATGCAGACGCACCACTCCTTGCCGATGCCCAGCCTCAGGCGTGACCAACGAAACGCCAGGTAGAGGGCGACTCCCAGCGCCACGGCCAGCAGGGGGCTAAGCAACAAGGGCAGGAAGAACGCCCGGCCCAACATATCGAGATTGACCTGCGGCCCGACCGCGACAAAACCGCTACCCGCCATCGCGCCTATCAATGCATGGGTCGTCGAAATGGGAAAGCCTGTTTGGGTTGCCAGAATGACCGTGGCTCCCGCGCCCAGCGCCACGGCCAGCAGGAAATGTTCCGAACCCGCCAAGGCATCCGGCACCAAACCCTTGCCAGAAAATTTGCCCATCAGCGATTGGGCGAGGACGATGGCCGACAGCGAACCGGACAAGGTGGTCGCCGTGGCCCACGCGATGGCGGTGCGGTAGCCTGTGGTCTTGCTGCCGAACAGCGAAGCCACGCCCTTGAAATTGTCGTTTGCACCGTTTGAATAGGCGAGAAAAGCAACGGCGAGGAGTAGCGATACGGTCATTGGTGTCCCCTAATGGCTGGATGGGTTGTGCAAGGTTTTTTGGCAATTTCCAAGTTTTCAGTACATTGGTCGCGGCGTTCCCGGATTCCTTACGTTTTTCCAGCTACCCTTTCAGCGATTGCGTGTTGAACGGCAAAACGCCCTTGCTGAATTTTGCAGATGCCAAGGCAAGTAGCAAGTAGCCCGGATGGAGCCGCTCTGCGGCGCAATCCGGGGATACCCCGCACGCAAAACCCGGATTGCGCCCGGAGGGCTTCATCCGGGCCATGGCAATTGTTTTGGACGGCATTGTCCATGGCGTGGTTTTCCTCACCCTATTGGGTTTTGACAATCAACTCTTGCATCATCGCACTTCCCAGATAAACCCCTTTTGCATCAAAGAAAACCGTCAGGGTTTTTTGGGCGGTTTTATGTAGGTAATCATCAACATTCTGACTGAAATACTGCCAAGCCTCTTTCGCATCGT
>Ga0268283_1000800_pt1 | contig 17664 bp, 17 predicted proteins | sample saktaG_13_FD_190140 | JGI IMG/M metagenome (GOLD analysis project Ga0268283, IMG submission 190140) | Saline water microbial communities from Sakinaw Lake, British Columbia, Canada - sak_2013_06_06_36m | ecosystem: Environmental > Aquatic > Non-marine Saline and Alkaline > Saline ... | reverse complement strand
TATGCCTTTTGGAAATCGTAATTTTAGATGTTGGAAAACAGAAGGTCATGGTGCCACAGGGTTTGTAAAAGCTATACGAGAAAGTTGTGATGATTTCTTTTATAAAGGAAGTTTACAAATTGGTATAGAAGCGATGCATGATACTTTAAAAAGATTTGGGATAGGTCAAAAAAGTGGAGTTGATCAGCCAAATGAATCAGTTGGAATTAATCCAAATAAACTGTGGAAACAAAAAGCACTAAAAACTCCATGGTTCCAAGGTGAAACCGTAGTCTCTTCGATAGGACAAGGATTTATGAACGTTACGCCAATGCAAATAGTTAGATATACAGGCGCAATAGCAACTGGAAAATTAGTTCGTCCACATTTTTTGAAATCAGATAAAGAAATCAGAATCCTAAACCTAAATACTAGTGCAGAAAATTTTGCTTTAGTACGACAAGGTATGTTTGGAGTTGCAAACCAAGAGGGCGGAACAGCTACTGGAAATGTAAAAAATTCTCAAATTCAAATGGGTGCTAAAACTGGAACAGCACAAGTTATAGGAATTCCACAATCGGAGAAAAAAAGAATGCAAGAAAGTCAGATGGAATATTATCAGCGATCTCATGCATGGCTAACTTCATATGCCCCATTTAATAATCCACAGTACGCAATAACTGTCTTAGTAGAACACGGTGGACACGGTGGAAGTGCTGCTGGAGATATGAGTGGAAAAATATACAACAAACTTATTGAGCTAGGGTATATAGTAAAAGATCAACCAAAATAAACTAATTAGTCGATTCTTGTTCTTAATTCTCTAAAACTTTCATAAAATTATTCTCCTTGAAATAAAAAACAATACAAACTACAATGAATTTTAAGCCTAACTAGGATACAATCATCCACAAAATTATATACAAGGGTAGGCAAGTTGATGAAAAGATTTCAAGAATTTGAATTAGCTGAAGACGAGAACTTCGCAGAATTATTTGAGGAGAGTGAAAAACAAACAGAAACAAACACAATTGTTGATGGAGTTATTGTTGAAATGAACAATGACAGTTTATTGGTAGATGTTGGTCAAAAAAGTGAAGGAAGATTAAATATTTCTGAGATTACTATTAATGGTCAAGTGGCTTATAAAGTAGGTGATACTATTAAAGTAATGCTTACAAGCTCAAGAGGTGAAAGACCATCAATTTCTCATAAAAAAGTTTTACAAAGACTTAAATTTAATGAATTTTTTGACAAATATGGTGAAGAACCAGAAAATGTTATTGTTGAAGGTATTATTACTTCAATTAAACCAAGAGCTGGATTTATTGTTGAGAGTGCTGATGGTATGGAATACTTTATGCCAATGGCTCAAGGTTACATCAAAGCAATCGGTGCTGTTGGTAAAAAAATCAAAGCAGTTGTATTAAAAGCTAAAAAAGATGCAAATAGCATCGTAATTTCAAGAAAAAAATTAATTGAAGATTTCCAAAAAAACAAAGACGAGCAAATAGCTAAACTTATGAGCACAACTGAAGTTAAAGAAGGTGTAGTTAAAAAAATTACTAGCTATGGTATGTTTGTAGATATGGGTGGAATTGACGGACTTGTTAATTACAACGAAATTTCTTACAAAGGTCCAGTTAATCCTTCTTCATATTACAAAGAAGGTGATAAAGTTGAAGTTATCGTAAAAGCATACGATAAAGAAAAAGGTCACCTTTCATTATCTATTAAAGATGCTATGCCAAACCCTTGGGAAGAGATCAGAGAGCAACTAGAAGTTGGTGATACTATCACTGTTACAGTTTCAAACTTTGAAACTTATGGTGCATTCGTAGATCTTGGAAATGACATTGAAGGATTATTGCATATTTCAGAAATTTCATGGAATAAAAATGTAAAAAATCCAAAAGATTATTTAAATATTGGTGATGAAATCAATGTTGAGGTTATTGATCTTGATTGTGATAAAAGAAAATTAAGAGTAAGTCTTAAATCTCTTCAACCAAAACCATTTAAAAAATTCCTTGAGGAACATAAAGTTGGTGATGTTATACAAGGTACAGTTGCAACACTTACTGAGTTTGGTTCATTTATCACTATTGGTGAAGTTGATGGATTACTACATAATGAAGAAGCTAGCTGGGAATCAAATGTAAAATGTAAAGATATCTTTAAAAAAGGTGATTCTATAGAAGTTAAAATCATTAAAATAGATAGAGAAAAAGAAAATATTTCACTTAGTATCAAAGCACTTGGTGAGTCTCCTGCTGACAAATTTGCTACAAAATATGCAAACGGAGATATTATAGTTTCTACTGTTAAAGATATTAAAGATTTCGGAGTATTTGTAAAGTTAGAAAATAATCTTGATGGTCTTATTAGACAAGAAGATTTATTAACTGTTTCAGAAGACGCACCAGAACTTAAGATTGGTGATGAAGTTGAAGCTGTAGTTGTAAATATTGATAGACAAAATAACAGAGTAAGACTTTCTATGAAAAGATTAGAATCTCAAAAAAATAGAGAAGTTTTAAAATCAGTTAGCGATGATAGTGCAATGACTTTAGGTGATGCATTAGCTGGTCAACTTAGAAAATAATTTAAAAACTTTTTAAAAACTGGAGAAAATATGAGTAATAAACCTACAATAGTAGTTTGTGATCATATCCACGAAAGTGGGTTAGAGATACTAAAAAATACAAATGATATTAATTATGTATTTGCAGCTGATATTGACAAAATAGCACTTCTTGATGTTATCAAAGATGCTCAAGTAGTTATTACAAGAAGTTCAACTGATGTTGATGAAGCTTTTTTAAATGCTGGAGTAAATCTTAAAGCGATTGTTAGGGCTGGTGTTGGTGTTGATAATGTTGACATTAATGGCTGCAGTCAAAGAGGTATTATTGCTATGAATGTTCCAACAGCAAATACTATTGCTGCAACTGAACTTACAATGACACATATACTTTCTTGTATGAGAAAAATGCCATATGCTCATGCTCAACTTAAAAATGAGAGACTTTGGAAAAGAGAAGATTGGTATGGTCAAGAACTTTATGGTAAAAAAATAGGTGTTATCGGTTTTGGTAATATTGGACATAGAGTTGCTCTAAGAGCAAAATCATTTGAAGCCGATGTTGTTACATATGACCCATATATTAATCCTAAAAAAGCAACAGACTTAGGTATTGAATATACAACAAATTTTAACGATATTTTATCTTGTGACATCATAACTATTCACACGCCTAAAAACAGTGAAACTATAAATATGATAACTCAAAAAGAAATTGACAAAATGAAAGATGGTGTTATTCTTATCAATTGTGCTAGAGGTGGATTATATAATGAAGATGATTTGTATAATAATTTAAAATCGGGAAAAATTGCTATGGCAGGTATTGATGTTTTCAATAAAGAGCCAGCTACAAGCAACAAGCTTCTTGATCTTGATAATATTATAGTTACAGCTCATCTTGGTGCAAATACTGTTGAGTCACAATACAAAATAGCAACTGAAGCTGCTGATAATGCAATTGAAGCTGCTAGAGGAATCGGTTATCCTCATGCTTTAAATCTTCCAATTGATGAAACAAAAATTCCATCTTTTGTAAAACCATACCTTGAGCTTACTCAAAAAATGGCTTTTACAGTTGCGCAAATGGATAAAACTGCAATTTCATCAATTAAAGTTGAAGCTGAAGGCGAAATAGCTCAATATCTTGAAAGCCTTATAACTTTTGCAACAGTTGGTGCATTGACTCCATCTATTGGATTAGAGAAAATAAATTATGTAAATGCTACATTTGTTGCTAAAGAAAAAGAAATTATTCTAGAAACTTTAGAAAATCCAAATAATAGTGTTTATAAAAACAAAGTTACTATTAAAGTTACTACACAAAATGGTGTTAATAAAATTAGTGGGACAATCTTTGATGAAGACGTTCAAAGAATAGTTGATATTAATGATTACATTGTTGATGTAATACCTTCTGGAAAAATGATTTTATTTAAAAATTCTGATGTTCCAGGTGTTATTGGTCATGTTGGTAAAATATTAGGTGATAATAATATTAATATCGCAGACTTTAGACTAGGAAGAAATAAAAAAGGTGCTTTAGCTGTAATTATTGTTGATGACAATATAACAGAAGCAATTTTAGAAGAACTTAGAAATTTAGATGCTGCAAAAGCTGTATATTTCGTAAATATATAATATAAAAATAGAGGAGAATTACTTATGGCAATAGGTATGAGCGAATTAAAAAAAGGTTTAAAAATTGAAATAGATGGTATTCCGTATAGAATTACAGAATACCAACATGTAAAACCAGGAAAAGGTGCTGCATTCGTAAGATGTAAAATTAAAAACTTCATAAATGGAAAAACAATCGAAAGAACTTTCCATGCAGGTGATAAATGTGAAGTTCCTGATTTACAACCAAAAACAATGCAATTTTTGTATGATGATGGTGAAATGATGCAATTTATGGATAACGAAACTTATGAGCAAATTGGACTTACTTATGATCAAGTTGGTGATACAGCTAAATGGATTATCGATGGTATGAATGTTGATATGATGTTCTTTAAAGGTGAAGCTATAACTGTTGAAGCTCCAGCTACTGTTGAATTAAGAATTGTTGAAACTCCACCTAACTTTAAAGGTGATTCACAAGGTGGTAAAAAACCTGCAACTTTAGAAAGTGGTGCTGTTGTGCAAATTCCTTTCCATATTGTTGAGGGTGACATTATTAAATGTGACACTAAAACTGGCGAATATTTAGAAAAAGTTAAATAATTCCCCATCATAAGATATATTGTTTTCAATAACTTTATATCTTCTTCTTTTATTGGTTTGATCAATTTGTGTCAAACCATTTACTCTTTAATTTAATCATTAATCTGCTTCTTTTAACATCAAAACTATTGACATCAAATATATATTTATATATAATTTTAGCACTCAATTATACTGAGTGCTAATCAAAGCTAAAAATATTTATAATAAAAAAAGGGATCAAAAATGAATTTTAAACCATTAGGAAACAGGGTATTAGTAAAAATTCCTGAAGAAAAAACACAAACACAAAGCGGTATTTTTTTACCAGATAATGCTTCAAAAGAAAAGCCAACTCAAGCTGTAGTTATAGCAATCAATGAAAGCACAGAAGGAATAGCAATTGGTGACACTGTTGTTTACTCTAAATATGCTGGAACAGGTTTAACAATAGATGATGTTGATTATTTAGTATTAGATACAGAAAAAGATATTTTAGGTGTTTTCGCTAAATAATTAGCAAATAATAATTACAAAATTTTGAAATAAGATTAAGGATATAAAAATGGCAAAAGAAATTTACTTTAGTGATGACGCTAGAAACAGACTTTACAAAGGTGTAAAAAAATTAGCAGATGCAGTTCAAGTTACAATGGGGCCAAGAGGTCGAAATGTACTTTTACAAAAATCATACGGTAGCCCTCATATTACAAAGGATGGTGTAAGTGTTGCGAGAGAAATTGAGCTTCCAGATGCAATCGAAAATATGGGTGCTCAACTTGTTAAAGAAGTAGCAAGCAAAACAAATGATGAAGCTGGGGATGGAACTACTACTGCAACTATTTTAGCGCATAGTATTTTTAAAGAAGGTCTTAGAAATGTAACTGCTGGAGCGAACCCTGTTCAATTAAAAAGAGGTATGGATAAGGCAAGTGAACAAATTCTTGCTGAATTGAAAAAAATCTCAAAAGTTGTTGATACAAAAGAACAAATAGCTCAAGTTGCTACAATTTCCGCTAATAGCGATCATGAAATTGGAAATATGATAGCTGAAGCAATGGAAAAAGTTGGAAAAGATGGTGTTATTACTGTAGAAGAAGCTAAAGGTATAACTGATGAGCTTGATGTTGTTGAAGGTATGCAATTTGATAGAGGATATTTAAGTCCTTATTTTGTTACTAACCCAGACAAAATGATCGTTCAATATGAAAATCCATTTATATTATTATGTGAAAAAAAGATTACAAATCTTAAAGAATTATTACCAGTTCTTGAAGCTGTAAATCAAACACAAAGACCATTACTGATTATCGCAGAAGATATTGAGGGAGAAGCACTTTCAACTTTAGTTGTAAACAGAATACGTGGAAGTTTAAATGTTGTTGCTGTTAAAGCTCCAGGATTTGGTGATAGAAGAAAAGCTATGCTTGAAGATATTGCAACACTTACAAATGGAAAAGTAATTTCTGAAGAACTTGGAATGAAATTGGAAAATTCTGGTTTAGAAGTTCTTGGAATGGCAGCTAAAATTGTAATTACAAAAGACAATACAACAATAGTAAATGGTGCTGGAACTAAAGAAGATGTTGCATCAAGAATCGGACAAATTAGATCAGAAATTATCAATACTACAAGTGATTATGATAAAGAAAAATTACAAGAAAGACTTGCAAAACTTAGCGGTGGTGTGGCTGTAATTAAAGTTGGTGCTCCAACTGAAACAGAAATGAAAGAAAAGAAAGACAGAGTGGATGATGCATTAAGTGCAACACGTGCGGCTGTTGAAGAAGGTATCGTTATCGGTGGTGGAGCTGCTTTAATTAAAGCAGCTGCAAAAGTTAAACTTGTATTAGAAGGTGATGAGCAAATTGGTGCTGATATTATTATCAGAGCTATTACAGCTCCATTAAGACAAATTGCTATAAATGCTGGATACGATGGCGCTGTTGTTGCAAATGAAGTATCAAAATCAACAAATCCAAATGTAGGATTTAATGCTGCAACTGGTGAATATGTTGATATGTTTGAGGCTGGAATAGTTGATCCAACTAAGGTTGAAAGAGTTGCTATGCAAAATGCAGTATCTGTTGCATCTTTACTTCTTACAACAGAAGCTACTGTTAGTGATATGAAAGCTGATAAAGTTAATGTTTCTCATGCTCCTGATATGGGTGGAATGGGTGGATTAGGTGGAATGGGAATGTAATTATATTACATTCCCATTCTTACATCGGGAAAAGAAAAAGCAAAAAAGATATATTAAGGGAAAATGGGGAGAAAAATCTCCCTATAAGCTGATAGTGTTTCTATTTGTAGATAATACTCCTCTCTTATAAAACTTTGTTAGAATACTTTATGGTAAATTTAAAATATATAACATTTGGGATTATCATTTTTATATCGCTTGTGATAGGGTATCTTTTTTATAATCTTAACAATATAGAAAAAGAGAAAGTGCTTATAAACAATCTTGAAAATGCCCTTTTAATGACAAATAACTTGCTTGAAGAGGATAAAAAACAAGCACTTTCTTTTGCAATACTTCTAAAGAATGATAAGGAATTTTTGGAATCTTTTACAAAAAATGACAAAAGAAAAACCTTTGAGATTATAAAAAAGAAATTAGCACAACTTGAACTTGTACAACCAAAAAAATTTCGTATCCAAGTTCATGATAAAAATCTATACACCTATATAAAAAGCTGGGATGCGACATACAAAAGTGAAAATCTTGAGGGGTTTCGAAAAGGTCTTGTGGAGGTCAAACATACCAAAAAACATCTTGTATCTATCGAACTCGGTAAAAGACTTAATATAAAAGCGATAGTCCCTATTATCGAAAATGGTATTTTTTTGGGTTCTATTGAAGTGATAACAGAATTTGAAACTCTATCCCATATTTTAAAACAAAGAGGCTACCAATTTTTCGTTTTACTTGATGATAAATATCTTGATATTGCAGTTGATTTAGCACATAATACAAAATTAAAAAACTATGTTATTTGTAATAAGGTTGAAGATATTGCCCTCCTCAATCCACTCGAAAATATTGATATCAAAAACCTTGGCGAATTTGGTTATCTTATCGATACACAAATCTCTATTGGTTATTTTACAATTTATGATATAGAAAAAAGAAAACTAGGATTTATGATAGTTGCTACCAATGGAACTTTACCTAAACATTTAGAAAAAAGGGGAGAACGATGAGACTGCTTCTACTTGAAGATGATATCGTCTACAACCAAAGTATCAAAGAGTATTTAGAGTCTTTGGGATATGAGGTAGATTCTTTTGAAAATGGGGAGGAGGCATATAGTGCTGTGTATGATAAGCATTACCATTTACTACTCCTAGATATTCGAGTACCAAAACTCAGTGGCTATGAATTGATGCAAAAACTCAAATCAGATACTATTAATATCCCAGTTATTTTCATAACTTCCCTTACCGATATCAATAATCTTAGTATAGGCTATGAGCTAGGATGTAGTGACTATATCAAAAAACCTTTTGCCCTTAAAGAGCTCAAATACAGGGTTGAGCAAATATTAAAACTCTACTATTTTCATACGAATCATGAGAGATTATCCCTTAGTGATGTGTATAGCTATGATATCAAAAGTGAAGCTTTATACGATTCTTCAAATACAACAATCAACCTAACCAATAAAGAGAAACAACTGCTTCTATTGCTTGTTTCCAATATCAATACCTATGTCTCTATTGAGCGGATAAAAGATGAGATTTGGAATGATAGTTATGTCAATGATGTTGATGTGAGGATGTGTATCAAAAATATTAGAAAAAAATGTTCCAAAGAGTTTATATCCTCTCTTCGAGGGGTAGGGTACAGAGTTGTTAAAGGCTAATAATTACATCCTAAAAACCACCTTGGTCTATTCTTTGTTTATTATGATACTTATTGGGATACCCACCTATTTTTACCTAAAAAGTGAATATGAAAAATTTGAAAGTACCCAAAAACTAGAGCTTTATAACTATGTTTTTATCCTTGAAAAGAAAATAGCAACTATCAAACACAATGAACTCTATGAACTTCCTCTCTCTTTCTCGTACGATTATTTTATCTATGATAGAAAGAAAAGACTCCTTTTCGGGACAAATAAACGAAAAGATATCAATTTTGAAAAATTTGAGTATTTCAAAAATGGTACATTTTATACCATCTCCCACTTGGGTATAAACGATTTGGATGGAGCTTTTTTGGTCGTATCTAAAAAATTTAAAGATGATGAGATCCTTCTCAAAATAGCTATCATAACACTCACTTTAACTTTATTTGTTTTTATATCTCTCTATTTTGTCTTCAAATCTGCTATAGAACCTTTGCAGAAAGCCAATAGATATCTTGATAGATTTTTTAATGATGCGATGCACGAACTCAAAACTCCCCTTGGAGTTATCAGTATCAACCTTGAGATGCTTGAAGAAAATATAGGAAAAACAAAAGAGATACAAAGGGCATTGAATGGTGTCAAAGGGCTCAATACAATCTATGAGGATATAGAGTATCTTATCAAACACAAAAGGATTGTTTATCTGAAAGAAAATGTTAATTTTTCACTCTTTTTATCACAAAGGGTAGAATTCTTTGATGATATCGCTGTTATAAAAGGGATAAGTTTTGAGCTTCATATAGAAGATGAAATATTTGTCAATTTCAATAAAATAGAACTTCAAAGAATAGTCGATAATACCCTTTCAAATGCGATAAAATATTCCCATAAAACTGGAAAAGTTATCGTTTCTTTGATAAAGACACAAGATGCGATACTCTTTAGTGTAGAAGATTTTGGGATCGGGATTAAAGATACTGTTGCCGTTTTTAAACGATATATCAAAGAGGATAGTATCAAAGGGGGATTTGGGATAGGACTGAGTATCGTAAAAGCGATATGTGACAAAAATGATGTGGAGATAGTTCTCAATACCCAGTATGGGGTTGGTTCAAAATTTTCTTACAATATTAAAAAAAACTTAATCTAAACTTCTTAAAAATTACTTTCAATTTACTTTTTAGCTATACAATTTTCTAAACTATATCAAAGGAGAATGACGATGATGAAACAAAGTAAAATCCACTTTAGGGGTAAAAAAGTAATTTTAGCTTCAACAGCGATAGCAATTTGTGCAACAGTAACTTTTGCTTTAGATGTTGGGGAGTTGAATAAAAGATCAGAAAAAGGTTTTAAAACTCAACCTGTGATAGAAAATTGGGAAGCCCCAGATATCAATAGTGTACCAAATAATCTTTTTGGAGAACATGTAAAATATGGGAAAGAGTTAGTTGAGCATACTTACAAATACATTGGACCAGAAGTTGCTGATAAAAAAATGAGATACGCAGGAAATAACTTTGCTTGTGCTAGTTGTCACCAAGAAGCAGGTACAAAAAAATACTCAGCACCTTTTATGACTACAGCGATAAGCTTCCCACAATATAGAAATAGAGATGAGAGTATTGGTTCCATAGAGGAAAGAGTGAATGGTTGTATGGGGAGAAGTATGAATGGGAAAGAACTCCCTGAAAATGGGAAAGAGATGAGAGCTATAGTTACTTATATGCATTGGCTCAGTCAAGGTATCCCAGTGGGTGCAAAAGTAAAAGGGGCTGAATTTCCTCAAGTAGATAGAAAAATGATAATGAGTAGAGCAGCTGACCCAAAAGCTGGTGAAAAAGTCTATAAAACACATTGTGTTGCTTGTCATGGAGAAAATGGTCAAGGTGTCAAAAATGAAGGTAAAGCAAATGGTTATATGTACCCAGCTCTTTGGGGAAATGATAGCTACAATACAGGAGCTGGAATGTATAGAACTATCAGAGCTGCTGATTGGATTGTTGCAAATATGCCTTTAGGTGCTAGTAATGATCATAGAACTTTAACAGATGCTGAAGCTTATGATGTCGCAGCTTATATCAATGACTATGACAAAAAAAGACCTGTTAAAAAAGGGAGAGAAAGCGATTTTCCAGATGTAAAAGTAAAAGTTCCGGATAGTGATGTTGGACCTTACTTAGATAAAAAATCTACAACGCAACATAAATATGGACCTTATCAAGGTATCATCATACCAGCTAAGAAATAACCTCTTTCAAATCCAAGTTTTTACTTGGATTTGAAATCAACTCTGTTTTCTTTTTAGATTTAATGAAAAATTTTGATAGTAAAAATCGCAAATTACTAAAGTATATAGTCACTCCTTAAAAACCAACATTCCAAAGTTCTTCCCTTATGATAACCCTAAAAAAATAAAATGATTACCGATATTTCTCTATGTTCTTTTGGTTGTAACTAAAAATAGTATTTGTAATAAAGTTAAAGTTCTATCTATTTCTTTTAAAGCTTTAACATAAGTGGAAAGTCTTGTAAAAGAATGCATAAAAGTAGATATTTATCCACTTTTTGAGATTAAATGCCGTTGCTGCTAGTAAAAGATTTATTTCATCTCCAATAAAACCTTTGAGGTAATTTCTAGCCATTCTATAATCTGATTTCAGATGACCAATTATTGGTTCAATAGATGCTCGTTTACGAAACTTTTCTTTTGTGATAGTAATTGATGCTTTAGTTCCAAATTCATATCCATTATGGTCTTTCCCTTTGTTGATAGCATAAGCGTCTATCTCGTGTAATGAGTATATTTTATTTTGTGTATCCTTTTCTTGTAGTAATACCCTCATATAAAGATAAAATGGAATTGCATATTTGCTATGAAGTTCTAAATTATCTCCAAACTTTCTATCAATATCACGAAGAATTATTTTTGCTATTTCACGAAGTCTCTTCATGGCAAGTCGTGCTTATTTAGTTTGTAGAAATTAAATAACGTTTTTACTTGATTAACTACAGTAAGATAAAGAATATGAACCATACATTCTTTACAATGTTATCTTTTTAATAAACCTATATTAATATATAGCTTTTCTATTTTTGTAACATTTGTTTAAAATAAAAAAAAGATATTTTAAAATATTTATGGGTCATGCTTAGAAATTAAGAAAGTCTAAAACTATAGTATTTCAAGCTTCTATAATATTCCAATTTTCAAGAAAATCTTGATAGAATCACTAGTTGAATAATTGAGAATTAACGTTGGCTGGAATGATGTAAGAATGGGAATGTAATTTCTTTTCCAATATCTTAAATATAAGATGTTTAATTATACAGGTAGATGTATTTTGCATCTACCTTTATTTAATGTCAATTTTTAACAAGATAGCTAGAATTTTAATAATATATAGTTGTTATGAATAAATTTATTGAAGTTCTAGTTGCATAAGATACATATCTTCACCATCTAAAATATCAATATCAATACTCTCACATAATGGACAACAATAATGATGTTTTTCTAATGTAGATGTTGATCCACAAGTCTTACATTTTATAACAACTTTTTGTATATTTATCACAAATAATGCATCATGACAAATCGTATTTTCTTTAAATGTGTCAAATGCAATTCGAAGTAAATCTGGCTCAACTCCACTGAGTACACCAATTTTAACAACAACTTTTGTTACTTTGGTCGAGCCATTTTGGCCGGCATTTTCTTCGCAATTATTAAGAAGAGATTGAATTATACTATATTCGTGCATTTAGTGTTTCCTGCCTTAACATATTCTTGGGAGAAGTTCACCAGTTGGCATTTCAAGAAATGTCTGTGTTCCCCAAGCACTTTTTAATATGACTTTTTTAGAGTAAGAATTTGTAGTTTTACCAATAATCGAGGCATTGCTATTAAAAGTCTTTAAAAGTTCTAATATCCTAGATCCATTTTCTTTATTTGTGGCAATTAAAAAAGTTCCTTCATTTGCTAAACTAGTTGCTTCAAATCCAAGAATTTCGCAAAGACCTTTAACTTCTTCGGAAACTGGAATTTGATCTTCATCTATCTCAATGCAAACATCCGAAGCCTTTGCCCATTCGTTTAAAACAGCTGCAATTCCACCCCTAGTTGCATCTCTCATAGCGTTGATTTTAATATCTTGGGATAACAACTCTTTTATTATAGGATAAAGAGATGCACAATCACTTTTTAAATCAGATACTAGCTCAATTCCTTCTCGTTGTGCAAAAATTGTAGCCCCATGAGTTCCAATATCACGGCTAACAATAATTACATCATCACTTTCAATATTGTTTGCCGAAATACCACTTTTAATAACTTCACCAATACCAGTTGTATTTATAAATATTTGATCAACACTTCCTTTAGGCACAACTTTGGTATCCCCAGTGACAATAATTGCATCATTAATTAGTAGTTCTTTTTTGATTGAATCGACAATTTGTGTCAATAAATTGATACTAAATCCTTCTTCTATGATGACAGCAATGCTAAGATATTTAGGTTTAGCACCCATCATAGCTAAGTCATTACATGTTCCACAAATTGATATTTTACCTATATCACCACCGTTAAAAATTAATGGACTTATCGTAAAACTATCTGTGCAAAATGCCAATTTTCCATTTTCTATGATGGCAGCATCTTCACTTTTTTCAAGAATTTCATTTTTGAAAGCTTTATAAAATATTTTAGATATTAGTTCATTATTTTCACTTCCACCATTTCCCATAGACAGTGTTACATTTTTATTCATTATTTCATTCATTTAAGATTCCCGTATTTATAATAAGCAGCACATGCACCCTCGCTACTTACCATGCAACTTCCCATTGGCGTATTTGGTTTACATGATGTCCCAAAAACTTTACAATCTTTCGGGTCTTTTTTGCCTTTTAATATTTCACCACAAATACACAGTTTGTGATCATCAATCATTTGTGTTGGCAATATCTCGTTAAATAATATTTCGGCATCCAGATGGCTAAATGTATCTTTTAATTTTAAAGCACTTTTTGGAATATCTCCTAAACCTCTCCATCTAAATTTATCTTTTGTTTCAAAATATTTATTATTAAGATTTTGTGCAGTTATATTTCCATGATAACTAACACTTCTACTATATTCGACTTCAAGTTCACACCTATTTTCTATAAATTGATTTATAATCATAAGAACGCTTTGCATTACATCGAGTGGCTCAAATCCACTCACCACAACAGGCTTGTGATATTTATTTGGAAATTCAGCATAAATTTTACTGCCAGAAATAACACTCACGTGAGATGGCCCGATGAAAGCATCAATTTTATTTGTAGGGTCATCCAGTAAAGCTTTCATTGGTTCTGGAACTGTAATATGATTTATATGAAATAAAATATTATTGATGTCTTTTTTAATCACCTGATCAATAAGTGCTGAAGTCATAGGAGTTGTTGTTTCAAATCCAATAGCAAAAAATATTATTTTTTTTGTCGGATTTTCATTTGCAATCTTTATGCAGTCAAGTGGGCTGTAAACAAATCTTACATCTGCACCATTGCTTCTTGCATCTTGCAAACTTCCTAAACTTCCTGGTACTTTGATCATATCGCCTAGAGTTACAAGAATTACATCTTTTTGCATTGCAAGAACAAATGCATGATCTATTCTTTCTTTTGGCATTACACAAACTGGACATCCAGGACCATGAATAAAATGAATATTAGATGGGAGAAGTTGTTTTAAACCATATTTCATTATTGTATGAGTGTGTCCACCACAAACTTCCATTATATTTATTGGGTGCGACAATAATTTGGATTTGTTTGTTATTAAATTTGCATATTCTTTGATAACATCCGCTTGTCTAAAGCCATCATATAGATCTTTTAAGCTTAAGTCCACTTATTATCCTTTTGTTGTATTTGGACAATTGTCGCTTTCTAAAATAGCTTTTTGTCTCTCCTCTGCATCCATAGCATCAAGTATCTCACGATAAGTATTTAGTGATATTATTGCATCTTCCTCGTCAATTTTATTCATAATAAAACCAATATGAATAAGAACAAAGTCACCTATTTGGATAGAATTTTCTTCCATTAAATCCAAACTAGCTTCTCTGCTAATTCCCATTGTATCAATTGTTGCAGTGTTATTTTTGTAGTCAATTTTTATTACACGACTTGGTATTGAAAGGCACATCTATCTCATCCTTCTTTTGAATTCAATCCAGTCAATAACTTTTTGAATACTTTTTTCATCTTTGATATTTACTTCTATAATATCTACATTTGGTTTTATTTTTCTAGCATCTTTTTTTTCTGATTCTAAATCGTAATCAAAATGTGGCAATAAATCAGTTTTTGTAATAAGAATAAGATCAGCAGCTCTAAACATAACTGGATATTTCGCTATTTTATCATTCCCTTCAGGCACACTTACTAAAACAATATTAATATGTGTTCCTACATCATAGCTAGCAGGGCAAACAAGATTTCCAACATTTTCAACAAAGCAAACATCTATCGGTTCAAGAGGAACGTGATGTAATGCTTTATGTACCATGAAGGCATCCAAATGACAAGCTGAACCAGTTTGTATTTGATACGCATTTATACCTTTTGCTTTCAATCTATCTGCATCCCTAGATGTCTCAAGATCTCCTTCAATTACTGCAAATTTAAAAGGTGTTAAATCCGCCATTTTTTCCAATAATGTTGTCTTTCCACTTCCAGGACTACTCATGAGATTTATTGCTAGCACATTATGCTCATCAAAATGTACTCTATTGTGTAATGCTTCTTGATCATTTTTGTCTAAAATCTTTTTGATTACATCCACAGTTTTTTTATCATTTAGTTGTGGATTGGCATGAATATTTTCCATTTCACGATGATGATTGTGATTTGAATTTTCGCCATTATCATGGTGATGAGTGTGCTCAGTTAAACTGCAACCGCAATCTTTACACATATATTTCCTTTCGTTTCCCATTATAAATGGAATAGTTTTAATAATTTTGTAGCCAATATGATAGAATAGTTATTTTAACCTATTAACATATTTGTTCCAACAGCAACGGAAATAATACCGGCCATTGTAAATACTCTTGTTACATTTTCTTTGTATATCAATAAATTTTTATTAACATACAAAATAATCAAACCAAATCCAACAAATATTATCATAACACCAAGTGCAAAAGCAAAAACCATTGAAAAGTCTACACTATGACCTTCTAAACATCCTAATGTTACAAGCATTCCACGAACACCACCAATTCCCATTAATGCACCAACGGTAAATGCAGATGTTATATCGTTGCTATTGTGATCGTGTTGTTTTCCAAATGAGATATGAACATGTTCTTCATTGTTATGAACATGTTTATGAAGTTGAATTCTATCATCGTATACCATAAATAAAATATAAAACCCCATTCCAAGTATAACGATAGAAGAAATAATATCACCGTATCCAAGTAAAGCATCGTTTATATTGTAAATTTCAAGTAATTTAGCAAATACAAAAAGCATTAATCCGTGACCTATTGCAAATAATACGGTAATTGCAATAGTCTTCTTTTTATTCTTTCCAATTGAAAAATCTGCAATGGCAGTAAGATGATCTGCCCCAAAAGCATGTAATATGCCATACCAAAAGATAAGTAACAATCCAATATTTTCCATGAATAGCCTTTCTATATGAATAACTTTAGATATTCTAGTCATACAGTATAAATATAATATTAATTTAGTCATTTCTTATATGATTTTAGGACCAAAATGATATAATAATTTCCATGAAGTGCATATTCTGTAATAATAATAAATTATATCAACTCAAAACAGGACAACTTAAGTGCTCAAGCTGTAAGAAAAAGTTCAGCCAAATAAAAATCGATCAAAATTATGAAATTGCGAATTGTTTTGTCAAAAACTTAACCGCGAATCAAGCATCAAAATATCTATCATTAGGTTACCAAAGAGTTTTAAATAAATATCAACATATAAGAGAAAATATTGCTACATTTTTAGAGCAAGAATATTTAATAAATCAAAGTACAAATTATGACGAATATCTCTATTTAGAAAAAAGTAAAAAAAGTAAACAAAATATTTTTCAGTCAAAAAACTTTATTACATTTTCATATGAAAATAAAGTTTATAATCTTTTGATGCCAGATATAGATAGGTATCGAGATATAGATGCAAAAGAATTTACTAGATTTATAAGCTTAAATAAAATATCACAACGCGATAATATAAATAATGTTATTGCTGAATTTTGGAATTTCTTTGAATCGGAAATCCTAAAATATAAAGGAATAAAGGATGAAAACTTTTTTTATTACTTGAAAGAGGTGGAATTCAAATTTAATTTTCCGGAAAATCAAAGACTTGCAATACTTAAATCAATGTTATCTAAAGCATACATAATTTGACCCAAGGCTATTCCGCCATCATTTGTAGGCGTAGTTTGATTAAAATAATAGGCAATATTTTTTTCTTTCAATCTTTTTACTGTAGCTTCAAGTAAGCATTTATTTTGAAAAACCCCACCAGTTAAAATTACATCCAATTGCTCTTTACCTGCAATATCTATAATTATATTGATTAGTGTATTCATAAATTTGGTAACAATATTTTTATCGAAAAAATCAAATTTTATGTCAATAATATTATCATCTAAAGAGTAACTAAAACAATTATTCATATCCTCGGTAAATAGAGTTTCACATAAAAGCCCAGCTTCTCCTTCAAACGATTGAATATGTAATAAACCACCCAAACTTGCAACACCATCAAATAATCTTCCTACGGAACTGCAAAGTGGAGAATTGATATTTTTTATATAGCTTTGATGCAAAATTTTTATCTCATTTTTTGTAAAACTTTTTACGCAAGATAGATTAAAAGCTAGAATTTCATCCAAATTGTATTTGTCAAACAAAAGACTTAGAGCAATTCTTCGAGGCTCTTTTATTGCCTTAGCTCCACCTAAAAGCTTAGTTTGTTTAAAATGATACTTACGTATAT
>Ga0268283_1000799_pt1 | contig 17670 bp, 18 predicted proteins | sample saktaG_13_FD_190140 | JGI IMG/M metagenome (GOLD analysis project Ga0268283, IMG submission 190140) | Saline water microbial communities from Sakinaw Lake, British Columbia, Canada - sak_2013_06_06_36m | ecosystem: Environmental > Aquatic > Non-marine Saline and Alkaline > Saline ... | reverse complement strand
CGTATCACTGCTGCTGGCGTTTCTATTAATCGCCCCGGTCTTTTTGTCCACCTACTGGATAATCACGCTGACAGAAATTCTGACCATGAGTCTTTTCGCCATGAGTTTCAATCTGCTTTTCGGATACACGGGTCTGTTGTCTTTTGGGCAGGCCGGTTTTTTTGGCGCAGGGGGGTATTTTGCCGTGCTCATGCTGCTCCATGGGCCGCAGTCCTTATGGACGGCGCTGGCTGCAGCCATGGTCGGGTCCTGCATTTTGGCCATCGGGATTGGATGGCTTTGTGTGAGACTCGACGAGATTTATTTTGCCATATTGACCCTGGGCTTTGGTATGATGCTTTTCACCATCGCCCATAACTGGCGTTCCGTGACCGGCGGCAGCGACGGGCTGGGCAGTTTTACACTGCCGACGCTCAGTTTCCTCCACTGGCAGATATCGCTGGCCCATCCGAAACATTTTTACTACCTGGTTCTTGCAGTGGCCGCGCTGGGTGTCGGGCTGCTTTGGCGCGTGGTTCGGTCGCCGTTTGGACTGCTGCTTCGGGCCACGCGGGAGAACAGTAACCGCATCGATTTCGTGGGGGCCAATGTCCGCTCGGTCCGGCTGTTTGCGTTCGTGATTGCCGGCGCGCTGGCCGGACTTGCAGGCGCCTTGTTTGCATTATTCAACAGAATTGCATCTCCGGAAATGCTTCACTGGTCATTTTCGGGGAAAGCGGTGCTGATGACCATTCTGGGCGGATCCGGCGTGCTGCTCGGACCCGCAGTGGGCGCCGCCGTCTTTTTTGTCCTGGAGCACGTGATTACAATGTTTACGACAAGCTGGATGATTATTCTGGGCGCTATACTGGTGATTCTGGTTTTGCTTTTCCCCAAAGGCGTGCTGGGCAGCGCCTTGGATGTTTTGTCTCGAAAAAAACGGGAACCCAAAGCATGAGCGATTCAATTATTCTGGAGGTGCAAGACATCACGCGAGATTTCGGAAAATTCCGGGCACTGAACGGCGTATCCTTAAAAATCCCCAAAGGGCGGCTCTGCGCGCTTATTGGACCCAACGGCGCCGGCAAAACAACATTTTACAACGTTGTTTCCGGCCGCTATCGTCCGAGCTCCGGAAAAATCTTCTTTGACGGCCGGGATGTCAGCAGATTGCCGCCGCATCGGCGCGTGGCGCTGGGCATGCTTCGATCGTTTCAAATCACCAATATTTTTCCCGCGCTGACCGTTATTGAAAATGTAATGGCGCCGCTCATCGTGCATCAAGGGCTGAGTTTTTCATTTTGGGGGTCCTTGAAAAAACACAAAGCCCTCGCAGCAGAGGCGGAACAAATTCTGGAGCGGGTTGGCCTGGCGGGCCATTCCGGCAGTATGGTTTCAACCCTGGCCTATGGGGATAAACGATTGATCGAAATTGCCATCGTCCTTGCCCGAAAGCCCAAGCTTGTTTTGCTGGATGAGCCGACCGCAGGCATGAATCCCGAAGAAACCGACCGGATGATCAATCTGATTAAAGAATTGTCGAAACAATCCGACACCACATTTTTTATCACCGAACACGATATGAAAGTTGTTTTTTCCGTTTCCGAAACGATTTTTGTTCTCAATCAGGGAAGCCTTCTGGCCGAAGGCGCGCCCGAGATCATCAAATCCGATCCAAAAGTCAGGCAGGTGTATCTGGGAGGCAATCTTCATGCTGCGGGTGGCTGATATTCATGTGTATTACGGCGACAGCCATGTTCTTCAAGGCGTATCCCTGGACGTGCATGAGGGTGAAATCGTTGCCCTGCTGGGCAGAAACGGCGCCGGCAAGTCGACAACCATGAAAGGAATTGTCGGCGTCAATCCCCCAAAGTCCGGACAGGTCATCTTCAACGGAGAGGATATTGCAGGCAGGCCGGTTTATGAGACGGTTCGCAAGGGAATTGCTTTCGTTCCCGAAGACCGGCGAATCTTCCCGGGTCTGACCGTCAGGGAAAATCTGGAGGTGGCTGTTTTACCGCCGCGTCAAGGCCATACTGCATGGACCATCGAACGCGTTAATGATGTATTTCCGCTGCTTCATCGACTTAAAAATCGCAAAGGCGGGAATCTGTCCGGCGGAGAGCAGCAGATGCTGGCCATTGCCAGAGCGCTTGTCGGTAATCCGACGCTGCTGCTGCTGGATGAACCCTGCGAGGGCCTTGCGCCGGTCATTGTTGAAGAACTGGGCAGAATCATATCCGGAATCAAATCCGACATTCCGGTGCTGCTCAGCGAGCAAAATGCGTTTTTCGCGCTTTCCATCGCGGACCGCGGCTATGTGATCGACAAGGGCGTGATTCGTTATGAGGGAAGCCGCCAGGATCTGATCACCAATACGGAGGTGCAATCCCGGTATCTGTCGGTATAGGAAGCTGCATGGAGAAAAAATGTTGTCTTACAAACGCCTAATAGGAAAGCCATCCCTAAGCCGATTTCTGTTGATTTTGAGTATGATGGTCCGGATGGCCGCTACGGCGCATGCCCAGGAGAGCCCGTCTTCTTTACCGGTTTCCGGCCCCTCCGCATCGGTCTTGAACAAACCGCCCTGGATGACTGAACTATCCCTTGAACTCAAGGAAAGTTACGATGATAACCTTCTGGGCGTATCCGGTAACGGCACGCCGAAAAGCTATTCCTGGATTACCACCCTGACGCCCAAAATCGGGATAGATCTTGCGCCCCTTATAGATAGCCGGCGCGTGCTGCAGGTCCTGTCACTCAATTACGAGCCCGCTTTTGCAACGTATTCCCAGGCATCGGAAGAAACCAACACCGCACACCGGATTTTAAATAAAATCAAGGCAAAATCGGAAAATATTTCTTTCAGCCTGGACAATTCCTTTCTCTACATAGACGGCAGCAATATTGCCCCGATCTATCCCACTCCGGACAATGTCCGAAGCTCCTATGCCCATGTCCTCCCCCGTGAACGCCGGGAACAGTATCAGGATCGGACGAAAATTGAGTTTAAGCTTGACCTGGACCCATATTTCGTCCGCCCAACGGGTTCACTTCAGTATTGGGATATGTTGACGGACCAACGGACCATCAGCGGATATCAGAATTGGGTGGATCGTTATGAAATCAATGGCGGGGCTGATTTGGGTCGCAGGATATCTTCGCAAATGGCCATTTTTCTGGGATATCGTTATGGGCGCCAGTTTCAGGATACAGTCATCAATTCCAATTACAGTTCCACCAACAATTTTCACCGGACACTTATCGGCATTGAGGGAAAACTCTTCACCTGGCTGACCCTGTCGCTGCTCGGCGGGCCGGATTTCAGGCATTATGATGACAGTGCTCCGGTAAACGATAAAAATCAGGTCAATTTTTATGGAGAATCTTCACTGACAGGTGAGCTATCTAAACAGGATACGGTCACGCTCAAATACAAAGGGTCCAGGTGGATATCCAGCACCGGACAGATTCCGACTTTTGACAGCAGTTTTGACCTGGGCTACCGTCACAAATTCGATACGAAATTAATCTGGAATCTGAACGGCCAGGTAAAGAACGCGGATTACACCGTCGGGAATCTCACCAAGGGATCGGCTCCCTCACTGCGTAACGATTGGCTGTATACGCTTTCAACCGGTATGAGTCATGACTTCAACGCCCATATCGGGGTCAATATCAGCCTTGCGGCCAACCTGGGACGAAACGAACAGGATGGGATTCCAAATGCCGGTTACCGGCAGTTCGATGAATATTTGACCTCAATCGGAATCTTCAGCAAATTCTGATTTCCACATATCCTTATCCACTGCTTCGAACACAGCGGTAGCCCGCTCAAACTCTGCCGCATCCCGTACACTCCAGGTGCCGGCCAGGTGATCAAGATCGTCGTAGAGAACGCTTCGTTTTTTCTTCTCAAGGCCCAAGGACTTCTTAAGAATTCCAAGCATAACGGTATTGACGCTGGTATCCTCTTTTCTGGCCCGTTCCTTTAAGGCGCCTGCAATCCGCTCATCAATGCCGCGCAAGGTCATGGTTCCCATTGTTTTTTCTCCATTTATAGCTTGTTTGCCAGCAACAGACCGCTGATGCTGTTAAAATGATCATCGTTGGTTGCCAGAGCCAGGCCATGTTGCATAGCCGAAGCTGCCAGCCACAGGTCATTTGTGGGAATGGGACGACCTTTTTGTTTCAGGTCGGCAAAAATCTGAGCATAGAATTCGGCGGTTCCATCATCAACAGAAAGAAGGTCCACACGGGGTGAATCGAAAAACAAATCAAGCTCCTCCCGGTTCCGTTCCTCTCTGGTACCGCAGCGAAAACCGGCCAGCAATTCACCAAGGATAACCGTGTTGACAGCAATATAATCCGCTTTTTTCAACGTAACGATGGCCGCATCATCCCGCTTTTTGAAAGCGACATAAAAATTCGTGTCTATGATAATCCGCTTCATGTGCAAGGCTCCATCATTATGATTGCATTATTTGAACTCATTATGATGTCATATTTATAATTTGTCAATCTGCTTCCGCTGTCAACTTCTCAAACCAGTTAAACAGTGATCCCGACAATTCCGGCATCACATCATTTATCTCAGACTTAATAATCAAAGCAACGTCTGATAAAATAAAAAATATTTACGAAATGATTTAAGTGTTTTATAGCGTTATGAATTCTTTTTAACTTGATTCTTTTGGCCTGAAGCATTTCATGAATCATTTCAAGCCATCTTTGCAGATGCGCCGGAAATGATTCATCAGCAAGGAGACTGCCGATGGGAGATTTCCTTATTCTTGAACGCTTCAAGTGGTTCGACCACCAGGTACGAAACAACCGGTTCCCCAATGCCTCTACCCTGGCCGGCCAATTTGAAGTTTCCTCCAAAACTGCCCAGCGCACCATTGTTTTTATGCGGGACCGCTACGCAGCTCCCCTGGAATACAACACTTCCCGCCGGGGCTACTGCTACACCGATACCAGATACGAACTTCCCCGGCTCTTTGCCACCCAGGAAGAAATTCTGGCCGTTCTGGTGGCCCAGCACCTGCTTTCAAAAAACGACGGCGGTCTGATCGCCAAAAATCTGGGCCGCTTCAGCCAAAGACTTCTGGCAGACGCCCATTGCTGCAACCTGCCCCGGGCCATCCTTTCGGAGGCCTTTTCCGCAGTCTGGCACGGATACGCGCCGGTTCACCCGGACAGCTTCCAGTCTGTCGTAACCGCCCTGATGGATACCCGCATCCTTGCCTTTTCCTACACCTCCCCCAGAACAAATCAGACCACCCGGCGCCAGGTTGAACCCCACCATCTTCAGAATTACATGGCCAGTTGGGTGCTGATTGCCTGGTGCCACAGCCAAAGCGACTGGCGGAAATTCTATCTTTCCCGGATGCAAGCTCCGGAGCTGCTTTCCCGGACATTCACGCGCCGCCCCCGTGAATCCTGGCAACCGCTTCTGGAAGAAACATTCGGCATTTTCCAGGGAGCCGACCCGATAGAAGTCACCCTGCGGTTTACCCCGTTTCGCTCGCGCTGGATTCGGGAACAACTCTGGCACCCCTCCCAGAAAATCACGAATCTTGCCGACGGCAGTCTGGAGCTGTCCTTTCCGGTTGCGGATTTTCGCGAAGTGAAAATGAAGATTTTGCAGTTTGGGGCGGATGTGAAGGTTATCCGACCGCTGGAGCTTGAAAAGGAAATACGGGAAGAAGTCCTGAAAATGACGACCCTGTATGCGCCATAGGCCAAGCCGATTGCCTCCTCCGGCAGCATATTTTTTTCGACCTATGACATTAATTGTCCGTGCAGGTATGCTATGGTATCCGACATCCATATGAAATCATTTGGCAGAGGAGAACCACATGAATCTCTTTTGGGCAAAAACAACTCTTGAGAATCAGCCCGGTCTTTCAGTTTACGAGCATTTGACCAATGTTGGGTGCGTCGCGCGATGTATCGCTGAAATATTTCCGGAATCTTTAAAACGTTTTCATTTGAGACCGAAGGAAGTCAGCGCACTTGCCGCCCTCCATGATATCGGAAAGATATCTCCAGGCTTTCAACAAAAGTGCAAAGCTTGGCTTGAGGAGAATGGCCTTGTGGACATTGCTCGCAACGGTCGCTGGTGTGCTGTAATGGAATTGGATCATGGTGTAGTTTCGCATTCGGCTATTCAGGATTTCTTGTTACAGCAAGGCATCGAAATAAATCAGGCTCAATATTTATCGGCAATTCTCGGTGCGCACCATGGAAGAATTGTACACATACCAAATCCCCGTGGCATTAAACCTTCCCTTATTACAGAAAACAAAAGCGGTATTGAATGGCATGAAGAAAGACAAAAAACCGCCCAAAAGATTTGGAATTATTTTGATGTTGATAATTCAGCCATAACATTCTACCCCGAATCACCTGCCCTCTGGTGGCTTGCCGGGCTCACCACCCTTGCCGATTGGATTGGTTCTGATGAGCGGTTTTTTCCTGCAGAACATAGGGCAGAGAATAATGACGTTCCTTGCCTTGCAATGAACGCTCTTGAGGCTATAGGCCTTCACAAAATTCAATTCTTTGGCAATCTATCATTCCACGATCTGTTCCATGATGCAAAAAAGCCGGAAGTAACATGGGTTCCTAATGCAATGCAGGAGAAGACGCTTTCCATAGTGAATGGACCGGGAGTTTATGTGATCGAGGCGCCGATGGGCACGGGTAAGACAGAAGCGGCATTATGGGCAGCCTATCAATTGCTTGTTTCAAAAAAGGCAGCGGGCATCTATTTCGCGCTTCCTACACAGGTGACAAGCAACCGGATTCATCTTCGCATGAATGCGTTTTTGCAGCGAATCTGCCAGGTAAAAACGTCAAGCCGGCTCATCCACAGCAATTCCTGGCTTTTTGAAACTGATATCGGAATTCATCCGGTTGTGACAGAAAGACTAAACACTAAATCCGAAGATGCGCGAGTCTGGCGGGACTGGTTCGCCTCGACAAAACGGGCATTGCTTGCACCTTTCGGTGTCGGCACGGTTGACCAGGCACTGCTCGGAGTCGTGGCAGCCAAGCATTTCTTCATCCGCCATTTTGCTTTGGCGGGTAAAGTAGTGATTATCGATGAAGTGCATTCATACGATCTCTTTACAGGAACACTCATCGACAACTTGATTACCACTCTTGAAGGGCTCGGCTGTACAGTGATTGTCCTGTCCGCGACACTTTCTGGAAAGCGGCGAAGGCAAATAATTCCACTGCCGGAAGATATTGAAATCGAGGTTGAACTTTCCTATCCGCTCATTACAGGGCGCAGGGAGGGAGTTTCTCTGGAACCGGCCGCCATAACACCGCCAAAGTCAAGAGATGTCAGGGTGGATTTTGTTAAGAATGAACAGGCCGTCAAAGAGGCGATAGCTCTTGCAAAAAACGGTGGTTCAGTCCTTTGGATATCCAACACCATCGATAGTGCTCAGAATCAATACCGGCAGTTCATGAAACAGGTTCCAGTAGATATTCCCATCGGACTTCTCCATTCACGCTTCCCCTTTTGGCGGCGTGAACAACTTGAAGACGAATGGATGGAACGATTTGGCAAAGATGGACAAACCCGATGTGGTTCCATTCTGGTTTCCACTCAGGTCGTTGAACAGAGCGTGGACCTTGACGCCGATCTTTTGATTACCGAACTGGCGCCCACGGATATGCTTCTGCAACGTATCGGACGACTCTGGCGGCATGAAAGACTGAGGCCGATTGATTCAGCCCGAATCTGCATTCTAAAAGAAGAGAAGAGCCTCGATGAGTTGCGCCAGATGGAGCCGAAAGCCATCCTGAAAGCTCTCGGCAGTAAGGCGCATGTGTACGCTCCATTCGTTCTTCTTCGCTCTTTGGAACTATGGGAAAAGCAGAGCAAGAAATCAACCGGCGTGTCGATACCATCTCAGATACGGCAGTTGATTGAGGCGACATATGAAGAAAGGGAAAGTGATCCCGAATCGTGGCAACAGCTTTGGTTGGAGTGGTTTGGAACAGATTCGGCAAAAAAGATGCTGGCTTCTCGAAATACTAACCTCTGGCAGGTCGCACTTGAGGATGAGGAGGGTTTACAGACCCGCCTGAATGAGATACCGACAGTAGCATTGGTTCTATGCCGTTCCCTGACACGCAAGGAAGCAGTTTTTATCGATCATTCAACAGGTCTCCTCGGAAGTGATCAATATCTGCTTGCCACCGCACAGGCGATTCACAAGAACCTGGTGAAGGTTCCCGATTATCGCTTTGACCTCGTTGGGTTAAGCCCTGCTTTTTCCGACTACCTAAAAGGAAGGCAATCCGTCGGAATCGTTGCAGAGAATGGAATGGTAGAAGTGAAGGGACTTAAAAACGGAATCCGTTTTTTCTATTCCGATGAGCTTGGACTTGTGATTGAAAGGTCATCCAATGAGGAGGAAATATGAATGTGGCTTTTGATCCATGGATACCGGTAATGACCATCTCCGGTGAACGAATTTTGGCGAGTTTGTGCGATGTGCTTACCGAAGGCGAGAAGTTTGCCGATCTCGCTGTCCGCCCCCATGAGCGGGTTTCCCTGATGCGGCTTTTTCTTTGCGTTGCCCATGCTGCGCTCAACGGACCCAAGGGCTATGGCGAATGGTGCGACGTACCCAAAAAACTACCTGATGCCGCATTAAAATATCTGAAAGCCTGGAAGGATTCGTTTGAGTTGTTTCATACGGCGAAGCCATGGTTACAGGTAGCTGAATTGAATCTTCTTCCAACTGAAAAGGATGATAGCTTAAATGATGAAAAGGGTTGGTCAACACTTAACAAAATATGTTTTACCCGCGCAAGCGGGAATAACACAACACTTTTTGACCATTCATCAAATGGCGCAGAGTTCACCGAGTACAGTCAAGCAGAAATCGCTCTCAACCTCCTTACTTTTCAAAATTTCTTTGTAGCTGGCGGGAAAGCATCGTCGAGGCTTTGGGGCGATATTGAAATGAAGAATCCACCCAATCCAAAAGGTGGTCCCTGTTCCGGCAAATCGATCTTGTTCACTTTTATACGGGGAAAAGACGTTTTTGAATCGATTCATCTGAATCTGAACTCATACGATGATTTGAAGTTTCTGTATGGGGATTCAGGAGAGAGTTTTGGGAAACCGATATGGGAAATGCGTATCAATTCTCCTTCCGATAAGTTGGCTATTGCTAATGCAACACAAACGCATATAGGACGGCTGGTGCCATTAACCAGAATTCTTAGGATAAACGAAGATCGAAAGAGAGTTTTGCTCGGGTCAGGTTTGCTATACCCGAAATTTCAGGATGAGAAGAATACCTTTCATCCGGATTTGTTTGCGACCATTGTATTGAATTCAAAAGGAGATCGCGAATTGCTATCGGCAAGACCCGGTCGTTCAGTTTGGAGAGAACTGCATTCTCTCGCCGTTTGCAGAAAGAATGTTTCAGGCTCTGGCCGCGGGCCTCTTTGTTTACGGAATATTCCGGATACAGACTCCTGCGACATCATGGTGAATGCCATGTTGACCAACCCAAAACAGGCAGCCGAAATTATTGACCTTCTTGAATCGGTCTTTCACCTCTCCGCACATCTCCGTTCTCCTGAAGGAACGACTGCGTATGAATCGGAGGTGAAAACGGCCGAAACACGGGCAAGCCAATTGGGTCGGGCTATTGAAGAATATCGTAGCGAGATAGATGGCAGATGGAAAAAACGGTTGGAAAGGGCCGGGCCGTCAAAAGGGGAACTCACGGCCAGGCTTCATGCCGTTGCTACCAACCACTACTGGACCGCTGTTGAAAAAAATCTTTCGCTACTGATGAATCATATTGAAAGCATTGGCACTGATGCCGCTATCCCGACACTGGAGGCATGGCGAAAAATGCTTTTCTCTGCTGCATATGAAGCTTACCGGACAGCCTGCGGGCAGGAGACACCACGGCAGTTGCGCGCTTTTGCTAAAGGATGGCAAAAGCTGACCTTGAAAAGAGATGAACCGCAAACGGATAATCATAAGATGAAGGAGGAGGAGAAAGTATGAGCAAGCTTCTTGAACGGCTCCGAAAGTTCAAAGATGACAGGGGGATGATGGCCAACCTTCGCTGCATCCATGTGGAGAGTAAAAAACATCGTGCATGGCCTGCATTGAATCGCCTGGGCGTGGCAATCAATGATCCTGTTCCAGCGAATGTAGCCGGCCTCTACGCTACTCATCCTGAAGAAACCACCACCGGAAATTTCGGCAATACATGCAAAGCCATAGAACAGCAGCGGGGCGATAAACGAAGCGATGACAACAAGCCGACACCGACTGAACGACGCTTTCACCATCTGCTTTCTGCAGAAGGGGGAACGGAATTATTCGAACGTATCCTGCGAATGGTTCTCATGGCAAAATCGCAGGGAGTCCCAATCAACTATGCTCAGCTTCAAATCGACCTGAATCCTAATTTTTGGGCCAATCGCACCAGGATCAAATGGGCGACTGCCTTCTGGAAAAAGGAATCATCTGAGACGGAGGATACCGAATGAGCTGGCTTGCCCGTTTAGAAGTTGACGCGGAAATCGCTTATAGTGAAAGCATTTTTGACAATTATGCCTGGCATAAAAGATTATGGGAGTGTTATCCCGACGCCCCCAACACCAGGCGGGATTTCCTGACTCGAATTGATCATCTTGAAGGGGCTTTCAGGGTCTGGATGCTGTCCCGAAGAAAACCCGTACAACCGCCATGGTGCCGACCTGGCGGATTTGCTCTCAAGGAAATTGCTTCCTCATTCCTGTCTTATCGATACTATGCCTTCGATCTGCGGGCCAATCCGGTAAAGAAAATCGTGCAACGTGGAACGGATGGAGAAACACTCCTGCAGCCCAATGGGAAACGAAGGCAAGGCAAGCGTGTTCCCTTGGTTACACCGGAAGAACTGCGAGCATGGCTAATACGTAAAGGTACGGCGAGATGCCGGAACAACGATACAGGGCTGGATGTACCCGGTGGATTTCGAATCATGGAAGAAAAGCCTCTCGATATCAGTCCGGTCGTAGAAAACCATTTTCGCAAGAAAGAACAGTCCGGTTATCACTCTGGAGCCCAATTCCGCGGAACACTGGAGGTGACTGACAGGGAATGTTTTATTGAAAGCTATTATTCGGGCATCGGCAGCGCCAAGGGTTTTGGATTCGGGCTTCTGCTACTGGCGCCGATCAATCTGAGCGAATAACACAAATTAGAAGGATATAAGGAGAAACGTCATGAAGCACTTGGAACTGCACATCATACAATCTGTCCCTGTTGCCTGCCTCAACCGCGATGACCTCAACTCACCCAAGACAGCCGTCTTTGGGGGCGTCCAACGGGCGCGGGTGTCGAGTCAGTCCTGGAAGAGGGCCATTCGAGAGATGGCTGCGAAAGAACTCGATCATTCGGGTCAGTTCAATGGGAAAAGAAGCCGTTTGTTTGTCGAGAAAATTTCCTCTGAACTCCAAAAACTCGGTGAAGCTGAAGTTATAGCTGAATCACTGGCCCTTTGTGCTGGTCACTATCTTGCAAAACTGGATCCTAAACAGAAAAAGAAAGTAAAAACCCTTATATTTCTTTCACCATTGGAGTACGAAATTTTCGCAAAACTTCTGTTTTCACTTGATGAGAAAGATAAGCAAAAGCTGGTTGATGCAATAACATTGATTGACACGGAAAGTCTGGCAGATGACGAAGAAAACGATGAAGATATCGATGATGGGGATCTGTCAAAAAAGAAAAAAGGCGATAAGAAACTCACTGCAAAGCAGTTTGGCAAACTTGTAGCCAAAATTCTTAAATCACCGATAGAAAAATCCTTCAAGGATGGAAAAAAGGAAATTAAAAGCCTTCCAAAAGATGCCGCTGACATTGCCCTATTCGGCCGAATGGTCGCCAGCGACCGTTCTCTGACCGTCGAAGCCGCATCCATGTTCTCACATGCTCTTTCGACCCACAAGGTAGACAATGAAATCGACTTCTTTTCCGCTGTAGACGACCTGCAGCCCAAGGAAGAATCCGGCGCGGGAATGACTGGAACGTTGGAGTTCAATTCCGCGACATACTACCGATTTGCAGCCCTCAACCTTGACATGCTCGCTGATGCCGAACATCTCGGGAGCATGACCCGAGAAGAACGTCAGAACGTGGTGGGCACATTTATCGAGGCAACAATCAAGGCCATTCCCGGTGCCCGCAAGAACACCATGAACGGCAATACGCTCCCAGTCTATGTGTTTGGTGTAGTAAGGGAAAAGGGGCATCCGATTCAACTGGTCAACGCCTTTGAAAATCCCATTCGTTCATCACAAGGCTATGTCGCCAGATCCATTGAGCTACTTAAGACCGAGTATACAAAGCTCTGTGATACTTGGGGGATCGAAGCTGTCTTTTCTATGGCCATTCCTGAAACCGGCCTTAAAACCTTCATTGATCAGGCGGTGAAACATGTCATCTGATAAACGGTTTCTTTCGCTGCATTTGGCAGGACCACTTCAATCGTGGGGGTTCGACAGCCAATACAACCGTCGGAATACCGGACTGATGCCGACCAAGAGCGCCATTGCAGGGATGTGTTGTGCAGCGCTCGGACTGTTGCGTGGAAGCAATAAGGAGCAGGAATTCCTTTCTTCTTTCAGTACGGTACGGATGACCGCAATCGCCGTTCCTCGGAAAGTTAAAACAAGGGAATTGCAGGTTCGACGGTTGCAGGACTACCAAACTGTAAAGAATACCAGGCGGGCGAGCGGTGCAATTAACAATGATTGCGTATTGACTCACCGGCAATATCTGACGGATGCAACTTTTGGCGTTCTGCTGGAGGGGAATTCAATTCTTTTGTGCGAAATCGCAAATGCTCTTGCTGATCCGAAATGGGGCATTTGGCTGGGGCGCAAAGCCTGCATTCCATCAGCTCCGATTCTTGCCGGATTGAGAGACAATGAAAAGGACGCGTTACGTCTCCTCATTGGAGAAAATCCTCTCCAATTTTTTACTCACCAGGAGGACAAAGAAAGCTTCGCCGAGGGTTGCGACTCAATACCCGATACACCGGTATCATTCGCCATAAATCGAAGGTTGTTCTCACCCAGAAGGGTGCAAACGACGCAAAGAAAAGATGTTCACTGACAATACAGAATTTTGATTTTTTTTAAAAATCGCTATTCTGCTCTGGTGAATGACACTTAAATCTATTCCCATTGCCATTAAGCAGATATGATAAGGGTTTCTTAACCTTGGGATCATTACAAATATAAATTTTGTTAACTACATCGGATGTGTTTCCAGCGGCTATAATATTTCGGAGGGTATTTTGGATACTAAACTGGTGGTTTTCAGAGACAAAAAAATTCGGCGCGTACTATTCAATAATGAATGGTGGTTTTCCGTATCGGATATTGTATCCGCTTTGACTGACAGCGCAGATGCGCGTCAATATATAAAGAAAATGCGAAAACGTGACCCTGTTCTGGATTTCAACTGGGGTACAATCTGTACCCCAGTTGAAATCCTTGCACCGGACGGTAAAAGACGAAAAACGAACTGTGCCAATACCGAAAGCGTTTTTCGGATTATTCAATCGATACCGTCCCCAAAGGCCGAGCCTTTCAAGCGCTGGCTGGCAAAAGTAGGCTATGAACGCGTTCAAGAGATCGAAGATCCGGAACTGGCAACACAGCGGACCAGAGAATTATACAAAGCAAAGGGATATTCGGATGACTGGATAGAAAAACGGATGCGGGGTATCGCCATTCGGGCAGAACTGACCGATGAATGGAAAAATAGGGATGTAAAGGAAGAACCGGAATATGCGATCCTGACAGCGGAAATTTCCAAGGCTGCGTTTGGCATGACACCAAGTGAATACAAGAAATTAAAAAGGCTTAAACGGGAAAATTTGCGGGATCATATGACGGATCTGGAACTGATTTTTTCCATGCTCAGTGAAGCGGCAACAACGGAAATCGCCCGCAAGCAGGATGCACAGGGTTTTGAGGAAAACCGTGTAGCCGCTCACAAAGGAGGGCGAATTTCTGGAGAGGCAAGAGAAAAGCTGGAATTGGAGACTGGAACAAAAGTGGTAACTCCCGAGAACTATTTGGTTGAACCGGAAAATCGCAAGCGTATGAAAGGGAAAAAACGCGATGCTATTATAAACTCCAAAACTGGAAATTGACATGAGCGAACCTATTTTACCCCCGCTGAAACCCATTCCAATAAAGGATCGGATATCGGTTCTTTTTGCGGAAAAAGGAAATCTGGATGTTCTGGACGGTGCATTTGTAATTGTAGATAAAAATGGGGTGCGCACCCATATTCCCGTAGGAAGTGTGGCGTGCCTGATGCTGGAGCCGGGAACGCGGGTATCTCACGCTGCCGTGGTTTTGGCCGCACGGGTCGGTTGTCTGCTGGTATGGGTCGGTGAAGCCGGCGTTAGATTGTATGCTTCCGGCCAGCCGGGCGGAGCAAGAGCAGATCGCCTGCTGTACCAGGCCAGATTGGCACTGGATGATGAGGCCCGGCTCAAAGTGGTTCGAAAAATGTATGCAATGCGATTTCAGGAAGAACCGCCCTCCCGTCGAAGCGTGGAGCAACTTCGCGGTATTGAAGGTGTCCGTGTTCGGAAACTTTACGAGCTTCTGGCCAAACAATACCGGGTTGACTGGAAAGTCCGAAATTATGATGCCAACAACTGGGGCAGTGGTGACATTGCGAATCGATGTCTCAGTTCGGCTACTGCCTGTATGTATGGCATTTGTGAGGCAGCAATACTGGCAGCAGGATATGCTCCGGCGATTGGGTTCATTCATACCGGAAAACCGCAGTCCTTCGTATATGACATTGCAGATGTTTTTAAATTTGATACTGTTGTGCCGGTGGCTTTTCGGATTGCCGCCAGAAAGCCAAATGATCCGGAACGGGAGGTTAGACTGGCCTGTCGGGAAATATTTCGTCAGTCCCGAATTGTTAAACGTATCATCCCGACCATCGAGGAAATCTTGTCGGCGGGCGGCCTTCCCGTGCCAGAGGCTCATGAAGAGGCTGTGGCTGTTGCGATTCCAAATAAGGAGAGTATCGGCGATGCTGGTCACCGTGGTTGAAAATGCACCACCCCGGCTTAGGGGACGCTTGGCAATCTGGTTGTTGGAAATACGTGCCGGTGTTTATGTAGGTCATGTAAACCGCAGAGTTCGGGAAATGATCTGGAATCAGATTGAAAAAGGGATTGGTGAGGGTAATGCGGTCATGGTATGGAGTACCAACACGGAATCCGGTTTTGACTTCGTTACGCTGGGGGCTAACAGAAGAATCCCAAAGGATATGGATGGAATACGACTGGTTTCATTTCTGCCGGAAACCAATAAAAATATTGAACATCAACTCGATACACTAACTCAATGATATCATTAGCATTAAGTTGGTAGATTTCTCAACCCGAAATTATCATAATTATTTCGGGAAGATAGAAGAAGTATGTTCCCCACACCCGTGGGGATGAACCGATATATGGATCATTGCGGGAAACGCTTTAACGATGTTCCCCACACCCGTGGGGATGAACCGCCGCCATGCGAAACATGCTATGCGGAATTAATATGTTCCCCACACCCGTGGGGATGAACCGTCCATTTCAGGATTCCTTCCGCGCTTCATTGGATGTTCCCCACACCCGTGGGGATGAACCGCGACAGCCCGCGCATAAATGCAAAGGATTCTTATGTTCCCCACACCCGTGGGGATGAACCGTGATAAGTTATCAAGACTACACGAAAAAGTAGATGTTCCCCACACCCGTGGGGATGAACCGGGGTCCACGCTTGATTCAGGGGGCGCTGCGACATGTTCCCCACACCCGTGGGGATGAACCGACTACGAAAACAGGGCAGAACGTGATGCATTTATGTTCCCCACACCCGTGGGGATGAACCGATAGAGGATACCACAAATTGCTACATCAACGCATGTTCCCCACACCCGTGGGGATGAACCGGCATAATGGATAAGATGGCAGATACCAACCTGATGTTCCCCACACCCGTGGGGATGAACCGTACTCGTACGCGGGAGTTATTATATATATACGATGTTCCCCACACCCGTGGGGATGAACCGAATCAAGGTTATGACATTCATCGCGGGATTGCATGTTCCCCACACCCGTGGGGATGAACCGGTGGCCCTTGAACTTATCGAGGCGGCCGGAAGATGTTCCCCACACCCGTGGGGATGAACCGCGTACATAATTTATCAGGCAGCGGGAACAGGGATGTTCCCCACACCCGTGGGGATGAACCGTTCATGGAAGAGATGGACGAATCGAATGATGCATGTTCCCCACACCCGTGGGGATGAACCGATTGTTCTGAGCTGCGACACAGCGTTTAAGGCATGTTCCCCACACCCGTGGGGATGAACCGAAATTGAATGACACGCACCACCGTTGCCACACATGTTCCCCACACCCGTGGGGATGAACCGTTACTGTTGACGAGACGGGGCATTACGCAGTTATGTTCCCCACACCCGTGGGGATGAACCGGTCGATGAACAGCTCGATGAATTGCCTGTTAGATGTTCCCCACACCCGTGGGGATGAACCGGTAGGGATGGTCGCAACGATCTTTTATCTGAAATGTTCCCCACACCCGTGGGGATGAACCGCGGATATGCCGGTTTATGCCATCGTCCCGAAAATGTTCCCCACACCCGTGGGGATGAACCGGATGTGGCTCTTGCGGCGGCCCGATACGAAACATGTTCCCCACACCCGTGGGGATGAACCGATTCCGGGGAACAGATCGGCCTGCTGGATGACATGTTCCCCACACCCGTGGGGATGAACCGAAATAAAACGCTATGGAATGGCCGGGTGAATTATGTTCCCCACACCCGTGGGGATGAACCGGCGCCAGACCGTTCAGGTATGGGTAGGCTCATATGTTCCCCACACCCGTGGGGATGAACCGACCATGAATATTGATAAAGTCACCCGATTTTCATGTTCCCCACACCCGTGGGGATGAACCGACATTGCTCCGAATTGCCAAGGGTATTCAGCGATGTTCCCCACACCCGTGGGGATGAACCGATCACGCCAATCGGGTCCCGGCTGACCGGAGGATGTTCCCCACACCCGTGGGGATGAACCGGAGCCAACGGAAGACACATCCCTGGCCTTTGGATGTTCCCCACACCCGTGGGGATGAACCGTGGAAGATACCGTGGAAGATACCGTGGAAGATACCGGGGAAGTCACCGGGGTAGTCACCGGGGTAGTCACCGGGGTAGTCACCGGGGTAGTTATTCGAATTGCAAAGATCTGCATTACCCCCAAAAGCCGAAAAGAACTTATGGCGGAATTGGGATTGAAACAAGAGGATCATTTTCGTGAAGCATACCTTCTTCTTGTCATTCCTTTGTGGGCTGATCGGTTGCCCTCTTAAACTCGACTCATTATTGTATTGACAAAAGGGTCCTCTTAAGAAAGAAACTATAGTAGCTGACCATTATCGATTCTGACCAACCCTGCGAAGAAGGAGGACGACACCATGGAGAAAACGAAAAAAACGATTAAAGAAAATACAATGACGGCCTGGGCATCTTATCTTTCCACCCTGGAGCACGCGCTTCTCCAGATGGAAAGAAGTATGGAAGAT
>Ga0268283_1000797_pt1 | contig 17694 bp, 22 predicted proteins | sample saktaG_13_FD_190140 | JGI IMG/M metagenome (GOLD analysis project Ga0268283, IMG submission 190140) | Saline water microbial communities from Sakinaw Lake, British Columbia, Canada - sak_2013_06_06_36m | ecosystem: Environmental > Aquatic > Non-marine Saline and Alkaline > Saline ... | reverse complement strand
GCATGACAGGTATACTTAACGCCCTTCCCTAGGTTATCATCAACACATCCTGCTGCTTTTTAGCATCTAGGATGTCACGAGAATCGGCGGTGGCAATTAAGCCCCTGCCATTGCAATGGCCTATCAATTAATAAAGGGGTTGTCATCATGAAAGCGTTTTCCATTCAAGAGGCTTTGTTGGCAGGCTGGACTGCCTTTAAGGGCAGGGCCGTCTTCTTCATTGTCTTATTGTCGCTTGTGGGGGTATTGTCGGTAGCACCCCAGATGGTCATTCAACAGATTCAAATCAATTGGCTGGCCTTGAGCTTAGGCTTCGTCTTGCTGATTTTCGAATATTTCCTGTACGCAGGGTTGTTAAAGATTATCTTGTCCGTTACCGATGGAAGGGAGACTCGCATTGGCGATTTGTTCTCTGCCGGTGATGTTTTTGTTTCCTATCTGCTGGGATCGATCCTCTTTGGCCTGATCATGGCGGTCGGGATTTTGCTTTTAATAGTGCCAGGCCTCATTTTTTCGGTCATGTTCCTGTTTTACGGCTTTTTCATTGTCGATAAACACATGGGGCCGGTGGAAGCCCTCAAAGCCAGCGCAGCCATCACCAAGGGTGTCCGCTGGCAACTATTCGGATTTATTTTGATCTTGAGCCTCCTAAACGTGGCGGGGGCTTTGCTTCTTGTCGTGGGCTTGTTCGTGACGGTTCCGGTGTCGTGGGTGGCGATTGCCTTTGTCTACCGCAAACTGTTGCCACAAACCCAGTTCGTCTAATTATCATGATTAAAGTAGGCATTGTCGGCGGCACGGGATACACGGGTGTCGAGCTTCTCCGCATCCTCGCACTTCACCCCGAAGTCCGCATCCGCACCGTCACTTCCCGCGCCGATGCGGGCAAGCGGGTGGACGGGTTGTATCCCAATCTGCGCGGGTATGTCGATGCGGTGTTCGCCGAACCCTCCATGGAGTATCTAAGCGCTTGCGACGTGGTGTTCTTTGCCACACCGAACGGCATCGCCATGCGCATGGCGGAAGCCTTGTTGGAACGGGGCGTGAAGATCATCGACCTAGCCGCCGACTTCCGCTTGGCCAACCCGGCGGTATGGGAACATTGGTATGGCGAATCCCACGCCTGCCCGGAGTTGCTGCAAGAAGCGGTATATGGGCTACCGGAAGTCAACCGTGCAAGCATCCGCACTGCACGGTTGGTCGCTAATCCCGGCTGTTATCCAACGGCGGTGCAACTGGGATTGTTGCCGTTAGTCGAACAACGCCTGATCCATTTGGACGGAATCATCGCCGATGCGAAGTCCGGCGTCAGCGGCGCGGGGCGCAAGGCGGAAATACCCATGCTGATGAGCGAGACCGGCGAAAGCTTCAAAGCCTACGGTGTCAAAGGCCACCGCCACCTACCCGAGATTCGCCAAGGCTTGGAGCGGGCTTGCGGGGAACCGGTCGGGTTGACTTTCGTTGCCCACTTGGTTCCGATGATACGCGGCATTCATGCGACGATCTATGCACAACTGGCCAGCAGCGACGCCGGGGATTTACAAAACGTGGATTTGCAGAGTGTCTATGAAACCCGTTACCGTATCGAACCGTTTGTCGATGTGCTGCCCGCCGGTTCCCATCCCGACACCCGCAATGTGCGCGGTTCCAACCGTTGCCAGATCGCCGTCCATCGACCGCAAGAGGGCAACACCGTGGTGATTCTCTCGGTGATCGACAATCTGGTCAAAGGCGCGGCGGGGCAAGCAGTGCAGAATATGAATCTGATGTTTGGCTTGGATGAGTCGGCGGGGCTAAGGGCGATTGGGGTTTATCCCTAAATAGTCGATTATCACTGAAGGCGAATACTATGAATATTAGTATTGAAGATTTGCACAATATGGACTTTTCCGATGTGGCGGAGGCGGGCAACTTGCCGCCTGTGTTGCCAGGTGAAATTTTGCTGGAAGAGTTTATGAAACCCATGGGCATCAGCCAAAATCAATTGGCCATGGCTATTTGCGTATCTCCTCGGCGTATTAGCGAAATAATAGCCGGCAAACGGGCGATTAGTGTCGATACCGGGTTGCGTTTATCCCGGTATTTTGGCATGAACGATGGGTTTTGGGTTGGTTTGCAAATCGACTACGAGACGGCACTAGCGCGAACTTGTCTTTCAGGTGTCTTGGATAATATTAAACCTTTTCAGAAACAATCTGCTGTGGCGAGGTCTTGATGCTTGAAATGCATTGAGCATGTATTTCATGGAGTTTGAAAAGTGACTGTTTTTAACCTGTTCTCAAAGCGACAGAAGAAACTCCGTGGTGAAGTGCCGGATATATACACCTACGACATAATACCTGAGCCGCTGCGTGTGCAAATTGTTTATATTTTATGGGATGCCCTAGGTAATTCTCAAGAAAATTCTGGTAGAGTTTACGCAGCCTATAAATTCATAACTGAGACGCTTTGCCGAGAATATTCTGTATTACCGCTAAGTGATTGGACTTACAAAGAGAGAGACTATCTATCTGAACTTGTCAATTTTGTTTTGCAAGAGCAGGATGCAGAAAAAGTTCTTGACGCTATCGAACTGTCGTTCAGATTTATTGATTATTATACAAGAGATTGGGACTACCTTAGACGACAAGACGACCCATCGGAACGAGCCGACGCAGCCATTGCAGAGCTTAACACACGGTTTCAAGAACACGGCATCGGATACCAATTTATCGACGGCGAAATTATCCGGGTCGATTCCGAGTTAATTCATGCCGAAGTCGTCAAGCCTGCGCTTGCCCTTTTGCATGGGGCAGAATATGCGGGTGCGCAAGCCGAATTTTTGAAAGCCCATGAGCATTATCGACACGGAAGATCGAAGGAAGCGCTAAACGAGTGTTTAAAAGCATTGGAAAGTACGATGAAGGCTATTTGCGATAAGCGTGGCTGGGAATATCAGGCTAATGCCACTTGCAATAGCCTGATTAAAGTGTGCTTCGATAACAATCTCATTCCTGAATTTTGGACTCAGCAATTTACTTCACTAAGATGCACATTGGAATCAGCAGTGTCGCCAGCTAGGAACAAATTAGGTGGACATGGGCAGGGTTCAGCCGTGGTCGTAGTTCCTATGCATATAGTCACCTATGTCCTGCACATGACCGCCGCAGCGATTGTATTCCTTGCTCAGGCAGAAACCTCATCGACCTGAAGACGATACTTCGCGAATTATTACCTCATGCGCCAACGCTTCAGCAAGGGCGATTCACTAGTTTTTTCGCCGGGATAAGCCCGCCCAAGCGGGCGTTCGCGGCGAAAAAACTATTCAGCACACCAACACATCCCCGCCTTTCTCATCCCCGCAAATATACTCAAGCATCTGCCGGTTGCGCGGAGGGTCTTCCTGCGTGGCTGAATAAGCATCCAAAATCGGTCGAAAGTAGCGCTCAGTCATAGGTGTGGCGTAAACCAAATATTGAAGCCCGTCATCACTCCACAACCCAAACAACGCCATGCCCTGCGGGCCATTGCGGGAAATGTAGGCTGCGCGGAAGGCACCCCGGAGGATGTCCACTTCGCCCGACTCGTATTCTTGCCGGGTCAGATGGATGCAGTGCCAATTCATCAGTGCCAATACCTTGTCGGATGCTTTATTCCAATTCTATTTCGAAAGTTGCGGGTAGGGGCGGCTTCAGCCGACCATGGGCGAATCAATTCGCCCCCACAAAACTTGATGATTGACATTAAAATGGAATTAGGCATCGCGCTACCCACCAAACAAGTTCCAGTAATTGCGGGTGGTTTGTTCGGCGACAGTTGCCAGCGAAATCTCGCGCAGGCCGGCGACGAACTCGGCAACATGGCGGACATGATGGGGATAGTTGGGCTTGCCGCGATGGGGAATCGGCGCGAGGTAAGGGGAATCGGTTTCGACCAAGTAACGGTCTGCGGGCACCTTGCGGGCCGCATCTTGGATTTGCGTGGCATTCTTGAACGTGACGATGCCGGAAAAGGAGATGTAAAAATTGAGATCCAGCGCTAGCCGGGCGGTGTCCCAATCTTCCGTGAAGCAATGCAACACGCCGCCGACTTCGTCCGCGCCTTCCTCCCGAAGAATTCGCAAGGTGTCTTCCTTCGCGTCACGGGTATGGATAATCAGCGGTTTGCCCGTCTGCTTGGCGGCGCGGATGTGAGTACGGAAGCGATCATGCTGCCAAGCCAAATCGCCCTCGCTGCGGAAATAATCCAAGCCGGTCTCGCCAATGGCGACGACTTGTGGATGGGCGGCCCGCCCGGCCAATTCTTCCATGGTAGGCTCATGGCAATCCTGTTCGTTGGGATGCACACCTACCGAGGCGGAAATAGTGCCAAAGCCTTCGACCATCTTCATCATGGCGGGCCATTTTTCCATGCTGATGGACACGCACAGCATGTGGTCTATCCCTGTGGCTTGGGTCTCCGTCACGAAATGGTTGAAATCACCATTGTAGGGTTTGAGATCGACGCGGTCCAAGTGGCAATGGGAGTCTATTAGCATGGTTTCACATGGTATGGGTGGGGCGTTCCGATTCGAGTGCGCCGGCAAGATAGTTTTCAATGCGGTTGCGAGTAGTGCCATTGTCTTTTTCGCTAAACTGCACGCCAATGCCGGTCGAGCGGTAGCCTTCCGAGTTGCGCGGAGTGACCCAGATGACCTTGCCGGCCACCGGGATGCGTTCGGGTTCGTCCATTAGATTCAGCAAAATGAATACATCATCCCCTAATTGATACGACTTATTGGTGGGGATGAACAGTCCGCCATTTTGCACAAAAGGCATGTACGCCGCATACAAGGCATTCTTGTCACGGATGGTCAGAGATAAAATGCCTCCGCGGACTTCAGATTGGTCTTCGCTCATTGAGACAATGCGGTTAAGTCTTTGCCATGGCCTCGCAGCCAAAGGATCAACATTTCCTCCAACAGGAGTTGCCGGTTGACCTGGCTTGAAAGCATTTTCCGGGCGGCATTCAACCGGTCCAGAAACCTAAACAAATCCTGCATGTTTATTTTTTGGGCGGGGGATTGCAGTCTTTCTGCCAAATCAGGATTGTCGATTGCCCGGTTGCGGGTAACGGCCCGCAAGCGAATCATATCCATGGTCCAGGAAATCATCCAGTCGGCAAGAGTTTCGCAGGGGAATTTGGACCATTTCTCAGCCACAGTGGCCGGCTCCCCACCGCGTTCGGCCAGATCGCGCCAGGCGGAAAAAAATTCTTCGCGCTTTTCGATGATGCCATCATTTGCCAAGCCCAGCGCTTTGATCGGCGTGCCACGGGCAAGGGACAGCAAAACCTCGGCATTATCCCCTTGGCCGTGTTTTGCCAACCATGCAAGCGCCAGACTGCGCTCTGGAACGGGGATGTCCATGCGCTGGCATCGACTCAGAATGGTCGCGGGCAACGACTGGGGGGAGTCGGTGAGCAGCAGCAACGTGGTGTGTTCATCAGGTTCCTCCAAGGTTTTCAGCAGACTGTTGGCGGAAGAGACATTCATTTGGTGAGCCGGACTGATAAACACCACCCGCCTTCCGCTATATTGGGGTTTAAGTGCCAAACTTGCAATCAATCCGCGAATGGCATCCACCGGGATGGCTTTACCGGTCTCCTCGGGTTCGATGCGGAGAAAATCAGGGTGCGTCTTTGCCGCAAATAAACGGCAACTTGCGCATTCACCGCAAGCGTACTCCCCAATTGTGCGGCAAAGCAAGCGCTTGCTGAAGCTTTCCGCCAATTGCGCCTTCCCAACCCCCTCCCTCCCCACAACCAATAAAGCTTGCGGCACACGCCCAGACTGGATATAAGAACCAAGCCTGTGCCATTGGGGTGCGAGCCAATTCATTTCGTCAACCAAGTTCATTGCTCGCACAGCCTTGTCAGATGTTGGGCAATGCCTGCCTGCACTTCGTCGAGTGGCCGGGAGGCATCGACAATTTTGATGCGTTGCGGAAATTGTCCGGCCAATTGCAAATAAGCAATGCGCACCCGTTCGTGGAATGCCAAAGTCTCCGTCTCCATACGGTCACTGCCTCCGCGATTTTTGGCACGGGCCATGCCGACCTCGACAGGTGCGTCAAACAGCAAGGTCAAATCAGGCTTGCGCCCCTTCTGCACCATTTCCTCCAGTTTGAAGATAGCGTCAAAACCCACTCGGCGCCCTCCCCCTTGGTAGGCGTAGCTGGCATCGGTAAAGCGGTCGCACACCATCCAGTCCCCGGATTCCAGCGCAGGTTCGATGACATCGCGCAGGTGTTGGTTGCGGGCGGCGAAGACAAGCAACAATTCGGTTTCCGGCGCGATGTCACCATCACTCAAAAAAAGGGCGCGTATTTTTTCGCCCACCGGCGTCCCCCCCGGTTCACGGGTTACGACGACATGTTTCCCCATCTGCTCAAGAAACTCACGGATAAACGCCAAATTGGTCGTCTTTCCCATCCCTTCCCCCCCTTCCAACGTAATGAAACAGCCCTTATTCATGCCGATTTTTCTGAAATTGATCCACGGCTTTATTGTGTTCGGCCAAGGTATTGGAAAATACATGCCCACCGTCACCACGCGCCACAAAATATAGGCTTGCCCCAGAGTCGGGATGCAGCGAAGCGCGAATTGCACCGATACCCGGCATACTGATGGGCGTGGGCGGCAGGCCCGTGTGCACATAGGTGTTAAAGGGCGTGTCTCTGTGCAGATCCTCCTTGCGGATATTGCCCGTGTAAGCTTCACCCATGCCATAGATCACCGATGGATCGGTCTGCAAGAGCATGCCCTTTGCCAGTCGGCGGCTGAACACACCGGCGATTTTATTGCGTTCCTCCGCCAAGGCACTCTCTTTCTCCACAATGGATGCCAGAATCAATGCCTCGTAAGGATTGTGCAATGGCAAGCCCTGTGCCTTCGCTTGCCATTCATCGGCCAATACCGTCTGCATTTTTCGGTAAGACCGTTTTAATATTTCAATGTCTGCGGTTCCCTTGGAAAAAAAATAAGTGTCAGGGTAGAAGCGGCCCTCCGCCTGCTCACCCGGGGAATCCATCAGCCCCATTATTTCAACGGGCGACTTACCTTCGGTCTGATGGACGATACCCGGCTCCCGGTTCATCGCTTCGACCATTTGCTTAAATGTCCAGCCTTCTATGAAGGTGAGGCCGTAGTGGCGAACCTTGCCCGAAGTGAAGAGACCCAACAACTGCCTCGGCGTGGTTTGCACGGGAATCTCGTACTCGCCAAATTTCATCCTTTTCGAGGCGTTCCCCGCCCAGGCCATAAGCCGAAACCAAAACGGCCTGTCAAGCAAACCTTTTCCCTGCAAATCATCGGCAATGGCCTTCAGACTCTGTCCTTTGGTGATTTCAAAATAGGCAGTTTCTTGATTTTTCAGCGGCGAATCCATGCTCATATGGTAATCCGTCCATAATCCACCCAATAGGAAGGCTGACAACACTGCAACGCCAATGGACAAATATTTCCTGCTCATTGAGACAGTTCCTGCGCGATCATTGCATCAATGCGCCGGGACAACAGCCGGGTTATCCTTCCAACCGGTATCTCCTTGCCTTCCAAAAGGCAAACCGGCCATACACCAATGACAGAGTTAGTGAGAAATAATTCATCGGCATCCACTGCCTCATGGGGAAGGATTCGCGATTCCTTGACCGGCAACCCTACTTCCCTAGCGGCTTCCAAGACCAAGCCTCGCATCACACCGGAAACTCCGCAACGATCCAACAGCGGAGTCCGCACCAAACCATCACGAATCACAAACACATTGCTCATCACGCCTTCCACTAGGAAGCCTTCATGGTCCAACATCAAGCCCTCGCGTATGTCCTCGTCGCGCCACTCCGCACGGGCAAGAACCTGCTCTAGGCGGTTCAAATGTTTGACACCCGCCAAACTCGGATTAAGGCCCAAGCGTAGATCGCAAAACCGCACTTGCACACCCAACTCCCGAATTGAATTTGGATAATCCGGCTTGGGGTGTGCGAAAATTATACGGGTTCCATCGACCTGTTCCGGGCATCGGTAGCCACGTCCACCGGCACCTCGGGTCAGCGTGATTTTCAGGACGCTTTCAGGATGGTCAGAACTGACGTGGAGGGCTTCATTCGTTAAAACCAGATGGCCGGGGAACGGGATATTCAACCTCCCGGCATCGGCGCGTAAGCGGGCAAGATGCCTGCCCAAGAATATGGGTGAACCCTGTGCAACGGTAAGTGTCGTAAAAACGCCGTCTCCATAGTGCAGGCCACGATCAGCAACATCCAAAAACCTAGTATTCAACCCATTGACCATTACAGCGGAAGTGGCCTCTGAAATAGCACACATGGAATTAAAGGCTAAGCCAGCAAGCACTGCGGCCACTGAATTGCCGGACACCCACACTTAACGCTTCGCGGCATGAAAAACATATCCTTGTTGTCTGGCTTTATGCAATGACATGGCTTCTTTGATGTCACCCGCGAGATTGCAAAGCAAGAAGTTAGCGTCAATTAAATGTCTTAAAAATCAAGGTGCCGTTGGTGCCGCCAAAGCCGAAGGAATTCGACATGACTATGTTAAGTTTGGCCTGTCTGGCGGTATGGGGTACATAATCCAAATCGCATCCTAGGCCGGGATTATCGAGATTAATGGTCGGAGGCATGATTTGTTCGCATAATGCCATTACCGAGAAGACTGCTTCAATTCCACCCGCTGCCCCCAACATGTGGCCAGTCATGGACTTGGTTGAACTTACCGCAACACGATAAGCTGCCTCCCCCAAAACCGTCTTTACGGCAAGGGTTTCGGCAATATCCCCGGCTGGGGTCGAAGTGCCATGGGCATTGATGTAATCCAGCTCTTCTGGCATCAATGAGGCATCCCTTAAGGCGTTGTTCATGCACCGTGCTGCACCTTCCCCATTCTCCATCGGCGAAGTCATATGGTAGGCATCGCTACTCATGCCATACCCGATGACTTCCGCATAAATTTTAGCCCCTCGCCGTTTCGCATGTTCCAGTTCTTCAAGCACCAGAACCCCGGCACCATCGCTTAACACAAACCCGTCGCGGTCACGGTCAAATGGACGACTGGCAAGTGTCGGCTCGTTGTTTCTGCGGGACAGGGCGCGAGCCGATGCGAACCCGCCCAAGGAACTGGGTGCCGTCGCCATTTCCGCGCCGCCGGCAAACATCACATCAGCATCGCCATATTGGATTAGCCGATAGGCATCGCCAATGCAATGTGTCCCCGTGGCGCAGGCGGTGACGATGGCATAATTAGGGCCTTTCAACCCATACTTGATGGAGAGATTACCGGATATCATATTGATGATATTGCTCGGCACAAAGAAAGGGGATATTTTCCGAGGCCCCCCTTTTAGAAAAGCGTTGTGACCCTGTTCAATTCCATAAATGCCACCGATGCCGGAACCGATGACCACACCGATGCGGACAGCGTTTTCTTCCGTCACTTCCAGCCCGGAATTTACAAACGCCTGCATCCCGGCCACGATGCCATAATGGATGAAGGAATCCATTTTTTTGGCTTCCTTCTCGGGAATGTACTTGGTGACATCAAAATCTTTGATTGCCCCGCCAATGCGGGTCGAAAACTCGGAGACATCAAAGCGCTCAATGGGGCCGATCCCGCTTTTGCCGTTGATGATGCTGGACCAAGAATCGGCGACATTATTACCCACTGGAGAAACCGCCCCTAGCCCAGTGATCACGACACGTCTTTTAGTCAAGGTATTTCCTCAGGCAGATGTTTTTTGCTCTGCAAAAAGAATAACGCCCCACGGAACCCGCGCTTGGCATTCCGATGGGGCGTCATGAAAAAATTACAGGTGCTTTTCGATATAATCGATTGCCTGTTGCACTGTGGTAATTTTCTCGGCATCTTCATCTGGGATTTCACACTCGAATTCTTCCTCCAACGCCATTACGAGTTCAACGGTATCCAAGGAATCAGCGCCAAGATCGTCCACGAACGAAGCCTCGTTGGAAACCTCTTCTTTTACCCCCAACTGTTCAGCAACGATCTTCTTTACACGCTCTGCAATGTCACTCATCTTTTTCTATCCTCAATTGTTTAAGCTTGAACGTATCAGCCGGAAAATTCTAATTGGAATCCCAATTATTACAAGACTTGATTTTAACCGGCCAAATGTTTTATTGTCCTAGGGTGGCTTGAGCAGCTTTAGCCGCTGGAACTTTCCAAGCAGGTGAACAATAACACGATCTGAGGCGTTAGTGAACGACTTGTCTGGTTTTGTCGGGAAATTTCAAATTTTTCCCGTCATGCCATGAACATGCCGCCGTTCACATGCAACGTCTCGCCCGTAATATAGCCACCGTCAGGCGAACACAGAAAGGCCACCGCGCCTGCTATTTCCTCGGGTTGACCCAAGCGTCCCAAGGGTATTTGTCCGAGCAAAGCTTTCTTTTGCCCCTCCGGCAAGGATCGGGTCATGTCAGTGTCAATAAAGCCTGGCGCCACCGCGTTGACAGTGACGTTACGGGATCCGAGTTCTTTTGCCAGTGACTTCGTAAAACCGATTATGCCGGCCTTTGCTGCCGCGTAATTCGCTTGACCGGCGTTACCAGTCGCCCCCACCACGGAAGTGATGTTCACGATGCGTCCGAAACGCGCTTTGGTCATGCCCCTCAAGACAGCCTTGGACAGCCGGTAAACTGATGTCAGATTGGTCTGGATAATCGCATCCCAATCATCATCCCTCATACGCATTAACAGGTTGTCGCGGGTAATGCCGGCGTTGTTGACCAGAATGGCCGGTGCGCCGAACTCGTCAGTCACCGCCTTGATAAAGCTTTCCACTGCCTCACCGTCAGCAACATCCAGTGTTCTTCCCGCACCCTTCAGACCGGCCTCCGCGAGGGCCTTGCCTATCGCCTCGGCACTCACTTCGGTCGTCGCCGTGCCAATGACAAAGTGGCCCGCTGCGGCAAGACGGAAGGCGATAGCCCGCCCTATGCCACGGCTTGCCCCGGTAACCACTGCGATTTGACTGCTCATTTTAACATCTCCAATGCCTTGTTGAGTGAATCAGGATCGAACACCGCCTCAGTCAGGGCATCCGCTACGATCCGTTTGTTTAGGCCGGCCAGCACCTTGCCTGGGCCGCATTCAATAAACCGGCGGACACCCTGGCCATGGAGAAACCGGATGGTGTCCGACCACCGCACTGGACTGGATAACTGTCGCTCCAGAGCAGATCGGACGGCATCGGCGGACAAGTGACCCGCCACATCGACATTTTGGATAACCGGGATGTTGAATTCGCGGAAAGTGATGTTGGCGAGCGTTTCGCGAAACTTCAAAGCAGCTTCGGCCATTAGCGGGCAGTGAGAGGGAACGCTGACCGGCAGCAGCACCGCCCTTTTCGCACCCTCTTTCTTTAAGGCATCAATGGCAAGGGAAACGGCCTCGGCGTGACCGGCGATTACAATCTGCCCGGGGGAATTGAAATTGGCCGGGGTCACCACGTTTTCTTCAGTGGAGATGTCAGCGCAAACCTCGACGACTTTGGCATCGTCAAGGCCGAGAATGGCGGCCATCGCCCCAGTCCCCGCATCCACCGCACCTTGCATCAGCCTAGCGCGCTCGGCGACCAAACCCACAGCGTCCGCAAAGTCAATGGCCCCGGCGCACACCAAAGCGGAATATTCCCCCAAGCTATGTCCCGCCATCCATCCAGGCCCTATTTTAGCAACCTGACCCCATACCCTGAATGCCGCAACACCAGCGGCCAACATGGCAGGTTGGGTGTGTTCGGTGAGATTCAATTGTTCAACTGGCCCCTCGGCGACCAAACGCCATAAATCGTAACCCAGCACATCGGAAGCAATGCGAAAGGTTTGTCCCACCTCGGGGTGTTGAGATGCCAACTCCCGCAACATACCCAAGGATTGCGATCCTTGCCCGGCGAAAATCAATGCCAAGCCATTATCTGTCTTGCTCATAATAGGCAACCAAGCGAGTTAATAGCGAACCAAGGCGGAACCCCAGGCAAAACCCCCGCCAAAGGCTTCCATCAGCACAGTTTGTCCGCGCTGGATTCTCCCATCACGCACCGCCTCATTAAAGGCCAAAGGCACGGAGGCAGAAGAAGTATTGCCTTGGGTTTCGATTGTGCAGACCACGCGCTCCATCGGCAGTTTTAATTTTTTGGCCGTCGCCAAGATGATGCGTATGTTGGCTTGGTGCGGCACCAGCCAATCAATGTCGGATTTTTCCAGATTGTTCGCCGCCAAGGTTTCGTCAACGATCTTGCCCAAAGTATTGACCGCTATCTTGAACACATCATTGCCCTGCATCTTGATGTAACGCTCACCATCGCCACACCCGCTTTTCTCCCTCGGGGGATTGGGCAAATACAATAAATCTTTATATCGGCCTTCAGAGCTGATATGGGTGCTCATCACCCCCGGTTCGCCGGATACTTCCAGCACCACCGCACCGGCACCGTCTCCAAACAAAATGCAGGTAGTCCTGTCCGTCCAGTCAACAAGGCGAGAGTTTATCTCGCTGCCGACAACCAGCACACGCTTCGCATGGCCTGACCGGATGTATTGATCGGCAATGCTAAGGGCGAAAATAAAGCCGGAACAAGCCGCCTGCACATCGAACGACGCACAGTTTCTGATGTTGAGCCTTTGTTGCAGCAGACAGGCGGTGCTGGGAAAAACCCTGTCGGGTGAACTGGTTGCGAGGATGATCATATCCATGTCTTCGGCAGAACCACCGGATGCCTCAATCGCCTGTAGCGAAGCGAACTCGGCCATGCTCGAAGCGGTTTCATGGGGAGCGGCGATACGCCTGGAGGAAATTCCTGTGCGTTCGAGTATCCACTCGTTCGTGGTATCCACCATCCGGGCAATGTCGTAATTGGTTCGCACGGTTTCCGGCAAATAGCCGCCCGTACCCGCTATTCGAGAGTAGAGTCTCACGCGGCGGACTTCCCTTCTGCAATTAACTCAGACACTCTTGCGCCTATTTTTTCAGGCACGGCATTTTCGATTTCCAAAACAGCGATCTCGATAGCCTTGGCAAACGCCATGCGATCTGCGTTGCCATGGCTTTTCACGACTATCCCCCTCAAGCCAACCAAACTGGCACCATTGTATTGCCTCGGATCGAAACGCTTGCGGAAGGTGCGGAGCACCGGCTTGGCAATCATACCGGCTATTTTGGTCAGCAAATTCTCAGAAAAAGCCTGTTTCAATGCCATATTAATCATCTTTGCCAATCCTTCGCTGGCCTTCAGGGCCACATTGCCAATAAAGCCATCAGTGACGACGATGTCCACATCGCCGGTATAAATATCATTGCCCTCCACAAAGCCGATGAAATTGATGTGTGAATCTGCAATCAATTTCACTGCCTGTTTGACTTGTTCGTTCCCTTTGATTTCTTCCTCGCCTATGTTAAGCAGTCCGACCTTGGGGTCGGGTATATTTTCCACTGCTTTGACCAGTTCATAGGCCATTATCGCGAACTGCCGGAGATGTTCCGCACTGCAATCGACATTAGCCCCCAAATCCAGCACATGGGTATGTCCACGCAAGGACGGGACAATGCCGATGATCGCAGGGCGGTCTATGCCCGGGATGGTTTTCAGGACGAATTTGGAGATAGCCATCAAAGCACCCGTGTTCCCGGCACTCACACAAGCCCCCGCTTTACCGTCCCTGACCAGATTGATGGCCACTCTCATGGAGGAATCCTTTTTGTGGCGCAATGCCTTGGAGGGGGACTCGTGCATCTCCACCAGTTCGGAGGCATGCTGGATGCTAAGGCGACTGCCCAAATAGGGCGAACCTGCCACAGCCGCCTTCAACACAGCCTCATCCCCAACCAATATCAAGTTCAACTTTGGATTGTGATCCAAGCTGTCCAGTGCTGCGGGAACCACCACCTTGGGGCCATAGTCCCCCCCCATGGCATCAAGGGCTATCGTGGGATAGTCAATCATTGGTGGCACCGCCCGCTAAACGCACTTTGTTCTGACATCTGATTGATTCTTTCGGGTGGCCCCGCATCTTGGCGGAGGCAAGCACTATGCAAATTCAACACACCCCACACACGGGTTTATCCTTCCTTTACAATATCCGCTTTGGATGTTATGACTTTGCGGCCACGGTAGAAACCGTCAGGACTGACGTGGTGGCGCAAATGGGTTTCGCCGGTATTTGGCTCAATGGAAAGGGCCTTTGCGGTCAATGCGTCGTGTGCGCGGCGCATGCCACGCTTGGATCGGGTTTTTCGGTTCTGTTGTACAGCCATGGAATAACTCCTCGTGATTCACTATTTTTTTAATTTAGCCAAGACGGCAAACGGATTGGGCCGTTCAGGGATTTCCCGTTTTGGTCCCTTTTCCTTTGGCTTGTAAGCTTCGCACCGCCCGTGCTGGGGTATGGTGGGAACAGCAAGCAATAACTCCTCTTGGATTATGTCGGCCAGAGGTATGTTTGCCTTGTCGAACAGCAAAGGTTCATAGCAGCCGGGAAGCAAGTCGGCTTCATCAACCGATCCGACAACCGCCAAACTCACACGACTGCTCACCGGACAGGCGATTGGGCCAAGGCAACACTGGCATTGCAACTCCAGATCGGCTTCCACCCTCCCCGTAATCACCGCGAACTTGCCATCTTTCCCGAACCTCAATTCAAACCTCACCTCACCCTCCCGGCGCAGAAGGATATCCTGCATGCGGGTCATTTTGGATACAGGCATGGATCCTTTAAACTGGCGGTTCTTTTCCGCCAATGCCAGCGGGTCTATCAGTTCGGGCAAATGTTCGACCATAATCTGTCAATGATACCGATAAACCAACAAAACTGTCAAAAATATCTGACTAACCGAATCGAAGAGACCATGAAAACCGACTCATCCTTGCCCTTGCGGCTGGTTCTTGCCTCAAGTTCACCCTATCGGCAGGCATTGCTCGCCAAACTCGGCATCCCTTTCGAAGCAGTCCCTCCCTGCATAGACGAGACCCCAAGACCCGGCGAAAACCCGCTGCATTTGTCCAAACGCCTGGCCGAAGAAAAGGCACGGGCCTTGCGGAAACAATTTGCCGCCCATCTGATTATCGGTTCTGACCAAGTCGCCATGCTGGAAGGGGTCCAACTCGCCAAGCCCGGCAACCACGCCCGGACGGCTGCGCAATTGCGCTCGGCCTCGGGCAAAGCGGTCGAGTTTTTCACCAGTGTTTGCGTACTGAATTCGGCCACTGGCGAGGCGTTCTCCGATACCGACAGGACCGTTGTGCATTTTCGCCCGTTGACGGATATGATGATCGAGCGTTACCTGGCTAAAGAAAGCCCATTCGACTGCGCCGGCGGGTTTAAATCGGAGAGCCTGGGGATCGCATTGTTCGAAAAGCTAGAGACAGCCGATCCCAACGCACTCGTCGGCCTCCCATTAATCAGACTCGTCGGCCTGTTGAAAAAATTCGGCATGGAAATCCCGTAACGCTGACATCCAAGACCAACGCCGCCAGCCTTGGCTTCAGCGGTTATAGTAACTCAACACCCGCTCCACATAATTTTGGGTTTCGGTGATGGGCGGAACCTGATTGCCGAACCGCTTTACCGTGTTTTCGCCGGAATTGTAGGCCGCCACGGCCAATTTGACGTTTGACGGGAACATACCGAGCAAGTCGCTGAGATAGCGCGCACCGCCCTCGATATTTTCCTGCGGGTCGAAACGGTCGTGGACACCGTACCGGCTGGCCGTGGCCGGCATGAGTTGCATCAACCCGGCAGCCCCCTTGTGCGAAACTGCACCGGGGTTATAGCCCGACTCGGCACGTATGACCGCATGCAATAAGGCCGGATCAAGGTCATATTTGTATGCAGCCGCATTGATGATGGGGGCCAATTCTTCCTGTTTTTGTGCACGGGAAGCACTGAGTTGAGGGCTGGCCCGCCAGGCGACCTTGCTCATCGACCGCGTCTTTCCCACGTTGTTGCTGACAAAAGAAAATGCCGGGAGGCTGCGTAAAACTATCTTGTAGCCCGAATGTTTGGGCTTGTCCGTATAGAACACATGGCCTGTGGAATCCACAAATTTGTAAACGTCGGCTACAGATCCCTTCGACAGCAAAGACATAAACAGAGCGAGTACGCACGGCACAACGAATCTTGACATAGCTTGTATCCGATCAGGCATTTTTGGCAATTCCAAATCCAACAAGTGGGGAATTCCCCACAAAAATAACGTTTTTCACCACAGCGCTATTATACGGATAAAAGCTTGGGAGTAAAAACCTTATGGCATTGCAGAGCGCATGCCAAGTTTCGCCAAGCGCACTTCGACTGCGTTTATCCCACGTTTCAGCCCTTCTGCCAAAATCTCAAACGGCATGGCCGATTGGAAATCCCGCCGCAGCGTCTCATCTTCCTCTTTTGTCCAAGGCTTGCCCGTCTGGGTTCGACCCTGCTCCTTCCACCACTGTTTAGGCACAACACTGGTAACCTCCGATGATTGCTGGCTGGTCAATGGTTCGACCAGGCCCAGCCGAACTAAACGCGATTGAATGGCGCCCATAGTTCTTTGATGTTTTTCAGCCATGGCCCCAATGGCTAGGTTTGCTTTAAATTCTTCTGAAAGATCACGGTCTTCATCTGCATCCCATGGTCTGCCCGCTTTTGCAGGCAAGGGCTTTAGTGATCCCGATTGGCTGAGTTGTTGCCGAAGCAGTTGCCCTGCCGTAAAAAGTGCACGGATAATCGTTGGCTCGTTATAAGGACTTTGATCGGGAAATATTTCGCCAGTAACAGGGTTGACACCCTCGGCTAGAGCTTCGATTATTGCCAAGGTTTCTTTGATGCGTGTTTCATCTTTAAGCATAGCATTCGTATTTTTCGTCAAATCTCGCATTTTCCTGAAATTATTCGCCATTCTCGATAATTCGTTTAATTTCTAGCGAAAATATTTTTTTAAATTTCAAAAGATTATTCACATGCCATTGTCGTATTTCTTCCAACTCACTATCCGATGATTCAATGCTTCCTTCACGGTAAACAGCGATTCTTGATGCTTGCTTCTCATCCAGCCGCTCCCATTCAAGAGAATTTCCAAAGCTACTTTCTATCTCTAATTTCCTTTTATTGAGCGTATCAAAAAAAATTTTATTCTTTTCTTGATCCCCTTTATCAATATAAATCTCTACTCTCGCCTTGCCTTTTCCCACAAATACCGCAGAATAGACAAACCCCGTTATTCCTGAGGAGAATGAATACCAATTTTGTGGTTGTCCTGCTTTTGCATTTGTGAATCTGTGGATATTCCTTAAATCATCAATAAGCCTCTGAAAATAGACCCGGTATTTTTCGCCTTTGGATGAAATACTACTTGCTCTTGGCTTTATTGATTTTTGCCATTCACTTGGAATAACAACAGGGTTAAAATTATAGGCTGGCTTTGAATCATCGATTACTAAAACCTCAACGACAACACCAAAAAAATGCGTATCTTCGTCCGTTCTCTGGTTAAGCCATTCTAAAGTCTGCCTATGTTCGTCGCGTATTGATTCAGCCACCCACACTACGACTGAAGCACCAAAGCCAGCGGCATAGGTAATGAGCTTTCCCAAATGATCGTGATCAGTTTGAGTCAGTTGATTTTCAATGATAACTTTTCTTGAACTACCCAAATCCCTAGCCAGCAAGT
>Ga0268283_1000796_pt1 | contig 17696 bp, 18 predicted proteins | sample saktaG_13_FD_190140 | JGI IMG/M metagenome (GOLD analysis project Ga0268283, IMG submission 190140) | Saline water microbial communities from Sakinaw Lake, British Columbia, Canada - sak_2013_06_06_36m | ecosystem: Environmental > Aquatic > Non-marine Saline and Alkaline > Saline ... | reverse complement strand
TTGGCGGTAATTGCTCGTTCTGCTAAGAAGCAATAATTTTGAATTTTAAGCGGTCAGAGACCGCTATCTCTGAAAGCGTAGTTTGGAAACTACGCTTAGCACATACTACGCCTAGCAGGGGGCGCACCCTAATCCTTTAAGCAACGCACAGCAAAACCAACACCCCTATTCAAACAAACATTGTAAATAGAGCTGTTATCGTAGACAATGTACCAGACCTTGGCATAATTCCAACCACACTCTGCAGAACACCACCAGGTACCATAGGTTCCTATGAAGTCGAACGCCCCACCGCTCATGTCGGTACGGTAACCATTTGGAAGTGCCGTAAAGCCTGTTTCATTAGTTGCTCCTGTATTTGGTGATACCCAATGCGTTGTGTCCACTTCTTTTAGCTTTCCGCCAGCTATGCTTTCGCCACCTAAAAAGGTTGTAAGAGTTGTCCACTCTGCAACTGTAGGTAAATGCCAGCCTGTCGGGCAGATGCCCTGTTCTCCTTCTGTGGTGGAGTATTGCATCACTTCGTTCCACTGGTACAATCCGCCATAAGTGTTACAGTTGTACTCGTCATCGTTATAACAATACTTTTCAATGATACTGTTATTTATCTGGTCAGTGTTGCCATTAACTTTTGTGCCAATGTTAAGGTTTTCTGCAAACCAGCACTGTGTACCGATCAAGACTGTATTGTAGGTTCTGCCATCACGCGAATCGGTAATGCCTGAACATGAAGATGAGCACGCACTGGTTGTTTTACTGAGTGTTACTGGTGCTGAAATCCCACAAGTATTGTAAGCCCATACATAACGAGTGTATGCAGTATTGCACGTCAGGCCGGTTTCTGTTTTTGTAATAGCCGTACCCATATCTGTAGAAGTAGCTAAGTCGTTGATTGTATTCCATCTATATCCTTCAGCACCTAATGCGGTATTCCAGTTCCATATGATCTGATCTGATGAGGGGAAAAAAGAACCTTGAGAAGGTGTTGAAGGAAAAGCACAACCCTGCATGCACCGGACAGACAAGCCGCCTGACTTGGGATAGCCACTCCAGTAGTTCGGGGACAGGCACTCGGTATAGTAGGCGAGGTATCGGTCCCATGCGTATGTTGCATCGGACTGAGTTGATGACCAGAAGTAGGCGTAGTTTGTAAGATTATAGAAATTGCCATCATCGCTTTTGTATCCGCCTGGAAGAGCAGTAAAGCCGCTGCTGTTCGTTGCGCCCGCATTAGGCGATGCCCAATGAATAGTGTCTTTTTCTTTAACCTTGCCACCTGCAATCTCTTCTCCACCTAAAAACTCTGCCAGGGTTGCCCAGTCAGCATCTGACGGCAGAAGCCAGCCTTCCGGACATATTCCTTGTGCAACCTCTAATGTTGAGTATTGCATAGCTTCATCCCACTGGTACATTCCACCATAAGTTTTACAGTTATTCTCATCATCGTTGTAACAATACTTTTCAATGATACCATTATTTATCTGGGCAGCGCTGCCTATAACTTTTGTGCCCATGTTAAGGTTTTCAGCAAACCAGCACTGTGTACCAATCAAGACCGTATTGTAGGTTCTGCCATCACGGGAATCGGTGACCTCTGAACATGAAGATGCACAAGCACTGGTTGTTTTAATGAGTGTTACTGGCTCTGAATTCCCACAGGCATTATAAGCCCATACATAGCGAGTGTATGTAGCGTTACAAATCAGGCTAGTTTCTGTTTTTGTTGTAGCTGTTCTCAAATCCTTTGCGGTATTGTAATTATTGGTTGTATTCCATTTATACCCTGTAGCATCAGGTACTGAATTCCAGTTCCAGATAATCTGAGTTATACCTGAGACGTTTGATCCTGATGTAGGTAGGGTAACAGTACTTCCAATGGTTGTTTGTGATAAAGTTGCAACCGTTGAATTTCCACAAGAATTGTAAGCCCATACATAACTTGTATAGGCAGTATTGCAGGTCAGACCCGTATCGGTTTTCGTGAGAGCCATTCCCATATCTGTTGCTGTTGCGTAATCATTCGTTAAACTCCACTTATACCCTGTTGCTCCGGATACCGGATTCCAGTTCCATCTGATCTGTGCGATACCTGGGACGTGTGTTCCTGATGTAGGTGCTATAAAAGTGGCTCCTGTGGTTGTTCGAGATAAGGTTGTAGCCGTTGAATTTCCGCAGACATTGTACGCCCAGGTATATCGCGTGTAGGATGTAGAGCAGGTCAGACCCGTATCGGTTTTAGTGAGAGCCGTTCCCATATCTGTGGCTGTGTTGTTATCATTCGTCACACTCCACTTATATCCTGTTGCTCCGGATACCGCATTCCATTTCCATTCGATCTGTGTTATACCTGGGACATGTGTTCCTGATGTAGGTGCTGTAACAGATGTTCCGGTGGTTGTTTGGATCAGGGTTGTAGGATTTGAAGTACCGCAGGCATAATATGCCCAGATAAATCTTGTAAATAAAGTATTACAGGCAAGCCCGGTTTCAGTCATTGCAGTTGACAACCCCATATCTGTCGCAGTACTATAATTGTTTATGGTATTCCACTTATATCCGGCAGCTCCAGTTGGTGAACTCCAGTTCCAGGTTATCTGGGTTTGTAAAGCGGCATGGGTTCCGGCTGCCGGCGCCAATGAAGCACAAGGTGTAAATGTTCTCCATTCTCCATTTGAATATACACTGATGGCTCCATTTATGCCACAGTCCGTACAATACACCATGAGCCCCTCTGCCGGGTTTATAATGGCATTGCGTTGTTCAAATGACATTCGTGGCAGCAGGAATCCTTTGTTATTGAATTTCACGTCCAATCCTGCCGATTGATCAGGTTGTGTCCCATCGGTATTAATACTTACCTGCCCGAAAGTTAAAAGATTTAGTACCGTAATGAAAAATCCTAGTACAACAAGAAGTCTGAAATTAGTTTTCACGGGAAGCGGTTTTTAGTAATTTATAGCTAAATTTAGTAACGCTAATATACAATATTAACAATAACCTGCACCCTAACTGAGCGGAATTTAGCTTATTCGCTTCGCTAATGAGATTGCTTTGCTAAGTTCGATGAGCTGACTTCGTTCGGTTGAAATTCAGTATTCTGATGCCTTGGTTTGTTAGTAAATCCTTATCTAATAAACCCTTATTCTTGCATTCCGGAAATTTACAAATAAAAACCGGCAACTAATACAACAAGTACCATAAAACACCAGATATCGTGAATTTAGCTGTACATACCTGCCCCCACCGGAGTGAACTCCTTACTTTTCTTTCCGCTTTCCTCATCTTCTATTCCCGCGCCAGCGAAAAATACTTGTGCGGAGGGTACAAATACTTCTATTGTGCCAAAGTAATCCATGTCAGTAGCACACCTGCCATTCTGCCAGTCCAAAAACTAAATAATAAATTCTATCTCTTTAATATCACATTCAAACCTTACTCCATCTGTTGTTTCTAATAAAAGATGCCCGTATTCGCTCAATCCTGTTATCCTGGCCGGGAAGATTTTCCCATCCTTTCGGAACTCGCTTATAACATTTCTACGGTACAAATTATCAAAATAAAGCTGATCTATCAGGCTAAAATGGCCTGATTTCAGAAGTTTGTAATACTCTTCAATGTTAGTGGTAAGCCGCTTAAGTTCAATATCCAGATCATATTCCTGCCCGGTTGCCAGGCGCAGCGAAACAGGATTTGGCGCCCCGCTCCTGAAAACTGTCTGATTCACATTGAGCCCTATACCAGCTATTGAATTTTCGAGAACAGTACCGATGATACTGTTTTGGATAAGAATACCAGCCACTTTGCGATCGCCGATATAAATATCATTTGGCCACTTAATGGTTACGCTACCGTCTGTTACATGGTCTGCAACAGTCTGCCATACTCCCAGCGCTATAACTTTGCTCAACATAAACTGTTGCCCGGCAGGAAGGAAGCGCGGATAAAGAACCATACTAAATGTGAGGTTCATCCCAGGTTCGCTTTCCCAGGTGTTGCTATCCAGTCCCCGGCCTTTTGTTTGTTCATGTGCAATAATAACAGTGCTATCAGGCAGTTCACCGTCAGCAACCATTTTTGCAGCCTGTGCGTTTGTGGAATCTAAAGATTTGAAGCGGATTATTCTGTTTTCGGGCATTTGATTCTATTTACTTTTCGTTGATATCAGCTCAGATAAAAATCTCATTTTGTCATTTTTAGTGTTCATTAGCGATTGGGGTTCCGGTGGCAGTCCATTTTTCGCCAACAATACATACAAAATTCAAAATTATAACAAACCATGCGCATTATAGCCTTAGTCAGGTCATGAATTGAACTCACGGCTTTCCGTATCTGGTATTTATGCTTCAAAGCTACGATAAAACGGTATAATAGTTGATATAGCCATCCAACCGTTGTATAACGGAGTATCTGGAATGGGATTCTGGTATTTAAACCTCCGATAAATAAGAAGCACAAGGGAGGCAAAAAAGCAAGTTTCGACATTATTCCTTACCTTTGTCACAGAATTGATTACGTAATTAACTGATGGTAAAAAAGAAACAGCTTAATAATGATTCGTCCGCGCTGGTCGAAATGATTGTAAAAGGAATACAGGAAAAGCAAGGAAAACAAATTGTAAGCCTCCATCTGGGTGTTCTGCCAAATACGGTATGTGAATATTTTGTTATTTGTCATGGTACTTCGCGAACACAGGTTGAGGCAATAGCAGATGCAGTTGAACATCATGTTAAAACCAATCTTGGTCAAAAAGTATGGCACCGTGAGGGTTTTGAAAATTCAGAATGGCTGTTGCTTGATTATTCAGATGTAGTAGTTCATATTTTTCAGGAACAAACGCGCGATTTCTACCGGCTGGAAAAGCTCTGGGCAGATGCTGACCGGACAGACTACGCGGCAGATTAATTCCTGAAATCAAAAATATTTTAATTTATCAAACCGAATGGCTGAAGAAAATAACAATAGAAAAAAACCAATTCTTACTGATAATTCACCAAAGGGCAAGTTCCCCAAAGTAAAGGTTAATTTTTACTGGCTCTATGGTGTTCTGGCCTTATTTTTTATTGGCTTACAAATCATGAATTGGGGCGGAACAACAAAAGAAATTGGCTGGGCCGAGCTAAAACCCATGCTTGAAAACCAGGAAGTGGACAAACTGGTATTGGTTAACAAGGAAGTAGCTAAAGTATATATCAGGAAGGACAAACTGGCGCTTGATAAATTTAAGGCAGTGCGGCCGACAAAAACCATAGGAGAACCTGACCCCCAATATACTTATCCAATCGGTTCGCAGGAGTCGTTTGAGAAAGACGTGGACGATGCACAACAAAATATTCCCGAGCAGCAAAAGATTTATATTAAAAACAGCACAGAAAAAAATTGGGGAGGCGAGATTTTAGGATGGGTTTTACCGGTAATAATACTTGTAGGTGTTTGGTTTTTCGTAATGCGCATGATGAACAAGGGCGCCGGTGGCGGTGGTCAGATATTTAATATCGGAAAATCGAAAGCTCAACTCTTCGACCGGGATTCGATGATTGCTATAAATTTCAGTGATGTTGCAGGTCTGGAAGAAGCCAAGGTAGAAGTTATGGAGATTGTTGAATTTCTCAAAAACCCTCAAAAATATACAAATCTGGGTGGAAAAATACCAAAAGGCGCATTGCTGGTCGGACCTCCGGGTACAGGTAAAACCCTATTAGCAAAAGCTGTAGCAGGTGAAGCAAAAGTTCCGTTCTTCTCGTTATCGGGTTCTGACTTCGTGGAAATGTTTGTTGGTGTGGGAGCCTCACGTGTGCGTGATCTGTTCAAAACAGCAAAAGAAAAAGCTCCGTGTATTATCTTCATTGACGAAATAGATGCTGTTGGACGTGCGCGGGGACGTAACCAGATAACCGGCGGCAACGATGAACGCGAAAACACGCTCAACCAACTACTCACCGAAATGGATGGCTTTGCCACAAATGCAGGGGTAATAATCCTGGCTGCCACCAACCGTGCAGATGTTTTAGATCGTGCATTGCTGCGAGCCGGCAGGTTCGACCGACAGATTAATGTTGAATTGCCTGACCTGGAAGAACGCAAGGCTATCTTTAAAGTTCACATGAAAAACTTAAAGATGGATGTTGCAATAAATGTTGATTTTCTTGCGAAACAAACTCCGGGTTTTTCTGGTGCCGATATTGCCAATGTGTGCAATGAATCAGCTTTGATAGCTGCCCGTACAGACAAAAAGCAAATAGAAAAGCAGGATTTTCTTGATGCCATCGATCGCATTGTTGGTGGCCTTGAGAAGAGGAATAAAATAATTTCTCCAAATGAGAAGAAGGTTATTGCCTTCCACGAAGCAGGCCATGCTACTGTTAGCTGGTTGCTGGAACACGCTCATCCTTTGGTTAAAGTAACGATAGTCCCGCGTGGGAAAGCGCTTGGCGCAGCCTGGTATTTGCCGGAAGAAAGGCAGATCACAACGTTCGAGCAGATGTTCGATGAAATGACCTCAGCCTTGGGAGGCCGGGCTTCTGAGGAAATCATTTTTGGAAAAATATCAACAGGGGCGCTTAATGATCTTGAGAAAGTAACCAAACAGGCTTATGCAATGGTTGTTTTTTACGGACTTAACGCGAAAATTGGCAATATAAGTTTCTATGATTCTTCAGGTCAGCAGGAATACTCATTTAACAAGCCTTTCAGCGAAAAAACTGCTGAGGTGATAGATGAAGAAATTAGTAAACTGGTAGAAGAAGGTTACCAGCGCGCAAAGAAAATATTACTCGAAAATCAGGATAAACTGGAACAACTTGCAACACAACTGCTTAAAAAGGAAGTGATTTTCAGGGAAGATCTGGAAGTAATTTTTGGACGAAGGCCATTTGATATTCCCACAGAAATGCTTGGAGATGCTGATAATGGGAACAATGGAAACACTGTAAAAGTAAGCGAAGAAGCAATTCCGGAAAAACCCGTTGCAACGGAACCAGGAATAACCGAATCTACCAGTTGATATTAGTCTCATGGAAGAGAGTACATCCAAAGAAAAAGTCCTGAAGAAAGTGCGTAACGCGCTTATCAATAAAACGGACAATCCATATCCAAACGTGGATTTCGACACGCTTGTTTACAAGGAAATGGAAGAGTCCCTTGATGTCAATTTTGCGCGTGAATTCACCAAAGTAGCCGGGAAGTTCGTTTACTGCGAAAATATGGAGGAGCTCGTTTCAAATCTATCTCAAATTTGCAGTGGAAATCAATGGGATGAAGTTTATTGCACTGATCCAATGTTTCAGGAATTGCTTGACAAAGCCGATATTCCTTTTAGTTCCGACGAAGAGAGCTTCCATTCGCTGAGGGTTAGTGTTACAGGTTGCGAATATTTAATAGCACGGCTTGGAAGCATTATGGTTTCCTCAGCGCAAATCTCAGGCAGACGTCTTAATGTTTATCCTGAAATTCATGTTGTAATCGCATTTTCGTCTCAGCTGGTATCTGACCTCAAACAAGCCCTGGCAGGTATCAAACAGAGATATAGCAACAGGATCCCCTCTCTTATTTCGGTAATCACAGGACCAAGCCGCACCGCTGACATTGAAAAAACTCTTGTGATGGGTGCTCACGGTCCCCGCGAACTATTTGTTTTCCTCATTGAAGATTCAATCTGAAGCCAGAAAATCAACATGCAAAACAATTGGGTTAACATTCATACTGTTTCTCAGGAATATGAGGCGGAAATAATCAAAAGTATCCTGGAAGAAAACGACATTGAGTGTGTAATTGTGAACAAGAAAGATTCAGCCTACCTCATTGGTGATCTTGAAATATTTGTTGATGTTGAAAATGCCTTTATTGCCAAACAATTCATCCTGGATCTAAAAAGTGAATAACCTTAAAACACGAACATTAACCGGCATTGTTTTCATCGCACTGGTCGCAGGGGCTGTTATAATGGATGCTAGAATCTTTGCTGCCCTGTTTTTATTTGTTTCAATACTGGCGCAACTGGAATTCTACAAGATTCTGGAGAAACGGGGCCGGAAACCACAAACATATCTTGGCACTGGTATAGGTAGCTTCTTATACATCTCTCTTGCCGCAAATGCCCTGGGTGTTTTTGGGTTGTTAGGTAATATCCTTATCTTCATAAATATTTTTCTTATTGGTTTGATATTTATCGCTGAACTATTTGCACAGTCTGCTGATCCTTTCGGAAATATCGGGACTACACTTACAGGAGTGCTATATGTCTCTCTGCCATTTGGTTTACTGAATTATCTTTACCTACCGACTGTATTGCAGGATGACTATAATTATGGAATCCTATTGGGGTATTTCCTTATTCTTTGGATGAACGACACAGGTGCTTACCTTATTGGTTCGGCAATTGGTAAGCATCATCTGTTTGAGAGGATATCCCCGGGCAAAACCTGGGAAGGCAGCATTGGCGGGGCATTATTCGCAGTGTTATCCGCAGCACTGTTATCACAGTATTTTACTGGACTATCCCTTTGGAAGTGGACCGTAATAGCATTAATTATAGTTGTATTTGGAACATTGGGAGATCTGGTAGAATCGATGCTTAAGAGAAGCCTTGGAATAAAAGATTCTGGAAATTTATTGCCAGGACATGGAGGGCTGTTGGATCGTTTTGATGCAGTACTTCTTTCTGCACCAGTTGTTTTTGTTTTTATAACGATTTGTCGATAAAGTAAATATTATTATTGGGGAATGAAAATACACAAGGAAGGATATAAGATTATTAGTACTACTTTGGTGATCTGCGTGACCACAATTGTTGTTATAAATCTAATCTTTCCGGCACAGACGTATTTTCACTCTGCAATGTATCTGTCAATAGCAATTGTTATTGGTGTTGTAGTCAGGTTTTTTCGAATACCAAACCGTTCACTGCAAAGCGACTCCAATATTATATTATGTCCGGCAGATGGCACTATAGTAGCGATAGAAGAAGTGATGGAACAGGAATTTTTTAATGAAATGCGCCTTCAGGTATCTGTATTTATGTCGCCTAATAATGTTCACGTTAATCTTTATCCGGTTAGCGGAAAGATCATTTATACGAATTATAGCCCTGGGTCATTCCTTGTTGCCTGGCATCCAAAGTCTTCAGCGGAAAACGAGCGAAATACTGTTGTTATCCAAAAAGATGCTAATAACTCTGTAATGGTAAGGCAGATTGCCGGAGCCCTGGCACGCCGGATTGTATGCTATGCCAAATCTGGCGAACGCATTACCCAGGGATGCGAACTTGGCTTTATAAAATTTGGCAGCCGTGTTGATTTACTTCTGCCTCTTTCATCCAAAGTATTGGTTACACTTGAACAGAAAGTGAAAGGGGGACAGACCGCAATTGCCAGGTTCTTATAGGGTTTCCTTAAATACTGTAAACTTTAACATCTCCTTAACAATTTATTTGTTTGGTAAACCTCAAATTGATTTAATTTTGTCGCATAATCATAAAAACTATAACAAATGAAAAAAATCCTTGTATTGTTCTCATTGTTCACTTTTGTAACATTCCTTGCTACTACAGCAGTATCTGCTCAAAATGTTACTCAAAAGATTACAACCGAAAAAGTATCGACTGACAAAGCTGTTACTAAAGACGCTAAATGTGCTGACAAGCCAGCATCTTGCACAAAATCATGTGCAAAAAAATGTGGTGACGAAGCTAAGAAAGGTTGCTGCGCAGCAAAAGAAATGAAATCTGGCTGTGCAGGTAAAGATGCTTCTAAAGAAGACGCAAAACTTACTCCGGTTCCAAAAAAGTAATTTAAAAACTTTCTGGTTAAAAGAGGCTGTCAGATTCTGATAGCCTTTTTTGTTTAAAGAATCTCCATTATTTCTGATAGCGACATGACTTCGAATGTGAATGATTCCGTATGGATTTTTCCATGGTGGTTCACATACATCTGATCTAACCCGACGGATTTAGCCCCAAGCAGATCAATCTCTATTTCATCACCAATCATCAGGCTTTCGCTCGCCAATGCACATGCTTTGTTCAGTGCAAAAAGAAATATTTGTTCATTGGGTTTCATTGCACCAGCTTCTTCGGAAGTAATGACCTGATTAAAATACCGACCCATCCCTGTACGCTCTAACTTCTTAAACTGAACTTCCTCAAAGCCATTGGTAATAATGTGGAGCTTATATTGCCCATGAAGATATTCAAGCATTTCCATAGCAAAAGGAAATAGATTCGTCTTTAAGGGACTCATTTCCACATAGTCATCTGCCATTGAGTTTGCCAGCAAGGTGTCTGTTATGCCAAATGCCTCAAGCGTTAAATTAAAACGCTGTGTGTTTAATTTCTCTTTAATAATTTCTCCGTTCAGATATAAGTTCCATAACATTGTATTAATGCCGGAATATACACCCTTGAACATCTTAAGTGATGTAATTCCTTTTGACGCAAGGTCATATTTAATCAGGATATCATTAAGTGTCTCGTCAGAGTTGGTCTCAAAATCCCAGAGTGTGCGGTCGAGGTCGAAAAACAGGTGCTTGTAGTGTTTCATAGTATTTAACGTGAGGCAAAGATAAAATTTTCGCTCTCTTGTCGAAGAATAAAGTATTCGCGCTACGTGTAAACAAGGAGGTGATGGAAGCCCTGGAAAAATGTGCTGCAGATGAATTTCGCAGTGCAAACAGGCAACTGGAATGGATGATCGCGAAGGTTCTGATGGAAGAAGGCAGGTTAAAAATAAAATCACCATCTGATGATGAAAAGGAGAATAGCAAGTCGTAAAAACACAAAAGGCTCCCGAAAGAGCCTTTTGTGTTTAATTGAAGAAATAATATTTCTATCGAACCAGTATCTTGATCTGACCAACAGCACCTGCATCGCCTGATATCCGGCAAATGTAAATACCCGAAGGTAGATTGTCGCGCATGAGCTGGATAGTATTACCCGAAACTTCCTGCCTCACAGCAACAGGTTTCCCTGCCAGATCGTAGAGTGTAGCAACAGGATGTTTAGCTGCAACTTCAGCGCTAAGGCGAATAATAGTGTAAGTACTCATAGGGTTTGGAGAAACCACCAACACGTTTTTGTCAGTTTCCTGAATACCAACACCAAGCCCTGTAGTAATCAGGCGGAAATGGAAATCGCCGGTTTGGGCAGCCCATGCTCCTCCAATATATGCAAAGGATCTTCCACCTGTTCCCGGACTTGATTCTGTGCAAAATACGGTATCTGCCAGTGGTTTTAATCCAACATAAACATCGCCGGAAAACTCAGTAAGCTGATCAGCAAAAGGCCTCAGGTCAATACGTGTCATAGCTGATGTATTGGTTAGAGTAGCCTCTGGGGTAACAACAAATGGTGTTATAAGATCGGCATCAGGGCCAGTTGCCCCTGCAGTCCACAAATGGAACTCCTGATCGCCATTTGGATGAGATATATCCGTGTAGTTACGGATTAAGGCTGTAACCAGACGAGTTGGACCAGCTGGCGACATCGCCACAGCAGCACCTTCGGTAGGAGCAAATGCTATGTAAAAGTCCACTACACCTGAATCGTATTTGTAATATTCACCTGCTATATAAGATGCTATGCTTGTTTCTGCTGTGTTAGCAGCAGGAGATGCATCAATAGTTAAAATCTTATAATCAACCCATGCTCCAGGGTATTGTGCAGGAATAGTGAACGTATAATTATTGCCAGCTACATTTACACCATCCAGAGTATCGGCAGGAACCCCATCAACGGTATAGGCACATTTAACAAGAGAAAGACCTGATATATCGATTATTTCAGCTTCCACTACATATTCATTCAGAGAGCCTTCGTAGAACTCAGGAGGTGTTGTAATAATGAGAGGGGGAGCAAGATCTACATCGGAACTGGTGATGGTGAAATCGTCAATATACATTCCATCCAAAACATAACCCTGATCGCTGATGAAGCGGAAACGTACTTTTACATTGTCAAATCCAGGTCCTACAAATCCACCGAGTGAATAAGTGTAGTTTGTAAAAGTAAGGTCAGTACCATCGAAAGTGTGTACGTTGGTAAATGTTGCGAAGTTATCTTTCGAAGCATCGACATACATATAGTCGAAACCTGCTTCAATGTCATAACGGGCAAAGAAAGAAACATCAGCTGAAAGTGCGCCTGAGAGATTGATTCCGGTGGTCATAGTAGCATAGATTGTTTTGCTATTACCGTAATTTCCGGTTGGGCTTTCACTAAGGGAATGCGTAGGAGAGTATGCTTGTACTGTACTGAGACCCCAGGTGCCTGTTAAAGTCCAGTTTCCTGCCCCGGACTCGAAGTCATCGAAGAATTCAGTGGTCTGCGCATTGGCAGTCCAGCATAGAAGTACTGTAATTACAGCAAAGAGTAAACTTTTTTTCATGGTTGTGAGGTTTTGGTTAGTATTAAGGTTTTATACTCATTAAATTATGATTTACAAATCTAATCATAATAATCATAAAACCTACCTACTATGATAGGAATAATTATTTACTTTGGTTTAATAATTTTTTCCCTGCCATGTATCCCGTCTTTCCAATTCATTTTCGATCATTACATTTACCTGGTCGGTACGGATTAGCCCCCAGGCTGGTGCAGCAAGGAAGCGTGGGGGTACTTCCCCCGAAAAGCGTTCAATAACAAACGATGGATTTAAGCATTCAATGAAGCGGATAACAAAATCGATATAGGCTTCAAGAGAGAACTTGTGGAAATCTCCCGGGTTTGAAACGAATTCGGCAGACATGGCTGTACTCTTAACAATCTGTAGCTGGTGGAGTTTGATGTTGCTCAGGGGCAGAAGGGAGATCATGGATGCTTCAGCAAGCATATCACTTTCCGATTCGCCTGGAAGGCCAAAGATGATGTGGGCCCCGGTTTTTATTCCGAAGGAAGCGGTGAGGCGGATGGCTTCTTCCGCCTGGGAATATGTGTGGCCGCGGTTGATGCGTTTAAGCGTTTGGTCATAGCAGGATTCAATTCCGTATTCAAGAATGATATAATTGGTTTCGGAGAGGCTGGCAAAATAGTCCAGCTTTTCGCTGTCGATGCAATCGGGACGGGTTCCAACTACAAGACCGACAACTCCCGGAAAGCTTAATGCTTCATTATAAAGTTGCTTAAGTTTAGCTAATGGCGCATAGGTATTTGAATAGGCCTGGAAGTAAGCAAGGTAATTTGCAGCTCTTCGGTAGCGCACACGGTGGAATTCTGCGCCCTCTTCCATTTGTAATGTAATGGTTTTGCCGGGGGAACAATACGAAGGGTTAAACGCATTATTGTCGCAATAGGTGCAACCTCCGGAAGCTACTGTTCCGTCGCGGTTTGGGCAGGTGAATCCTGCATCGATGGAAATTTTCTGAACCCGGTGTCCAAACTGTTTCCGGAAATATTCAGCATAGGAATTATAACGCCTGTTGTGCCCCCAAGGATAGCTGGAACTCTCCATGGCTAATGAAGTATCTTGAAAACAAGTTCCCTCAAAAGTTCGCCCTGATTGGTAGAGTCGTTATCAATGCCTTTGGATTTTCCGTCGTACTCGCGAAGCAGGCCTACAACTTTACGCAATTTTGCCGGAGTATAGTTTTGTGCTGCATCCATGTATTCGCCTACAAAAGAGGGGCTTATGCTTAATGATCTGATGAGGGAATCGCGGGATTTATCCTTCAGGTAATGATATTGAATTAGTTTGGAGAAGTATCCGAAAAGAATGGGAATGGTCTTCAAAATAGGGTTTTCCTTTGGGTTGAGGCCAAAATGGATAGCAATACGATTGGCTTTGAGAATATCGCGTTTACCAAGGGCTTTCTGTAATTCGAATGTGTTGTAATCCTTACTTATGCCAATGTTTTGTTCGATATGAACTTCTGTTATCTGTGTTCCGGAAGGAATATTAATAACAAGTTTACCAAGTTCGTTAACGATTCGTGACAGGTCAACACCAAGGTAATCATTAAGTAATTGAGCTGCTATAGGTGTAAGCGTGTAGCCTTGCTTTTTGAGGAAACCAGTAATCCAGGCCGGAACCTGATTGTCATAAAGTTTTGCCGATTCAAAAATAGCACCGTTTTTATCTAAAAGTTTATAGATAGCCCGCCGTTTATCCAGTTTTTTGTATTTGTAACAGATAACAAGGATGGTTGTAGGAACTGGTTTTTCGATATAAAGTTCGAGCGGTGATTTCCTCGTGTCCGTGTTTTTAATAGCAGGTGTATCCTCGTCGTCATCTTTGTCGGACGAACCCGGAACAAGGTTGCGGATTTCCTGAGCTTCCTTCACCACCACCACCTGATAATCCGACATCATAGGGAAACGCTTTGCATTATCCACAATTGTGCCTGCATCCACATCCTTCCCATAAAGCACGGCCTGGTTGAATTCCTTCTCGTCAGCCGTCAGGACATTATCGATGATATAGTCAGAAATGATATCGATAAAATAAGGTTCTTCGCCCATGAGAAAATAAACAGGACGGTATTTCTTATTCTTTAATTCGGTTAGAATTTGCTCGTAGGTCATGGTGAATTATTGATGGAGCAATCAATATTAATAATGTGATAATGAGAAAATGAGACTATACGATTATGGATTTACTCCTGAGGCTGGCTAAAACCGAAGGTGTTTAACCGTCAAACCTTCATTAATAAGTTGTTTGAGTGAATCTATCCCGATCCGTAGATGCTCGTCCATAAAGTTTTCGGATACTTTCTGATCGCTCTTATCAGTCTTGATTCCAGCGTAAATCATTGGTTGATCACTAACGAGGAGTAGCGCTCCTGTAGGGATTTCGTTGGCAAATCCGACAAGGAATATGGTTGCAGTTTCGAGGTCGATTGCCATTGCCCGCGTTGTGCGCAGATATTCTTTAAACTGTTCATCATGCTCCCAAACCCTCCGGTTGGTAGTATAAACAGTCCCTGTCCAGTAATCACGTTTATAATCACGTATTGTGGTAGAGATAGCCTTTTGCAGGTTAAAAGCAGGGAGAGCGGGAACTTCGATCGGGAAATAGTCGTCACCGGTTCCTTCGCCTCGTATAGCAGCTATAGGAAGGATATAATCACCCTAAGTAGGTCCATTACTGTTGCTGCATTGGGGCTTCCCATTCCAAAATGGATCATTGTAATATCATCGGCTGTTGCACATGGCATTGGCTTGCCTATGCCTTTAATTTCCACATTGTGCCATGTGGCAAAATGTTCCAGGTAGTTTCGGAAATTTGTCAACAGTATGTATTCGCCAAATTCTTCAAGAGCCATTCCCGTATAGCGTGGCAGCCAGTTCTCAACTATTTCTTCCTTGGTTTTCATTCAGTATATTTTAGGACAAGCGGTAAAAGTAAGGCAAAATTAGGTAATTCCCGAAAGAAACCAGATGCCTTTTATATACAGTTGTTCTACTGCAGGATAAAATTCAGTATTATTGCCGATATTAACTATTAACATGCAGCCACTCAACTTCCCCGAATATCAATTTCGCTTCACATCGCAAAGTGGGAAACAGCAGGTTTTCGACGTGGTGCGTAAACGATTTGTAGCTCTTACTCCCGAAGAATGGGTTCGCCAGCATGTATTGCAACATCTGTCTGTCGAAAAATCAGTCCCGCTTTCATTGATTGGTGTTGAAGTACAACTGAAATTAAATAGCCTTATAAAACGTGCTGATATTGTAGTTTACGCACGAACAGGGAAACCGCTGATGCTTGTTGAATGTAAGGCTCCTGGTGTTTCAGTATCTCAGCATGTTTTTGACCAGGCAGCGCGTTACGACATGGTTTTTCATGTGGATTATATGCTCATAACAAACGGAATGTCGCACTATTGCTGTAAGTTCAATTTTGCAGATCATACATATTTGTTCCTTCCGGAAATTCCAACTTATGAAGAGATGGTGTCCGCTGAGCGGTGAATATTCTAATAAGTTTTACGTAGATATAAGTTTTGGCATACGTTGTTGACTCAGCCATTTACCTATTAATTTTAAAACATCTTTTTACCCTATTCAGGCTAAAATCATTAATTCCTCAAAATGCCATACATTTGCACACTTATTCTCTGCTTAGTTTCGGCAGAAACTGGAAAACAGGACTAGCGAAAAACTTATGACCACCCTGTCTCACCCGCTTTTTACGCGCTTCGACGATTCTTTCAGCGTCCATTTATCAAGGAATTATAACTTATTTATATTGGCAGGAAGAGACAGGTTTTCTTACTGCTTTAGCAGGGTTGAAGATAATTGCTTAATCGGACTTGAATCTTACAGTTTCAGTATTTCTGATCCACAATTATCTTCGGAAAATGATTCGCGGGAATGGTGCAGGGAAGTAACGCAACTTCTTGAAAATCTTGATGAGCTAAAAAAGCCTTTTCACAAGGTGCGAATCGCTGTAGAATACCATAAGTCAACGTTTATTCCCCAGGAACTTTTCACTGAAGGGGACGAAAAAGAACTCTTACTTTTTAATCATGCCGTAGAAGAATTTGAAATTTGCCGGCATGAAGCAGTCGCAAGTGTAAACGCTGAAATTATTTATACACTCCCATCTTGCATTTATTCGACGCTCCTGTCATTTTTTCCGGAAGCGGAAATATCACATGCTTCGGGGCAAATGCTCGAAAACCTCTTAATGATATCTAAAGAACCTGCCGGCAATGGAATGTTATATGCAAATGTAGGGGGAGGCAGGGTCGAGTTAATTTCTATTGAAAAAGGCAAACTCCGCTATTTAAACAATTTTCAGTATCGCACAAGAGAAGATTTAGCCTACTATATAATATTTGTTATGGAGCAACTTGGTCTCAATCCCGATGCAATAACGCTTGTGCTGATCGGCAGTATTGAGCGTGAGTCAGAGCGCTTCGAATTACTTTACCGCTATATCAGAAATATCAGCTTTATCGATCAGGCTCTTATAAATGCAAGCAACCAAATGGCAGCAAATTTTCCTGTTCCAATTTATTATAACCTTCTAAGTTTTGCGAAATGCGTATAATATGTGGCTCGCACAGAAGCAGGCGGATCATACCTCCAAATGGTCTGCCGGTTCGGCCAACCACTGATCTGGCAAAGGAAAGCCTGTTTAATATTCTGAATAACCGCATTGATTTTGATGAAATCTCTGTGCTGGATCTTTTTTCAGGAACAGGTAATATTTCCTATGAATTTGCTTCACGGGGAGCAACCGAAATCATGGCTGTTGAGCTTAATCCTAAATGCGCGGCTTTCATTGAAAAATCAGCTGAAGCCCTTGGATTTAAGATAATGAGTATTATCCAGACAAATGTTTTCACTTTTTTACCGGTAATCAAACGGAAATTCGACCTGATTTTTGCTGATCCACCATTTGAATCAGAAGATATCAGCAAGCTACCAGACCTCATCTTTACGCATAACTTACTTGCGCCAGATGGTTGGGTGGTAATTGAACATCCACGGAATGTTAAGTTCCAAGCCCATCCGAATTTTACCGAACACCGGCAATACGGAAAAGTAAATTTCAGTTTTTTCAGAAACGTGGAAGATCAGAGCTGAATACCATCGGGGACAAACTGGCTTACATCACCACCATAACGGTGAACTTCGCGAACAATAGAAGAAGTGAGTGATGCAAATTCAGGAAGTGTTAACAGAAATACTGATTCTATTTCAGGGTTAAGTTTTAGGTTTACCTGCCCTACACTCCTCTCGAATTCAAAATCTGCCGAAG
>Ga0268283_1000795_pt1 | contig 17720 bp, 11 predicted proteins | sample saktaG_13_FD_190140 | JGI IMG/M metagenome (GOLD analysis project Ga0268283, IMG submission 190140) | Saline water microbial communities from Sakinaw Lake, British Columbia, Canada - sak_2013_06_06_36m | ecosystem: Environmental > Aquatic > Non-marine Saline and Alkaline > Saline ... | reverse complement strand
AGTTGAAGCGTGGGGATATGTTTAACATGATTTCCCTTGAGCTATAAGCTATCTGTGGGGAATAATGTGGGGACAAACACAAAGGGCTTAGAGATCATTTCCTCTAAGCCCTTGATATATTTGGCTCCCCAGCACGGACTCGAACCGCGGACAAAGTGGTTAACAGCCACTTGCTCTACCTACTGAGCTACTGGGGATCAGTTAAGAATTTTCCTTTTATATTTTTGGCGTCACAAAGTCAAGAACATTTTCCTGAAAAGCGATTCATCCGGCCGGCGGAGTTGCAGCCACCGCCTTAACACGGATGGAGAGTTCATCCAGTTGGGCCTTGGCTGCTGCCGACGGGGCGTTGGTCAGCAGGCAGGCGGCTTTCTGGGTCTTGGGAAAGGCGATGACATCCCGAATGGAAGACTGACCGCAAAGGATCATCACCAGGCGGTCGAATCCGAAAGCGATGCCGCCATGGGGCGGGGCACCGGATTCCAGCGCGGAAAGCAGAAATCCGAATTTTTCCTCGTAGCTTTCCCTTTCCATGCCAAGGGCTTCGAACACTTTTTCCTGAAGGTCTTTCTGATGGATGCGGATGGATCCGCCACCGATTTCAGAGCCGTTCAGCACCAGGTCATAGGCCCGGGACTTGACCGCCAGGGGCTCATTCTGAAGCCGGTCGTAATCTTCTTCCAGCGGGGAGGTAAAGGGATGGTGCATGGCTTGATAGCGTTTTTCGGTTTCATCGTATTCCAGCATCGGAAAGCGGGTGACCCATACAAAGGCGAAATCCGCTTCGTTGATCAAATTCAGGCGTTTTCCCAGATGATTCCGCAGATGCCCGAGGGCCTCATTGACGATCTTTGTCTTATCCGCCACAAAAAACACCAGATCCCCAACCTGCATATCCAGCCGCTGGGCCAGGGAATTCTTTTCATCTTCGGTAAAGAACTTGACGATCGGCGATTGCCATCCGTCTTCCCGGACCTTGATCCAGGCAAGGCCCCTGGCCTGATACACCGCGGCAAGGGCTGTCAGATCTTCGATTTCTTTCCGGGAAAAGTCCATGCATCCCTTGGCGTTCAGGGCCTTGACCATCCCGCCTTTTTTGACGCTGTCGGCAAAGACCTTAAAGCCGGAGCCCGCCACAATATCCGAAACCTCCTTCAGCTCCAGGCCGAAGCGCACATCCGGCTTGTCGAGCCCGTAGCGGCCCATGGCCTCATCGTAGCTCAGCCGCGGAAATGGCGTGACAAGGGATATATCCAGAACGTCCTTAAAGAGAGCCGCCATCAACCCCTCGGCAACGGCCATGACGTCTTCTTCGCCGACAAAGGACAGTTCCATGTCGATCTGGGTGAATTCCGGCTGGCGGTCGGCGCGAAGGTCTTCATCCCGAAAGCACCGGACGATTTGATAATAGCGGTCAAATCCGGAAATCATCAGCAGTTGCTTAAAGAGCTGCGGGGACTGGGGCAGGGCGTAAAAAAGTCCCGGATTCACGCGGCTGGGAACCAGATAATCCCTGGCGCCTTCCGGGGTGCTGCGGGTCAGCACCGGCGTTTCGATTTCCAGGAATCCGTTGTTCACCAGGTAATTGCGGACCGATACCGATGCCTTGTGCCGGCGAATGATGTTTTGCTGGAGCTGGGGGCGTCTGAGATCCAGGTGGCGGAATTTCAAGCGCAGGGTTTCCGATACCTCCACCTCGTCCTCGATCATGAAGGGCGGTGTCTTGGCAGCGTTCAGAATCCTGAGCTCGGACACCAGAATTTCAATCTCGCCGGTGGCCAGATTGGGATTGGCCATGCCTTCGGGCCGTTTTTCAACTCTGCCGCGAATGCATAAGACATACTCGCTTCGAATTTCGTGGGCCTTCTGATGGACCGTCCCGTCCACTTCGGGATTGAATACCACCTGGGTAATGCCTTCCCGGTCCCGAAGATCCACAAAAATCACACCGCCGTGATCCCTGCGGCGAAGCGCCCAGCCGGCCAGAACCACCTCCCTGCCCACATCTTCGGCGCCCAGTTGATTACAGGTATGGGTTCGGCGCATATCTCCCAATACATCCAATTGCAATTTGTCAGACAATGGGGAACTCCTTATATGTAAAATTTAATTGATTTTCATGCAAACCGGCTTCGCATCGCTTCCACCAGGTCATTGACCGGAACCGGAACCTGCTCCTTGGTGACCATGTCGCGAAGCAGAACCTGCCCTTTTTCAAGCTCCGTGTCGCCGGCAATCAGCACGTGTTCCGCGCCCAGCCGGTCCGCCTGCTTCATCTGGCTTTTCAGACTGCGGCCGGCCATGTCCATTTCCGCATGAATTCCGGCTGAAGCCAGTTTGCTGACCCATTCAAAGGCCAGGGTCTGGCTGGTTTCTCCCAGGGCGGCAATGAATAATTTCGGTTTTCTGGATAAATCGGGATGGCTTCGGGCCGCGATTTCCGCCAGACGGTCCACGCCGATGGCAAAGCCGATTGCCGGAATGTCGGGTCCGCCCAGGGCCTTGACCAGGCCGTCGTATCTGCCGCCGCCGGCAATGGCGCTTTGCGCGCCCAGAAGCGTGGTCTGGATTTCAAAGGCGGTTCGGGTATAATAATCCAGGCCCCTGACCAGGCGCTTGTCCAGCTCGAACGATACCCCCAGAAGCGTCAGATGCCGCATGACCGAATCAAAATGGCTGCGGCAGTCCGGGCAAAGGTAATCCAGGATCGAAGGCGCATCCGCCATGGCTGCTTTGCACGCGGGAACCTTGCAGTCCAGAACCCGAAGGGGATTTCTGGCGCTGCGGCGGGTGCAGTCCTCGCAAAGCGCGCCCGCTTTTTCCGAAAGCAGTTGGGAGAGGCCGGCTGTAAATGCCGGACGGCAGTCCGGGCATCCCAGGGAATTGATTTTGGCCGTGCAGTCCGTTACCGACAGCCGGGTGAATAAAGTCATCAGCATGAACATGATCTGTGCATCCATCAGCGGTGAGGAAACACCGAACACCTCGGCATCGATCTGATAAAACTGTCGGTACCGTCCTTTCTGGGGCCGTTCCCGCCGGAACATCGGGCCGATGGTGTAGAGTTTTTGCACCGGATCAGCGGCGTACAGGCGGTGCTGAATATAGGAGCGGACAATGGAGGCCGTGGCTTCGGGCCTTAAGGTGATCAAATCCCCTTTTCGATCCGGGAACGTGTACATTTCCTTTTCAACGATGTCCGTTTCCTCACCGATGCTCCGGGAAAAAAGCTCGGTGCGCTCCACGATGGGAATACGGATATCCTTGAAACCGAAATCTTCAAACAAGGATGTGGTCTGTTTTTCGATGAACTGCCAGAGTTCGACTTCTCCGGGAAGAATGTCTTTGAATCCGCGAATTAACTGTATCATGTCAAGGGTTCCCGATGGCGCTTAAAAATTGATCCAAAATATTGTACAGGCTGATAAAGCTGTCGATATGAATATGTTCGTTTTCAGCATGCTGGCTCATGCCGCCGTTCGCGCCCCAGACAATTCCGGGAATGCCGTGATCCGCCAGATGACGGGCATCGCTGGCGCCGTGTTCGCACCCGAGCTGTGTTGACGGGGAAAATGACATGAGCTTGCCAAGATAGGGGGAATTGCCGCCCAGGAACAGGGGGGATGTGGATACCACCTGAAGCTCTCCTTCAATGGCCTTGCGAACGGCCTTTACCAGCGCATCGATATCATCGGCCTCGGTATAGCGGATGTCGAAATGGGCTTCGGCATAATCCGGAACCTGGTTGATAACGTTTCCGGCATGAATGATGCTGAAATTAAGGGTCCGGTGCCAGTGATCCGGGGCCGAAACATCAAAAAAAGCCTTTAATCGCTGATAGTCGTCGATCAGCCGTTCAATGGCGTTCTCGCCAAGCCAGGGTCTGGCGCCATGAGCGGATTTCCCCCGGGTTATCAGCTTCAGCCGCAGAATGCCTTTTTCCTTGACAACGATTTTTTGAATGTTGCCGCCATCCAGGGCAATGCAAAAATTGGTTTTGAATTCATGAAGGATTTTTTGAGCGCCGTTTGCGCCCCCGATTTCTTCATCGCCGGTCAACAGAACGCCGAAATTCAGCGCATTCTGGCTCTTCCCATTGGATCGGAGCCTGTCCACACGGTTTTTCAACAGAACCAGCGACAGGGCCACTGCGTATTTGTCGTCAATGCTTCCTCTGCCATACAGACAGCCGTTTTCCTCCCAGGGTGAAAACAAGCGGTCCGGGCCATCCACTACATCAAAATGGCTCATCAGCACCACCGGTGCAAATTGATTTTCCGGCAGGACCAGAATCGAAGGGGTGTTGTTGAAATTGAATCTCTGAAAGGCAATGTGGGAAGATTTCAGATAATCTTCGATATGATCGGCGCAGGCATGGATTTGATCGGGCCTGCTGTGCACCGATGGATATCGGATCAGGCTTTTTGTGAGTTCAACGAGTTCTTTCATGGGCAGGTTCTCTTACAACGGTTTGAAAGGCGCCGGTATTTTGGCGTCGGGTCTTCGAATATACATGGGCTCAAACCGGAATATATCATCCACGTCGCCGATTTCAAAGCGTTTCATGCTGATCCATGCCACGGTAGAGGCCCTTAGGGTATTCTGGCAATTCTGAGCAAATCGGGCGGAATCGCCCAAACGGTCCCGGATCAGCGTCTGATAAAGCAATGCGCCGTTTCCTGCGAACAGGGCCGGCGCGTCGTTCAGGCCAGTTATCGCCAGCTCCGGTGACAGGACCTGCTCGGCCGCTTCCTTGACCAGTTCCCCGTTTACCCACCGGTAACGCGCGCAATAGACTTCGTTTCTTCCGCCGTCAATCAGGGGGCATATCGTCATGTTTGGTACAGCCGCCTGTATGGCCAGCGCATCCAGTCCGGAAATTCCCACGATGGGTTTTCGGGTTGCCGCGGCAAGTCCCAGAATCGTGCTGATGCCGATCCGAAGGCCCGTAAAGGAGCCGGGCCCATGCGTGAAAGCCAGGCCGTCCATCATGGACAGATTCAGGCCGGCAAGCTCAAGCGCCGAATCAATCATGGCCATCAGGTGTCTGGAATGGGTCCGGCCGTTTCCGGATGTGACCTCGGCCAGGAGATCTCTCCGGTCCACGACGGCCACGCTGCAACTGCGGGTGGACGTATCAACCGCAAGAATCCGCATCATTCCCCATCGAGATTAAATGCGATATTCAGCACTTCGGACATGTTTTTGACCGGAATGAAATTGATTTTCTTTTTAACGTAAAGCGGAATCTCATCCAGGTCCCGTTTGTTTTTTTCGGGGATCACAATGGTTTTGATTCCGGCGCGCAAGGCCCCGAGAGCCTTTTCCTTCAGACCGCCTATCGGAAGCACTCTTCCCCTCAGCGTTATTTCTCCGGTCATGGCGACATATTTATTCACCGGCTTGTTGGACAGGATGGAAATCAGCGCGGTTGCCATGGCAATGCCCGCGGAGGGACCGTCCTTGGGCGTTGCGCCGGAAGGCACATGAATATGGACATCCTGATTTTCGAATACATTTTCTTCAATGCCGAACTCGGCAAGCTTGGTCCGGGCATAGCTCATGGCGGCCCGCGCGGATTCCTGCATGACATCACCGAGCTGACCGGTGAGGATCATTTCGCCCTTGCCGCCGATCAGGGAGGCTTCGACATAAAGGACTTCTCCGCCCACCTGGGTCCAAGCCAGACCCGTGGCCAGCCCTGCCTGGCTCTCCTCCTGATCCATTTCCGTGATGTATTTGGGGATGCCCAGATATTTATGCAAATTGTTTTTTGAAATGGTAAAGGGGCCTTTTTGCTCTTCGGCAAGCTTTCGCGCCACCTTCCGGCAGATGGTTCCGATTTCCCGCTCCAGATTCCGGACTCCGGACTCCGAGGTGTATTCGGCGATAATCTGCTGAAGCGCCACCGGACTGATCTGAAGGTCCCTGGCCTTGATTCCGTTTTCTTTCAACTGACGGGGAAGCAGGTATTTCTCGGCAATGACGGTCTTTTCCTCTTCGGTATAACCCGAGAGCATGATGATTTCCATCCGGTCCAGAAGCGCGGACGGGATGGTATCGGTCATGTTGGCGGTCAGCACGAACATGACTTTTGACAGGTCAAAAGGCAGATTCAGATAGTGATCGCTGAAAGACGAATTCTGTTCCGGATCCAGGGCTTCCAGAAGGGCCGAGGACGGATCGCCGCGATAGTCGGATCCCAGCTTGTCAATTTCATCCATCATGAATATCGGATTATTGGTGCCGCACTGCTTGAGGCCCTGCAATATCCGGCCGGGAAGCGCACCGATATAAGTGCGGCGATGCCCTCTGATTTCCGCCTCATCCCGGATTCCGCCAAGGGAAATTCGAAAGAATTTCCGGCCCATGGCCCTGGCAATGGCCCGGCCCAAAGAGGTTTTCCCGACACCTGGAGGTCCGACAAAACACAGAATCGGCCCTTTCATTTTCGGATTGAGTTTGCGAACGCTCAAGTACTCAAGAATCCGTTCCTTGATTTTCTTCAGCCCGTAATGGTCGGCGTCCAGAACTTTCTTGGCTTCCTTGATATGGATGTCGTCCTTGGATGATTTGCTCCAGGGCATTTCCACCAGCCAGTCCAGGTAGGTCCGGACAATCGAGGATTCCGCGGAATCCGGATGCATCTGTTCCAGCCGCTTCAACTGCTTTAAGGCTTCGGTCTCCGCCTCTTTGGACATTTTGGCGCGCTTGATTTTTTTCTGATACTCTTCGACCTCCAGAGCCTTTTCATCGCTTTCCCCCAGTTCCTTGTGGATGGCCCGGACCTGTTCCCTCAGGAAATAATCCCGCTGGCTTTTGGCAATTTCGTCCCGGACATTGGACTGAATCTTCGCCTGCATGGAGGACAGATCCACTTCACGGGACAGCAGATCATTGACTTTTTGCAGTCGCTCAACCGAATCCGTGACTTCCAGAACCATTTGCGATTCATCAATTTTGAGTCTTAAATTGGATGCCACCAGATCCGCCAGCTTACCCGGATCATCGATGCTTTCCAGAATTGCGCTGACGTCCCCGGTCATTTCTCCCCGGAATGCCAGAATCTTTTCGGAATTCTCGCGGACATTGCGCATGAGTGCCTGTATTTCAATCGTCATTTCCTTGACGGGAACCGGGGTAATGACCTCATGCCGGACACGGTACAGGGATTTTTTTCGGGTATACTGAATAATTCTGGCTTTTGCGACGCCCTGAACCAGCGCCTTAACCCGGCCATCCGGAAGTTTCAGCATCCGCAGCACCCGGCCGATGGTGCCGATTTCATAAATCTGGTCAGGTTTGGGGTTTTCAACGCCGGTCTCTTTCTGCGTTGCCAGAAAAATAAACCCGTCCTTTGAAACCGCTTCCTCAACGGCCAGAACGGATTTTTCCCGTCCCACAAAAAGAGGAAGAAGCATATCGGTGAAAATCACGATATCCCGCACCGGCATCAGCGGAAGGATATCCGGGATTGTGGATCCTTTTTCGTCTTCTTCAATAATACTGATCAAATCGTCTTTATCGGTTTCCGCCATTGTGACTCCAGAACTGTTGGTCTATAGTGATCTTTCGGACTGTTTGCCGATGGTATGGACAAAGCAGCTTTCAGGTGATAGTTTGATTTTCGCCTAATTAAATACAATAATACATCTTTTCCCATTAACAATGTTTTTCTTGTTTTTTATGACATGTCAAGCGCGAATGCAACCGGAGCATGTCACTTTTATGCATATTTTTCAGGAGGCTCTGATATGTCACCGATATCCATGGAGGATAAACGTTATCTGCTCCAACTTGCCAGATCGGTTATACTGGATCAATTGGGAGAAAAATCATCCGGTTCGTTGCCGGAAAGAAGCTCGCCTGGTTTCATGGAGAAAAGAGGCTGTTTCGTCACCCTGCATTTAAGCGGTCGGCTAAGGGGGTGTATCGGCATCATAGAGCCCATAAAATCGCTGATAGCCGGTGTAAAAGAAAACGCCATTCATGCAGGATTTCATGATCCAAGATTTCCCCCCGTCACCCTGCACGAAATGGATAATATCACAATTGAAATCAGTATATTGACCAAACCCGTGCCGCTAGTTTTTGAGAATGCGGATGACTTGAAAAAACTGCTGAAACCCGGTGTGCATGGCGTAATCCTTTCACAGGGCTATTGCCGGGCAACTTTTCTTCCGCAGGTCTGGAAACAGCTTCCCGGAACAGAAGACTTTCTGGGGCATTTATGCCAGAAAGCCGGAATGGAAAAAACATGCTGGAAGGACACGAAAATCACTGTTGAGGTGTATGAGGTATCCGTTTTTTCAGAAAAAGACATGAACCGGGGTCTTTAAGCACTGGGTTGAATTGGGTTTGGCAACTACGGATTTTTTTACCTGGCCAGCATGGCCCGCATAATATCCCCTGCATTTTCAGCATGATTCGCAATGGCGCCAATGGATTCCGCCAGCCGGATAACATGAAATAAAGATATCGGGTCTGTCACGGATTCAAATGCTTTCTGGATAATCATTTCTTCTACCTTATCCGCCTCATGTTCCTGCTGACGAATGGTCCGGATGATTTCTTTAACCTTGTTCCGTCGGTTTTCTGAAAATCGTTGAAAATATTTCATGGCCTCCGCAACCATTCTGCTGATTTCTTCAAACGGATCCATCACGGCATCCACCAGCAGAAAAAAATCCTTGTGCAGATCCGCGGGAATGAATTCCCGGTTTCGGTATGAAATCCAGGCCAAAGCGCCAACCACGGCATCCAGAATCTCATCTTGTTCCTTGACATATTTGAGCAGGAGTACTTTGTCCACCGGCATCAGAATCTCTCGAGGAAGATAGGCCCGAATACGATTCTTTATGGTGTCGGCCTCACTTTCCAGGCGGATGACTTCATTTCTGTGCGTTTCAAATAACTCACAGTGAGCATTCACATGGCACTCGACAGCCTGCTGAAAGATCCAGGCGCATTCTTTCACTTTTTCAGCATGTTCCTGAATTCCGCGAAAAGTGGGCGCCATAATAAATGACAGAAACGGCAACCGCATGATAATCTCCTGCAAGTCTGTCTATGGAAAAATCTGAACCGTTCATTACCAATGATCTGAATCGTTCTCTGGAATGACTCAAGCAAAAACCAAAAGATTATATCAATAGATATTTGAATGTTCAATAAATTTATATGTGAGGCCCGAGTTCAATAGACTGTGAAGGGTCATAATCCGTACTTTTCCGCTGGTTCTCAGGTTGGGGTTTGGAAACTATCGGAAAACGGAGCGATGCGCCCGTTATTGACTTTTTTGTCTCACGGATTAGCATTGCCAATCCGGATTCCATGTTTAATTTTTGCATAACCATTTTTGACGAAGCTGTCATTTCCAGCTTAATGTCGTTTGTTAACCATCCTTATGAAGTTGGAGTTGTCGATGAAACAGTTGCTGCGTGCTCCTGTCGGGATTTCGTTCCGGGCGGGAATTGTCGGATGGGTTCTGGCGATCTTTGTTGCCCTGATGCCCCTAACGGATAAGATTCCCTTTGATTTTTTAGGGAAAACTTCTTTCGAGGGATTTGGCCTGGCCTCAGCAGGTGAAGTCAAATCCCTCTGGCCACATGAACAGAGCGACCTGGCTCCGGATTCGAACCTTATTTTTGGAAAGCTTCCCAATGGATTCCGATATGTTCTGATGAAAAACAAAACCCCGCTTGACAGGGTCAGCATGCATCTGATGGTTCGGGCCGGCTCCTTGAATGAAACCGATGATCAGCAGGGACTCGCCCATTTTCTGGAGCACCTGCTGTTTTGCGGAACCACCCATTTCAAGCCCGGCGAGTTGATCCGCTATTTTCAGAGCATCGGAATGGATTTTGGGGCCGACGCCAATGCCCGGACAGGTTTTACGGATACGGTTTATGATGTGCTTCTTCCCAATGGATCGCGGCAAAGTCTTGCGGACGGCCTTAAGGTGATGCGCGATTTTGCCGGTGGTGCCCTATTGCTGCCGGACGAGATAGTCAGGGAACGAAAGGTGGTCCTTGCTGAAAAACTGACGCGGGACTCATCCAGCTACCGAACCTTTGAGTCGTCCCTGAAGTTTTCATTTCCGGATTCCTCGATTTCAAGGCGTCTTCCCATTGGGGACGAAGGCGTCTTAAAGAAAGCGGACCAGGCAGCGCTGAAACGGTTTTATGATACCTGGTACCGGCCGGAAACCATGATTCTGGTTGCTGTCGGCGATCTGGATCCGGCAATCGGAGCCGGCCTGATCGAAGAGGCATTTGCCTCATTATCTTCCCGGGCAGAGGGGATGCCGGTGCCGGATATCGGAAAAATCGACCATCAAGGGGTAAAGGCTTTTTATCATTACGAGGCGGAATCCGGAACCGCTGCTGTCAGCATCGGAACCCTTTATCGGGAAAAAGATCTGCCGGACTCGATTCAGTTTCAAAAAGAAGAGGCCCTAAAAGATCTGACAGATAAAATTATTCAAAACCGGCTGGAAGCGTTGATCCGAAAACCGGGCACGCCATTTACGTCGGCCAGCGTTCATTCGGGTCGCTTTTTAAAAGATGTAACCGTTGCGGAAATTTCGGCGGAGAGTGATCCCGAAAACTGGCAAAAATCCCTTTCCGCAATCGAACAGCAGTTGAGAAGCGCGCTGGAATACGGATTTTCCGATTCCGAAGTTGTCCGGGGCAAATCTGATTTCCTGTCCGGCCTCGAGGATCAGGACAAAAAGGCTTCCACCCGAAACAGTCAGACAATCGCCCGGCAATTGATCCAAGCCCTTGATCAGGACCAGGTCATGCAGTCCCCGGCGCAGAGAAAGGCGCTGCTTACCCCCTTTGTTCAGTCGCTGACAGGCAAGGATGTCCTTGAATCGTTAAAATCGGTCTGGTCCAGGGATCATCGTCTGATCGAGCTGACCGGAAATGCCAAGCTGTCCGCTTCCGACGGGTTTTCGCCGGAAAAACAGATCCTGGCCGTCTGGAATCAGAGTCAAGAGGTTGCCGTATTTTCCCCGGTGGAATATCGTCCCGTCTTGTTTCCATACCTTGCCGTGCCGGAAATGCCGGGGCCGATTCGCAGCCGCCGTGAAATTGCCGATCTGGGAATCATTCAGGTGGATTTTGAAAACGGCATTCGCCTGAATCTGAAAAAAACAGATTTCAAACAGAATCAGGTGATGGCCAATCTGGTTTTTGGATCCGGATCCGCTTCAGAACCTTTGGATAAGCCCGGCTTGTCACAATTGACCGCGGAAGTGGTCCAGGAAAGTGGGCTGGCCGGACTGACCCGGGAAGAGCTGGACCGGGCACTTGCCGGTAAAAACACCCGGGTTCATTTTAGTGTTGGCGAAGATCGATTTATGTTCAAGGCAACCTCGGTTTCCGATGAAATTCCGTTGCTGTTTCAACTCCTCCATGCCCAAATTCTGGACGCAGGATTTCGGCAGGACGCCTATTCCCTGTGCACGGAAAGATTTGCCCAGCAGTATCAGGAGCTTTCCCGGACGGTCGATGGCATGGCAAGGCTTCACGCCCGCCGGTTTCTTGCGGGCGGAGATTCCCGCTTTGGTCTGCCGGCATACGAAGCGTTCCGGACATTGAAGCTGGAGGATGTCCGGGCCTGGTTAATGCCCGCCCTTCAACAGGACGCCCTTGAGATCTCCATCGCGGGGGACATGGATGTGAATAGCGTCATCGAATTGGCGTCAACCTATCTGGGGACGCTTCCGGAAAGATCGACCCGCTTTTTGCAACCTTCAGTCAAAAGCCCGAAATTCCCTGCCGGAGGCGCTTTAAATCTTCAGGTTGTAACGGAAATCCCCAAAACCCTTGTGATGGTGGCTTATCCGACCGAGGACTTCTGGGATATTCAAAGGACCCGCCGGCTTTCCGTGCTGGGGGAGGTGTTTTCGGATCGGCTTCGTGAAAGCGTTCGGGAGAAGCTCGGGGCTGCCTATTCGCCGATGGCTTTCAATCATCCCAGCCGGGCATATCCTGAATATGGTGTGTTTCAGACCATGATCACGGTTGAGCTGGGGGATGTGAAGCGGGTGATCCATGAGGTCCAATCCATTGCAGCCGCGCTTTCCGAGAAACCCGTGCCGGACGATGAATTGCACCGTTCTCTGGATCCGATGCTGACCGGCATCAAAGATCTGATTCGAACCAATGATTACTGGGTGAATTCTGTTCTGACCGGTTCCGCCGGACATCCTCAGCAGATTGAATGGAGCCGGACGATCCAGAAAGACTATGCAGCGGTTTCATCGATAGAGCTGCACCAGTTGGCTCAAAAATACCTGGGCCGATCCAAACCCGCCGTCATTGTCATTCAGCCGGAGAAATCAATGAAACAGGAATGATTCCGCCTTGTATCCGGCACTATATTTTGATAGTAATTGTTACAAGAATAAGGTCTTTATGGCAATGGGTCAGAATGCTTATCGCGCCCATTGTCTTTACCCGATAACCTACCCCGTATTGGAGAAAGAATGAATTCCTGGCAGCATTCCCCGATATTTAAATTTTTCGCCTCGGTCCGCGTGACCGTAACGGTTCTTCTGACGTTGGCCGCCACTTCCGTCATCGGAACGGTGATTCCCCAGAATCAGGCCACTGAAGCATATGTGCAAACCTATGGCCGGAACCTGTTTCGTCTGTTTTCCGTTCTCGATATGTTTGACATGTATCATTCCTGGTGGTTTCAGCTATTGTTGGTGCTTTTGACCATCAACATCTTTATCTGCTCCCTGGACCGCCTGCCCGCTGTATGGAAGATCGTCGTCAAACCGCCGGGGTTTAAGCCTTCACGGTTTCAGAACGCTTCCTGTCAGCGACAGGTTGCTATCTCTTCCCCTGGCCAGGCGCAATCCCTCCTTGAAAAGGCATTGTCCCGGAACATCGGACGGGTCCGGCTCGAGCAGGCACGGGACGGCTACTTCCTGTGGAGTGAAAAGGGGCGCTGGACACGACTTGGGGTCTATGTCGTTCATCTGAGCGTGGTCTTTTTACTTGCAGGTGGTCTGATCGGCTCGTTCTGGGGATTTGACGGGGCGGTCAACATTACGGAAGGCGAAACCGCCAAAACGATTCAATTGAACAATTCCGGCAAGTCGATCCCCCTTGATTTTGAGATCCGATGCGATAAATTCTCGGTCAGCTTCTATGATTCGGGCGCGCCCAGCGAATACCGGTCCACCTTAACGATTCTGGAAAAAGGAACGCCGGTGCTTACCCGCGACATCATCGTCAATGATCCCCTGCGATACAAGGGCATCAACTTGTTTCAGTCCAGCTACGGAAACCTGCCTTCCCAGAATCTGGTTTTAAGCTTCACGAGCCGGGCAACCGGAATGGAATACAAGGAGAAAATCGCGCCGGGCCTGACGGTGACCCTTCCGGAAGGATTGGGATCATTTACGATTACGGCGTTTAACCGGGAGCATCAGTTTAAGGGTCATGCGATCGGGGAGGCCTTTGTTGGAAAACTGACGCCCCCAAACGGGGATCCCGTTGAAGTCGTCCTTCCGGTAAAATTCCCCAGTTTCGACCGGATGAGAAAAGGGGAGGTGGTCGTTGCAATCGCAGAAACCGAAACCCGGTATTATACCGGCCTTCAGGTTACCAGTGATCCGGGCGTCTGGGTGGTTTACACCGGATTTCTGCTTATGATTGCCGGGTGCATCGTCACCTTTTTTATGTCCCATCAGCAGATTTGCATTGAAGCGCAGATTGATGGAAAAATCTGTAGTGTCACGATCCGGGGAATTGCCAATAAAAACAAAATCGACATTCAGAGAAAGATTGATGCGATTGCCGCGGAGGTAGCGCAGACGGAAAATCAATCAAAACAATCCTCTCTGTCTTAACTGCTAACGCCTTTGAGCCGAAAATGATAAAGGAAATACGATGAACAGCTCCGGAATCCTTTCTGTTGTAACATTTGTGTATGGTTTTGCCGCATTCCTGTATGTGGCTTCATGGATTTTCAAGAAACCAGAGCCCGGCAGGCTGGCCACCTGGGTGGTTTTTGCCGGGTTGATGGGCAATATCACCGGCATTGCAATGCGATGGATGGAATCCTATACACTCGGATATGGCCATGCCCCCCTTTCCAATCTCTATGAATCCCTGATATTCTTCGCCGGAACTCTTGCCGCGGTTTATCTGGTGATCGAAAAAAAATATCACAATCGGATTATCGGCGCATTTGCCATGCCCTTTCCTTTTCTGGCGATGGCTTATGCATCGCTTTCTCCCAACATCAGCGACCGGATTCAGCCCCTTTTACCGGCCCTGAAAAGCAACTGGCTGATCGCTCACGTTGTTGCCTGCTTTATCGGCTACGCCGCCTTTGCCATTGCCTTTGGTCTCAGCATCATGTACCTGATCAAGGATAAGGATGCGGAAGGAAAAAGCCAGCTTCTGGAGCGCTTTCCCAAAACCGGGGTGCTGGACGAGCTGAGCCATCAGATGGTCATGTTCGGATTTCTGTTTCTGACCGTGGGAATCATTACCGGCGCTGTCTGGGCCAATTCCGCCTGGGGCAGATACTGGGGGTGGGATCCCAAGGAAACCTGGTCGCTGATCACCTGGTTTATTTATGCCACGCTTCTCCATGCCAGATTGACGCGCGGATGGCATGGCAGGCGGATCGCATACCTTTCGGTTGCCGGTTTTGCCGCGGTGATGTTTACGTATTTCGGTGTGAATCTGCTTCCCGGCCTTCACAGTTACGGTGCGATGGGCCGATGATTTTTTCTTGACAAATGAAGCCCCCCTATATACAGAGCAAGTGTTTTGATTCAGGGTTGAATTGTTTTTTAGGGTTAGCATTGTTAATCTATTGATATTGTTTTGTTTGCAGTATTTGATACCCACATAATTATAAACAATGGCATGACGGGGTTTCCATGAGTAATCTATATGACAAGGCTCAAGCGGTTTCGGAGAAGGCAGTTTCCTCAACACACGGGCAAAGCGGGGAAGGTGGGGGATCAGGAGGCGTCATCATTTTGTTTTTCTTTGTCGGGCTTGTGGCAAGTCTGATTGTGGGGTGGGTCCTCTTCCCAAAAGTGCTCTATTCTCAAAAAAAGCAGCCCATTGACTTCAACCATACCCTTCATAGTGGCCTTGTGGGCAATGGCTGCGAAAGCTGCCACTTTTTCCGTGAAGACGGTAGCTATTCCGGAGTACCCAAGCTCGCTCAGTGCATCGAATGCCATGAAGAAGCGCAAGGCAGTGATCCTGAAGAAACCAAATTTGTGGCCCAGTATGTGAAAAAAGGGATTGAAGTGCCCTGGCTGGTTTATGCCAGACAGCCGGACTGCGTCTTTTTCTCTCATGCCGCTCATGTGAAAACTGCAAATATGAAATGTGAGACCTGTCACGGCCCCTTCGGCGAATCCGAACATATGAAGCCGTATCAACAGAACCGGATCACGGGCTATAGCCGGGATATCTGGGGAGAGAATATCGGTGGGTTTAAGAAAAACACCTGGGATCGCATGAAAATGGATGATTGCTCCGAATGCCACCAGAAGGAAAAAGTGTCGCCGGGCAGCGTTCAGACGCAGAAAGAAGGGTGTTTTGTCTGTCATAAATAAAAGATGGGGCCTTTTGCCCTATCCAACATATTACGTTACGCGGTATGTTTTTATTTCAGGTTAAGGGGAAATTCTATGAAAATAGACCGAAGAAGCTTTTTATCGCTGGGCGTTGGCGTTGCAGCAGGTACAGCCCTTTCGCCGCTACCCTGGAAGTTGACGGATGATCTGTCCATCTGGACTCAGAACTGGCCTTGGACCCCGGTGCCTGAAATCGGCGAGACCAGCTATGTCAATTCCGTTTGTACCCTTTGCCCGGGGGGATGCGGCATCAGTGTCCGAAAGGTTGAAGCCCGGGGGGTAAAAATAGAGGGCATGAAAGGACACCCGGTCAACCAGGGGGGTATTTGCGCGCTGGGACTTTCCGGACTGCAGCTCCTCTATGGGCCCACGCGGATAAAAACGCCGTTAAAACGGGTCGGGAAAAGGGGGGAGGGTCAGTGGGCGAAAATTTCCTGGGAACAGGCAATCTCTGAAATCGCCGAAAAACTGGATGGACTCAGAACCAGCGGAAACGCACATACCATCGCCGGAATTGCCGGGTCCCGTCAGGGAACCGTGTCCCAACTGTTTAAACGGTTTTTGACCGCTTATGGTTCTCCCAATTTCTTCCATGCCCCTTCCAGCGCGGATACCTATCAACTTGCATTGCAGTACATGAACGGCGTTTCCGCGGCGCCGGGTTTTGATCTGGAAAACGCCGATTTTATCCTGAGTTTCGGCAGCGGACTTTTGGATGGATGGGGGGCGCCGGTCCGGATGTTTAAAGCCAACACCGGTTGGAGAAAAGCCAAGGCGCGGGTGATTCAAATCGAACCGCGCCTCTCCCGCACCGCCGCAAAAGCGGATCGCTGGATTACCATCACTCCCGGTACCGAAGCGGCTCTGGCTCTGGGGGTTGCCCATGTCTTGATCAAGGAAATGCTTTATAACAAAGATTTTGTGGATAATTACGCCTACGGGTTCGAGAGCTTTGTCACGGATAAGGGAGAGATGAAAAAAGGATTCAAACAGACGGTTCTGGAAGACTATAGCCCGGAAGCTGTTGCCAGGGTTACCGGCATGGATCCTTCTGCCATCATTCTTCTGGCGCGTGAATTTGCCAAGGCCAAAGCGCCGCTGGCGCTCTGCGGAAAAGGCCAGGGAAAGGTGCCCGGAAGCTTGAGCGAAGCCATGGCCGTGCATGCGCTGAACGCACTGGCCGGGAGCGTCAACAGGAAAGGCGGCATCTATCCCATGCCTGAATTACAAGTTCAGGGCTGGGCCGAGGTCGGAATGGACCCGATTGCCCTGGCCGGCATGAATCAGCCACGGTTGGACGCTACCTTGCTCAATACCGCAAGTCTTTTAAATCAGCTTCCTTCAGCCGTTCTCTCCGGAAAAGGGTATTCGCTGAACGCCTTGTTCTGTATCGAGGCCAATCCCCTCTACACGCTGGCGGATTCCAAAACGGTTAAGGATGCTTTTGATAAAATCCCTTTTCTGGTCAGTCTATCCTCTTTCATGGATGAGACCGCCCAATACGCGGATCTGGTTCTGCCCAATCACGTCTATCTGGAACGGCTGGAAGACGTCCCGACCCCGATGGGTTTTTCCAAGCCCATTATCAGCTTGTCAAAGCCGGTCTTCAAACCCCAGTTTAATACCAAACATGCCGGCGATACCTTGATTCTCCTGGCAAAAGAGTTGGGCGGCGGGGTTGCCGAGGCTTTCCCGTGGGACAATTTTGAAGCCTGCTTTGAGCAGGCAATGGGAGACAAAATGAAGACCCTTCAGAAAAAGGGTTTTTGGGTCGATTCAGACACTTCCGTACCCGATTGGAAGGCGGCTTTCAAGACGCCTTCGGGAAAATTTCAATTTACACCCGCCGAGGCTTCTCCGGGATTTGTGCCGGTCAAGATTGAAGGAGATTCAACCTTTCCGCTGCTGCTCGTCCCTTATGAAACCATGCGGCTGTCCGGCGGATACATTGCGAATCCGCCGTTTTTGACCAAAACCGTCGAAGATACGATACTTAAGCAAAACGACTGTTTTATCGAAATCAATCCCAAAACAGCTCAGTCAAACCAGTTGTCGGAAGGTGATGTCGTGGTGCTGCAAACTCCCCGAG
>Ga0268283_1000794_pt1 | contig 17733 bp, 15 predicted proteins | sample saktaG_13_FD_190140 | JGI IMG/M metagenome (GOLD analysis project Ga0268283, IMG submission 190140) | Saline water microbial communities from Sakinaw Lake, British Columbia, Canada - sak_2013_06_06_36m | ecosystem: Environmental > Aquatic > Non-marine Saline and Alkaline > Saline ... | reverse complement strand
GGACAAATATGGCATAGATGCACCGGCAGCAAAATTTCAGGAAATGTTCGCAAAAGCCGGATATATGCTCTGGCATGCTAATGTTCAGGCGCGTAAAAATTACTACGATGGAATTTACCCGCCCGCTTCAGGAAGCCCGGAATTTAATTCTCATGCCGATGATATCGACTTCCAGATTGAGGCAGACTATTTAGGTTTTATGTGCCCGGGCATTCCCAATACCGCATCGAAGATGGCAGACAAAATTGGTCATATTATGAATTACGGCGACGGGATTTACGGAGGGATTTTTCTTTCTGCGCTTTACACACAGGCCTTTTTCGACAATGACATCCCTGCTATTATTGAAAATTCCCTTAAATCAATCCCCGCTGAAAGCGATTATGCAAAAATTGTTGCCGATGTTATAACACTTCACAAACATAATCCCAACGATTGGAAAGCTGCCTGGGCTGAACTTCAGGATAAATGGGGTTATGATCATTTCTGCGAAGCCGGTGGAACTTTCAACATCGATGCGAAATTTAACGGGGCGTTTATCGTGATGGGGCTACTGTACGGCGATGGCGATCCGATGAAAACAATGGAAATTACCACCCGTTGCGGGCAGGATGCCGATTGCAATCCCAGCAACGCCATGGCATTACTTGGGGTAATAATTGGTTTTGACAAATTACCTCAGAATATGAAGGATGGCGTAACCTATATGGGCGATTCCTTATTTATAAATACCGATTATTCCTTTAATAAAGCAGTCACCAATACGTACAACTATGCTACTAAACTGATTTCAGAAAATGGCGGAAAAGTTGGCGAAAATGAAATTTCAGTCCTCCGTCAGTTGCCGGTAGCACCAGCCCTGGAAGTATCATTTCCGAATGTTGTAATGGATAAGAAAATACCAATTTTTGAATCAGCTGCCTGGATATTTACAGGAAACTGGAAAACCTTCCAACATGCCGGCTGGCAAGGCGAAAAACCATGGGATCAGTCGAAATATGCAGAAAAAGCAGGCGATGCAGTCGAAATCAGTTTTTCTGGTTCAGGTATTTCTATTGATGGCAACTGGATAAAAGACGGAGGCATGGCAGATGTATTTCTGGATGGAAAACTTGTGCGCACCATTGACACTTACTACGATTACAACAAGCAGGAGCACGAAAATGTAACGATCTGGCATGTTACAGGATTGGCTAACGGTCAACATAATGTAAAGCTGGTAGTGAAAGGCGAAAAAAAACCGGAATCCCAGGGCACAAAAATCTATATTACCAAAGCCGTTATTTATAAAACAGCTCCAAAGAAAAGTGCTTCGTATAAGTTTTCGTTTGAAAAATAGAAATTTGGATTCTTTATTATGAAGAAATTAAAATTTTCCCTCAGTTTCATTATAATCGTTGCAATAGCAATTCCTGCATCTGCACAGCAAACAACTTACTGCAACCCGGTGAATATCGATTATGGCTATACCCCGATACCGAATTTCAGCGAATGGGGTAAGCACCGTGCCACCGCCGATCCGGTGATTGTCAATTATAAAGGGGATTATTTCCTGTTTTCAACAAATCAGTGGGGTTACTGGTGGAGCAGCAATCTCGTTAATTGGAATTTCATTTCCAGGAAATTCCTCCGTCCCTGGAATGAAGGATATGACGAACTGTGCGCGCCTGCAGTTGGAATTGTGGGCGATACCATGCTTGTTTTCGGTTCGACTTACACGGGCGAATTTACAGTTTGGATGAGTACAAATCCCAAAACTGATGATTGGAAACCATTGGTGGATAAATTCGCAATTGGAGGTTGGGATCCGGCATTTTTTACCGATGACAACGGCCGCTTTTATATGTACAACGGAAGCAGCAACCAATTTCCATTGTATGGAGTTGAACTTGATCGCAAAACCATGCAGCCCTTAGCTACCCGTAAGGAGATGTACATTCTTGAACCCTGGCGCTATGGCTGGCAACGGTTTGGTGAAAACTACGACGACACTTTTCTCGATCCGTTTATCGAAGGTTCGTGGATGACTAAAAACAATGGTAAATATTACCTGCAATATGGAGCTCCCGGAACGGAATTCAGCGGGTATGCCGATGGCGTTGTAGTTGGTGATAGTCCGCTTGGACCGTTTACACCTCAATCCATGCCATTGAGCTACAAACCGGGAGGTTTTGCCCGTGGCGCCGGGCATGGGGCAACTTTCCAGGATAAGTGGAACAATTACTGGCATGTTTCAACTATTTCTATTTCCGTTAAAAATAACTTTGAACGGAGAATTGGAATCTGGCCTACCGGTTTCGATAAAGACAGTGTAATGTATTGCAATACAGCATTTGGCGATTATCCGACTTATCTGCCAAATGGAAAAGAAGACCACGTACAAAGCAATTTTACCGGCTGGATGTTGCTGAATTACAACAAGCCGGTTACTGTTTCGTCAACATACGGAAGTTATAATGCTAACAATGCCATCGATGAAAGTATCAAAACATACTGGTGCGCTGCCACTGCTGATGCAAACGAATGGATACAATCCGACCTGGGAGATATTTCAACAGTTCGTGCCATTCAAATCAATTATGCGGATCAGGATGCTGTATTTCTTGGGAAGTTACTTGGCGTGTTTCACCAATACAAAATCCTGGAATCGACTGATGGTAAAAAATGGAATATCCTGGTTGATAAAAGCGCGAATAAAACCGATGTTCCGCACGATTATGTGGAACTTTCAAAACCGGTTCAAACCCGTTACCTTCGCATGGTCAATATTCATATGCCTACCGGCAAATTCGCCATAAGCGGATTTCGGGTTTTTGGCCTGGGATCGGGCGAAAAACCAAAAGCAGTACATGAGTTTCAGATCTTTCGTACCAAAAAGGACAAACGTAGTGCATGGCTTAAATGGAGTCCGGTCGACAATGCATACGCTTACAATATTTATATGGGAACCGATCCGGGTAAACTGTACAATTCCATTATGGTTTACAATGCCAACGAATACTGGTTAAAAACGATGGATTTAGAGAAACCATATTATTTTACCATAGAAGCAATTAACGAAAATGGGGTGAGCCTTTCAACTCCTGTCAAAAAGGTTGAATAGAAAATGGGCTGAGCCTTATCTTCAAAATTTTAGTAAAAATCAAATCAATTTAATCAAAATGAGAATCACAAAAATCTATTTAATCAGCTTACTGATGCTATTCGCCGTCGGTGTTATAGCACAGAACAAACCGCTTACTTCTGACCAGAAAATGAAAGTGTATATCGATGGCCTGATGAAAAAAATGACCATTGATGAAAAAATAGGGCAATTGAATTTATGTGGCGCCGGCGATATAACTACCGGTCAAACAGCTAGTTCGGATATCGGAAAGAAAATCAGGGAAGGCAAAGTAGGAGCCATACTGAATCTCAAATCAGTTGATAAGATCCGTGATGTGCAAAAAGTAGCTGTTGAACAAAGCCGTATGAAAATCCCCATCATGTTTGGAATGGACGTTATTCACGGATATCAGACAACATTTCCCATTCCTTTGGCTTTGTCGTGTAGCTGGGATATGGCTTTGATTGAAAATTCAGCAAGAATAGCTGCTACCGAGGCAAGCGCTGACGGTATTTGCTGGACTTTTTCCCCTATGGTGGATATTGCCCGCGATCCTCGCTGGGGCCGGATTGCCGAAGGTTCAGGAGAAGATGCTTACCTGGGTTCACAGGTTGCAAAAGCAATGGTAAAAGGGTACCAGGGCAACGACCTCACCAGGAACAATACAATTATGGCATGTGTTAAACACTTTGCTTTGTATGGCGCGGCGGAAGCCGGGCGCGACTACAATACAACCGATATGAGCCGGCTCCGCATGTACAACGAATACCTGCCGCCCTATAAAGCAGCCTTTGATGCCGGTGCCGGAAGTGCAATGAGTTCTTTTAATGAACTTGACGGGTTACCAGCGACAGCCAATGAATGGCTAATGACCGAATTACTTCGTAAGCAATGGGGTTTCAAAGGTTTTGTGGTAACCGATTTTACGGCAATTAACGAGATGATTGAGCACGGCCTTGGTGATCTGCAGGCTGTTTCGGCGTTGGCTCTCAAAGCCGGCACGGATATGGACATGGTGGGTGAAGGCTACCTTACAACCTTGAAAAAATCGTTAAAGGAAGGAAAGATTTCCGAAGCTTATATTAACCAGGCTTGCCGAAGGATATTGGAAGCCAAATACAAACTGGGCCTTTTCGAGGATCCATATCGCTACTGCGATTTGAACCGCGCCAAAACAGAAATTGGAACCGCCGAACATATGAAAGTAGCCCGTGAAGACGCCACCCAGACTTTTGTATTGCTAAAGAACGAAAACCAGCTCTTGCCTTTGCAGATAAAAGGTAAAATTGCGCTGATCGGTCCGATGGCTGATAACCTGTATAACATGGCGGGGATGTGGAGTGTTGCTGTTGATCACCAAAAATCGGTAACAGTACTTCAGGGACTTAAAAGTTCCATTGGCAACAAGGCCGAAATCCTTTGTTCAAAAGGCGCTAACTTTGTTAACGACCCAAAGCTGGATCTAATTATTAATAATACAGAAATTCCTACAATTGACCCTTTACGAACGCCAAAAGAATTGTTAGATGAAGCGGTTGCTATTGCTTCAAAATCTGACGTAATTGTTGCGGCCCTTGGTGAAGCTGCCGAAATGAGCGGCGAATGCACAAGCAGGACAAACATACAAATCCCGGAAAATCAGCGAGAACTTTTACAAGCCTTGCTTGCAACAGGTAAACCTGTTGTTCTGCTTCTGTTTACAGGAAGACCGCTTGATTTATCATGGGAAAGCCAAAATATTCCGGCAATACTTAATGTTTGGTTTGGTGGTACCCAGGCAGGAAATGCAATTGCCGATGTACTTTTTGGTAAGGTGAATCCTTCCGGAAAACTTACTGCAACATTCCCGCAAAATATAGGCCAGGTTCCGATTTATTACAACCATAAAAACACGGGACGGCCAATAGATGCAGGCAAAGGCGGCTGGTTTACAAAATTCCTTTCGAACTATATGGATGTATCAAATGAGCCGCTTTACCCGTTTGGTTATGGCCTGAGCTACACCACTTTCAGTTATTCTGAGCTGAAACTTGATAAACAAAAACTAACTCCAACTGGAAAGATCACAGTTTCAGTAACTCTTACCAATACCGGAAAATACGATGGCGCCGAAGTAACTCAGTTATATATCCGCGATATGGTTGGTAGTATCACCCGCCCGGTTAAGGAATTAAAAGGCTTTCAGAAAGTATTTTTGAAAGCAGGAGAAAGCCGAATTTTGAATTTCACCATCACCCCAGCAGACCTGGCTTTTTATAACAGTGAATTGCAATTTAAATCTGAACCCGGCGATTTAAAGGTATTTGTGGGAACTAATTCGGCAAGTGTACTGGAAACAAGCTTTGAATTACTAAAATAGCCTACTTTTGCCAAACAGGTATTTTATAAGAAAAAATGGATATAAAAAGGATGATTTGGGCAGTACCGGATCCTCCTTTTTTTCTGCATTACTAAAACTATCACTCATGAACGAATTGTCCGAAAACGATCTTACATTATATTCTGCATTCAAAATCACTTCAGCCGAAACCGACATGTACATGAGGGCAAAACTTGGCGGGGTCGTGAATCTTCTAATTCAATCTGCAATAAACTCTGCCGAAAGCCTGGGTTTTGGATTCAAAGGCTTGCGCAAAAAACAACTCTACTGGGTGCTTAGCCGGATGAAGGTCGAGATATACCAGCCATTGACCTGGAACCAGGAAGTTGAAGTAGAAACCTGGCCGAAAACCATTGAAGGGCTGTTGTATATGCGTGATTACATTATCAGGGATAAGTCGCAGAATATTCTTGTCCGTGCCACTTCGGGATGGCTGGCTATTGATTCCGAAACAAAAAGGCCAAAAGTGCTGGATGCAATAGACGCTGAAATGTTTGTTCATCTCAAAAATAAGCATGCATTGAACGAGTTACCAGAAAAACTTCCTGCAACCACCGAAGGCGATTCATTTGATGTTCAATCCGGTTATTTCGATTTTGATTTGAACAGGCATGTGACTTCAACCCGTTATGTCGACTGGATGATGGATACATATCCCATCGATTTCCATAAAAATCACTATCCCAAAAAACTATCCATTAATTTTATGAAGGAAACCCTGCCGGGTGACGCTCTCAATATAATCCGTGCTTCTCAAAATGAATCGGAATATAGCTTTGAAGGGACAAACCATGCACAAAAAACGGTAGCTTTCAGAGGAAAGATAGATTTTTAGTCAGATTGAGACTTAAAGTCGCGCCCGAAAGAATTTAGCGATCCAGCCAATCTTTAAAATCCTGCACCCTTTCCCGGGCAACTATTATATCATCATCAGCAATTCCCTCAATTTTCAGCCGAAGCCGTCTGTTTGTCCATGCAAGTATGTTGTTGCAGGCATGAATGGAAACGATATACTTCCGGTTTATTCTGAAACATATACCAGGGTCAAGCAATGATTCAAGCTGATCAACAGAATAATCGATGCAATAATCGCGATTGGAAATCGTGTGCAGATAAGTGGCTTTTTCGAGACTGTAAAATGTAAGAATCTCATCAATCGGAATACTTTTGATTTTATCGCCAACCTTAACCATGAAACGTGACTTGTAAGTTTTCGTGACACCTGCTGTGGTAATTGATAGTAACTTCTCGAACGCTATGGAAGGTGAAAACTGTTTTGCCTTTTCTATGGCTCTCTGCAATCGCCCTTCTTCAACAGGCTTCAATAAGTAATCGATGCCGTTAGTTTTGAATGCTTCGATAGCATAATGGTCGTAAGCAGTAGTAAATATTATAGGGCATTTCACCTGAACCAGTCTGAAAATTTCAAAACTCAGTCCATCGGCAAGCTGAACGTCCGAAAAGATAAGTTCAATATCAGAATGGATTGTCAAAAAAGGAACAGCGTCCCGAACCGACTCGAATTTAGCTACAACCTTCATTTCGGGTGCAACCTTTTGAATTAACCTTTCGAGGTAGTTTGCCGCCCTCGTTTCGTCTTCAAGAATAATTACTTTCATTTCTCTGAAGCTTTTAAAACAGGAATCTTTACAAGAAATTTTCCACCTGAGTCACTTACTTCGATCTGTCTGTCAGTGAAATAGCCAAACTGCTGTATAATATTTTTCAGGCCTGTATTTTTCGAATCCTCACCCACCATTTTAATCTTCAACGAATTTTCAACTTCAAGATAGTTTTCTTTTCTGCGAATGCTAATCTGTAAAGGAAACGCTTCTGATACCTCGTTGTGCTTAACAGCATTTTCAACCAACAATTGAAGGGTCATAGGCACAATTAGCTCATCCGCTTCAGCTTTCAGCTCAATTTTTAAATCCAGTTTATCTTCGAACCTGGTTTTCAGGAGATAAATGTAGGATTGCATAAAGGCCAGTTCATCCGATAAAGGAACCAGTTCTTTATCCCTGCTATCGAGCACGTACCTGAACAGATCGCTAAGCTGATTTATAAATTTTACAGCCATTGCCTGGTCTGCATACACAAGGTCGCTTAATACATTAAAGCTATTGAAAAGAAAATGAGGATTGATCTGGTTCCGCAGGGATTCATATTTATACGCCATCATTTCTGTTTTCAGTTTCTCCGAGTTGATCAGAGCTCTTTTCCAGGCTTTAAAAAAACCTATAGCAGTAAATATGAGCGACATGTTAAATGAGATCAACACGGTGAACAAACTTGAAGTGGCTGCAAATCCCCATGTATCTTCAGGTATTGATCTATACTTTATGAAATACATCATGTATTTTACCAGCATAAATGCAATCACCGAATAGAAAATCAGGATAACAATTCCAAGGATTGATCTCAGAACAGGCTTATCTATCCATTTTATTTTCCTGTCCAGAAGATGGTTAATTAATATAGCGCCAGTCCATTGAGTTATTACAACCAGAAATGACCAGAGTCCATAAAACAATAAATTCCAAATGCCATTTATCTGCCCACTGGTAAAAAAAACCAAAACCAAGAGGCTAAAACCTAGGTTAACAAGTAGGTATTGAACAATACTGAAAGGTTTTATCAAATCCCGGATGAATTTCAACATGTGCATTTTTTTAGAGGATAAAGATAGGAGTTCTGTTTTAATTATTTTGGGAAACTGAATTCTAATAGGTGCTTTGGCAGATATCATGGGCTAGGTGCACTTTTTTGTGGCCATTTATATTGTCAGACAACCTTAAGGTATTCTGACTCTTAAACTACTTTTTACAATCTTCAACAATTTCTGCAACCTGGTCCTTGCCCCAGGAAGGATAAAGCGGCGATTTACCTTTATAGTTATCCCAGTTAGCAAGCAATTCGGCAGCCTGGGGGCAAAATTCTTTTGGATCTTTCCCGAAAAACTGGGCTGATCCCATATCGTTACGCAATTTTATAAATTTTGCGCGTGGATTATTGGCATCCAATCCTAATGCCATTCCAACTGCCTGTCCTGAAAGTGCTCCGAATTTCTGCCCTCTTTCCATCGGACTTACAACCAATCGGGCCGAATAAAACATCGACTGTAGAGCATACACTTCCGGTTCCTTAGGTGCAAGTTCAATCATTTTGGTCAGGGATTTTTCGGCCACATCGAGGTAGCTGTCTTTCTTTGCCGCATCGGTTGGCTCCATAAAACTCATGATAATGTAGCAATGTGCATGGTAGTACAACGGCAGCCATTCAGCTTTTTCGGCATTGGCAATTAATCCGAACCTGTTTCCAAGCGCCTGGAAATCAGCCACAGATTTACAGGTAGCATATTGACCTAATGCTTCGCCCATGGCTCCTGCAAATTCTTTACTCTGGCTTTTGCCTGTCAGGGCAAATAAGATAATCGCGATTGAAAGGATTGTGTTTTTCATTTGATTTGATTTTTAATTATTGGTTATTAATTAGTTATGAATTATGAGTTATAAGTGATGAGAACAGGGCACTAGGTAGAGTTGAAGATTTTTCTTTACTTATTACTTTGAATTTTGAACTTAGCATTTCAGACTCTTATTCAATTTTATCAACCTGGTTAGCCTCCCCTTTCCTGGAAAGTGTTATAAAACATGCAATAAGGTAAAACCTGTCGGCACCAGCCGTAATTGGGGCACTACGATATACTCCCTGCGAATCCGGCATGCTCGCATATGCGTTTCCGTAACCTTGTTTAAATCCGAAAATATTGGTGACTGCAGCGTATAGAACAATATTTTGCCTGAAAAGGAAACTCCAGCTTACATCTACGCTGCGGTAGGGTTTTGTATGCTCGCCGTTGAATATATCAGAATTCGGATTGTTATAAACCCTCGGCGAAGAATATTTGAAATTAGCACTAGCGTACGATCTTAATCCACCAAACCAATGTTTGTAAACCGCTGCAAAGTTGTGTTTGCTGGCAAATCCCGGTACCACTTCAGCCGGGTAATTCCTGTAATCGCGTTTAGTATCGATGTAGGAATACGATATCCAGTAATCTCCATTTTTAATGGTCTTTTTATCTCTCCAGAAGATGTCGATACCTTTGGCATAGCCATAACCGGAATTGGAATAACTGGACGGCAGATAGAAGGCGTCATCATTCATTTTAGCCAGGCTTTTGTAATCCTTGTAATAAATTTCTGCTCGGAAAGTACGGTCATTCCTGGAAACCTGGTAACTAATCGTATAATGATCTGCCCTTTCATAAGCAAGGTTATTAGTAAACAAAAGGTAATCATCAGTAGGATCCTGGTAAAACCAACCATATGCGACTGAGAATTGTCCCGATTTTGAAATTTTATAGGCCATGGATATGCGCGGAACAAGATTTGCTTTTTGAAGATAATCCGAATATTCAAATCGGGTACCAAGCCTGGTTACAAACTTCGACGAGAGGTAAATTTCAGCTTCGGCAAAAGCTGAAACAGTGTTATTGGTATATTTACTTGAAATCGTATTCAATGAAGTACGGTATTTCTGTGAATACGTTTTAGTGAAAAATTCTGCTCCAATATGAAATGTGATCTTATCATTGTGAAAATTTGTAAATACATTTTTAAGATGCGCACCTCTAAGTAATTTATTAAACGAAACCGTATCATAACTAACATCATCCTTATTGTTAGTGAACGAAGCTGCTGATGCAATATTCCATTTCTGCCCGAGACTGCTTCTCCAGGATGCATTCAGAAAATAATTATCATTACTCAGCGCATAATCGTAAAATTTACCCGCCTGGTTTAGATCTTCCTGGTTAATCGTGTACCTTGAATTGGTATAACTGCTGTAGAGTTTAAATATACCTGTCTTGCCGGTTTTTTGCCTCAGACTGAACGCACCTTCCGCATTGGAAGGATATTTCACCCAATTGTAATTTTGAGGTACAACCCACATGTAAGGACTAAGATCATTATACGAAAGAGTAGCTGTAGCTGCTCCGGTTTTCCAGAGTTTAGTTCCAGCAACACCAAGCCCAACCGACATAATAGAAACATCGAGCTGATCTTCGGTCGGCATATCGTTGGTATTCAACAAAAGCACCGACGACAAGGCTTGTCCATATTCTGCCGAATAACCACCAGTGCTGAAAATTGTTCCTTTAAACATAAACGGGTTGAACCTTCCCCTGACTGACATATTGGGTGCCGCTGAGCTATAAGGCGCTAGTACCAGTGATCCATCAATAAAAGTTTGCGACTCTTCACTATCGCCACCTTTCACAAATAATTTTCCAGATTCGCCATTGGTTGTAGTGCCGGGTAAAGTCTGCAAAGCCCCATAGACATCGCCAACGGCGCCTGCAGTAGTTACCATATCGAGCGGGGTGAGGATATTCGACCTTTTTTTGTCACCAGCTTCAAAAGTCCCAGCTGTAATTGTAACCGCATTTAACTGATTAAAAGATTCTTTAAGTTGAATTTCAAGTTTTACTGGAACAGCAGTTAAATCAAATTCTTTTGAAAATGGTTCAAATCCGATGAAACTGGCCTTTAGGTTAACTATCCCTGTCTTGGATGTCCTGAAACTGAATTCACCATTCGAATTTGTTGAAGTTCCATCGTACGTGCCTTCAATGTAAACACTTGCTCCGGGTAACGGACCTTCATTGCCCGAAACTATCCCTGAAATTATTCCCTGGCAGTAGGAATTCAAACCTGCCAAACCCAGTAAGATAATAAATGCTATGCTTTTCATGACTAAATATAGAATCCGGTTTTTAATTATGCTGCAAATTTGTGCTCCAAAAATTTACTTTCATAAAAAGAGTTACCCAACTGTCGGAAAATGCAGATGAATTGTAAAAGGCATCATTCCAAATTAAAAACTTCAATTAAAAAAATAATGCAACATGTTTATCATTTTGTACATTTGTCTTTAGAAGGAGTTAACTATTTTGAAACCTGAAAAATTCCATTCGAATATGTCCTCAAGAATTATTGAATCCTTCACAAACAAGTTTCTCATTCCATTCCGATTGGTTCCCAAAGATGGTTTAACACCTGAAACCCTGGCATTCTCGGTAACATTGGGAATTATTTCCGGGATATTTCCGGTGATTGGCATGACTACTCTTTTGAGCTTGTTATTAACCATGCTGTTTCGCCAGAACCTGCTCGTGGTTCAATCCGTGCAATGGGTCCTGGCACTTGTTCAGATTCTGTTAATCATACCTTTTATGAAATTTGGAGCTTACCTGCTGAACCAAAATGTTGTTCACATCAGTATGCAGCAAATCAATCATGCTTTCCAGCCGGGAATGCTTTCAGGAATAAAGACCGTGGGTGTTTTTCACCTGTACGGAATACTCACCTGGCTAATCCTGGTTATTCCTGCCGGTGCTGTTTCATATTATGGATTACTGCTTATTTTTCAACGAAAAAGCAAAAGAGTTGATCACCCAATTTCAATTCAGAATTGATTTTGTGCGTCCCTAAAGCATTCGGAATGTAATATTTTCTCATTTCTATCCAGTGAGTTATTACAAACAAGAGATTCTTTCTAAATTAATTCAACCTTTCAGGCTAGTTTCTGCAGTAAGCTTGTATTTTATATTGAGTAAAGTAATTATATTTGTCAGGTGAACGCTCGCTAAGAGTGGATGCCGACCTATAATCACTAAATGCTGATGTATGAAAAAACAGATCATTCCTGAAGGTTATCTCTTTACAAAAGGATATACAAATTACATTTTCATCCTGCTTTTCCTGCTTTACATGTTCGATTATATCGACAGGATGGTAATTGCATCTTTGTTCCCGTTTCTGAAAGCCGACTGGAATCTGACGGATACACAATGCGGTATGCTTAGTTCGGCAGTGTACTGGTCGATAGTAATATTTACTTTCCCCATATCCATTCTCGTCGATCGCTGGAGCCGCCGGAAAACTATAGGGATGATGGCTGTATTATGGAGCATAGCCACAGGCTTAGGTGCATTTACGAATTCCTTCCGGCAACTTTTTACTACCAGAACACTTGTAGGTGTAGGTGAAGCCGGTTATGCGCCTGGTGGATCGGCGATGATGTCGGCGCTTTATCCCCAGGAGAAAAGGTCGCTTATGATGGGTTTATGGAATGCATCTATTCCCCTTGGCAGTGCTATCGGTGTGGCTATGGGCGGTATAATTGCTGCGCAATGGGGATGGCGGCATGCTCTTGGAATTGTGGCATTACCAGGCATGATCATAGCTATTTTGTTTTTTTTCGTTAAAGATTATAAAACAATAGGTTTAGAAAAAACCGAAATCGAAACGAAGGCAGAGAAAAAAGCAGAGCGAAAAAAAGTAAGAATGTCGATCCTCGATATGCTGAAGGAATTTCTGTCAAAACCTTCACTTATTTTTACCTATTTTGGAATGGCTGGAGTTGTTTTTACTACTACTTCACTCCTCATCTGGCTGCCAACCTATTTTCACAGGGTGCAGGGAGTGCTGGAAAAGAATGCCGGGATAAAGGCGAGTGCTGTCATGCTTTTCGCCATTATCGGAGCACCTTTGGGAGGTTATATTACCGACAGATGGAGAAAAAAACAGATCAATGCCAGGTTGCTAGTACCAACCTTAACATCCTTACTGTCAGCTATTCTGATGTTTCTGGCATTTAGTGTTTTTAACGGACAGATTCAATACCTGATATTACTTTCGATGGGAATATCCATCACAGCATTTATTGCCGCCACCGGGGCTGTTACCCAGGATGTTGTTCACCCAGGTCTGAGAGCTATGTCGTATGCTATTGCCGTAGTAATACAAAATCTTCTTGGTGCTTCGCTGGGGCCGATTGTGATGGGTGCAATTTCTGATGCTACTAATATCCAAACAGCTTTTTCATTCCTTCCTATTGCCTTGCTTATTGCTTCTGCTTTGTTTTTTGCAGGATCATTTTACTACGAAAAGGATTTGCATAAAGTTGAAAAAGTTAAGTTAGAAATAGTAGATTAAGTTAAATTTTTCCGATTCCATTCTATAAAAAATGTAAACTACTTCGGAGAAAGGTTTCGCGATTCCGACGAATTGACTCATCATTCCCTCACCCTCACCCTCATCCCCTTAATCCCTCAGTCCCTTTGTCCCTCAGTCCTCAGTCCCTAAGTCCCTCAGTCCCTCAGTCCCTCAGTCCCTTTGTCCCATAGTCCCTTAGTCCCTAACTCGCCTGATCTCAATAATCTTAACCGGATTTTCCAGGTATTGGTCTTTATCTTTTAGCTGCTGGATTTTACGTACTACATCCATACCATTTATTACTCTTCCAAATGCTGCAAATCCCTGTTTATCAGGATTTCGTTCACCATCAAAATCCAAAGCAGGCTGATCGCCCACGCAGATAAAAAACTCCGATGAGGCAGTCCCTGGTCCATAACGCGCCATGGATAAAACTCCATCTTTATGCAGTATGCCAGTCTTTTTAGTAGTTTCGTGAGCTATAGGGGGAAACTGGTATTTCTCAATTAATGAATCCTGGCCGAAACCGCCTTGAATTACTTCTATTTTGATCTTTTTATCAGGCTGGTTATCCTGCCTCACAACCCTGTAAAAACCACTCAGGTTGTTGTACTTTCCCGAATCGACATAACGCAGGAAATTGGCGGCACTAAGCGGGGCCTTATCTTTGTATATTTCGGCTTCGATATTTCCAAGCCCGGTAACTATAATTACCCTTGGATTGCGGTTATTCGTACAACACACCAGCGTTAATGCAATTGTTAGTATAAGAAATATTTTCACAATAAAAGTTTTGTGTAAAAGTATGAAAAGTAACGGTTTATCTGCAAGTTCATTGAATCCGTGATAAAAATTTCAATATTATTTTAACTATTTATTAATAAAATAGGGCATCGTTCGTCATGACAATATAACATTTATAAACGTAACACTCCATACCTATGAAAACCTTAATTTTGTCCTGCCTGTTAGGCTTGTTTTTAGCATTAAGTGCCTGCTCTCAAAACCAATCGTTCGACCGGATCTTTGACCAATATGCAGATAAAGACGGATTTCTAACTGTGAAATTATCTAATCTTCCTTCTGAAATGTTCAATGATGGTACAAAAGATCCTGATTTAAGAATTTCCTCGCTGAGAGTTCTTACAGTTAAAGATACATTGCTTAACGCCAAACTGAATTTTTATAACGAAATTGTACCAAAAATTAACCGTTCAGGATACGAAGAACTTATGACCATTAAGCATAAAGGTGAAAGAGCAATCCTTTTATGCAAAAAAGACAGGAAACGCATCACGGAAGTACTTTTTGTTTCGGGTGGCGACAACAATGTACTGGTTGAAATTACCGGAAGTATGTCGCTCGAACAGGCAAAGCATTTGACCAGCCAGGTGGCAGAAAATAAAGAGGATGAGGGAAATTAGTGAAATAGTGAAGAGTGAAAAGTGCAAAGTGCAAAATGAAAAACAAATAGATCTCCATTGAAAATAAATATTAAATGAATCACTGCACATAAAAATATAATGACAAAAGCTGAGTTTCAGAAGGAAGTAATACCCCTAGGTGACAAGATGTACCGGATAGCATACAGGCTATTGGGAAATTCGGAATCGGCCAAGGACGTACTCCAGGAACTGTACCTGAAACTCTGGGAAAAACGTGGCGAGCTTCACAAAATAAACAGTATTGATGCGTTTGCCTGTACAATACTGAAGAATAAATGCCTCGATAAACTCCGCCTGCAAAAGCCTACCATCGATATTGAAGTTCTCAAAACACATGGAAATAATCCCGAAGCCACCAATGACCACATCGAAGGCATAAATGAGGTAAAAAAAGTGATTCAAATGTTACCCGAAAGACAAAGGATTATAATGCAGATGCGGGATATAGACGGTTGCACATTTCAAGAAATCGCATTGTTGGCTGATACATCCGAAAACAATGTAAGGGTTCAACTCTGCATTGCTCGCAAATGGGTGAAAGAAGAATTAATGAAAGTTTACAATTATGGAATATAACGAGATTGAAAAATTGCTGACCCGCTACCTGGAAGGGAAATCCACGCTGGAGGAAGAAGCCTTTTTAAAGGAATATTTCTCACAACCCGGTTTGCCCGATGACCAGAGTGAAATGAAAGAGTTGTTCTGCTACCTGGCGGTTGCAAAGGTAGATTCGGCGCCACTTTACGATGTAACCAGTGAATTGAATGCGTTAATTGAAAACGAATCAAAAAAAGAATCAGCTAGCCGTTTTAGAGTTGTTTATGCCTGGGCTGGAAGTGCTGCTGCAGTTCTCGTAATTTCATTCGGACTTTTCCAATTCCTTAATAAACCAGAGGCTGTTGTTAAAGATACTTATAAAGACCCGAAACTGGCTTACCTCGAAACCAAACAGGCCTTGATGATGATTTCCAGAGTAATGAACCATAATACTGCCAAGCTCAAATACCTTGCGAAAGTGGATGAATCGTTTGAGCAGGCACAAAAAATAGCTAAAATTGATAAAATAGTTAACTCGGTAAAAAATTCAGAAAAATGAAAAGAATACTAATTCCAATACTACTGTTAGCGCTTGCATTCACAGCAAAAGCACAGACTTCAGCAATTGATCAGCTATTTACAAAATATGCAGATAAAGATGGTTTTACAACTGTGTCCATCTCCAAAGCTATGTTCAGCCTCTTTGCAAGTGAAAACGAAAGCAAGGATGAATTTAACAGCGCTATTAAAGGGCTCGAATCCATCCGCATCCTATCGCCCGATGAAACACTTCCAGCCGGAAATCTCAATTTTTATAAAGAGATAAGCAAAAGCCTTCCTCTTGCTCAGTATGAAGAACTGATGTCGGTGAAAGAAAAGGACCAGGTTTTTAAAATGCTTGTTCGCAAAAAGGGCAGCGTAATAACCGAATTCCTTATGATTGGCGGAGGCAACGACAATGTATTGATTTGCATAACCGGCAACATTGATCTCAAATCAATTTCCAAACTTTCCAAAGCAATGAATATTGAAGGGATGGAAAATATTGAAAAAGTTAATAAAAAATAGAAGTGTAATACCTTGTTAGCGTACGTCTCATTTAAATGTTTGCTTTTTAAAAATCCTTGCAACTACTGGGTTGCAGGGATTTATACTTTATATACAGTTCTTCTTTTTTTTATTATTTCCCTTTCATGTATTTCGGTTCAAATATAAAAATGAACGGGTTTCGGCTACATCGCCAACTTCAATATTTTGCACAAATATTATTCTAAATGCATTGATTTTATTACCATTATGTACTTTTTGAAGTGTATACTGAAAGCCAGGTGTTCTTAATATAAAATACAACTTTCCAGCAGCAGACATTTTGGCTTTATAAAGTTTGAGCAATTTAAATATACACTTCGTAAATTATATCAAAACATAGATGAATTGCATATCTATAATATTCATTTTCATTTACTTCCAACATTTAAAACACATATAGGCTGTACCATTGTAATAATAAACTTTAAGTGCTATTTTTGCACGTGGTTAAAAGCGCCCGACCTTAAATTTGTACAATGATTTGAATGACAGGTTTCCAGTTTAAGCCGGCATTAAAATAAATTTGCGGTAATAAAACTGCGGATTCAATTAAGTTCTGTAACTGAATGCTTTATATTCATTTAATGGTGTAATTTTAAACAAAGTTTTGCACCAAAATCTCGCTGCTTTTCACTTTTTATTTTTCCTTTTTTGTTACCCGCATGGGAGTGACGCGGCGAAGCATTGTATAATACCTATATGGTCAGGCATTAAATCTAAAATCATTTGATGACATCTTTTTGAATTACTTCTTGAAATCCCATACTTCTGGTACTCAATCCATGCTATATAATTTAAGCAGAAAAAATTCGTTATCTCAGCAATAACAAAACAAAGTATCAAGCTAAAACTGGTCAAAAAGAATAATCAGTTACATGTAAATTCAACTATGCAAATAATAGGATTAGAACAAATTGCACAGCCTCGCTTTAACCATCACAATAAAAAACAATATCAACCAACCAAAATATGAAACTTTCTTTTCGGATACTAGTCTCATTAATTTTACTGTTTTTAGCTACCGGCTTATTCGCACAAAGCTTCGATAAAAACATGAAAGCTGATGATGTAACGAACGAACAGCTTGCCCGGATCAAAGCTAAACTGGACGCTGATGGAATCACAATAGAGGATTTTGAGGCCCAGGCAATAGCTTCAGGTGCGGCACCT
>Ga0268283_1000793_pt1 | contig 17747 bp, 13 predicted proteins | sample saktaG_13_FD_190140 | JGI IMG/M metagenome (GOLD analysis project Ga0268283, IMG submission 190140) | Saline water microbial communities from Sakinaw Lake, British Columbia, Canada - sak_2013_06_06_36m | ecosystem: Environmental > Aquatic > Non-marine Saline and Alkaline > Saline ... | reverse complement strand
GAACACCGATTCTGGAAAATCCAAAAAAGTGTTCAGCTTGAAACCAGAATCAGTGTTCAGCTTGTTTCAGAATAGGTGTTCAGATTGGAGCAGAATGGGTGTTCAGGTTGAGCCAGAATATGCACTTGTCATAAACCTTTCATTTGACAAAAACCCTGATAATGCTTTAGCCTACCATCCATAAGCTTATTTAACCTGTGCCGATGAGAGAGACTATGAGACATTATTTACTGAATCTAAAGACCTTTATAGCAATCGCTTTTACCGCATTTTGTGTTTCTGCCAACGCAGAAGCAGTTGATCCTGATGCAGCAAAAGCTTTTGCCAAGCAAAACAACTGTTTTAGATGCCACGGTGTTGATAAGGATAAAGACGGCCCTGCCTGGAACAAAATTGCCGCAAAATTTAAAGCGGATCCTAAAGGTGAAGAAAAACTACTTCATCACTTAAGTTCAGGCGAAACAGCCAAGTTTCCAGACGGACATGAAGAAGCACACATGATTTTAAAATCGGACGACCCAAAAGAAATTCAAAACTTGGTGGATTGGATTCTTTCACTTTAGTCACTGTTAATTGGGTGGTGACGGCATTCATGGTTTTAATGGCTAATTAAACCAAAAATATCGGCTCACCACTGAGACAAAAAATACCCGCTTGAAAAGAAAACTGACAAACTATATTAGTTTATTGATGGCTTATGAATTTTCTGTCAACCAGAATGACTAGTGCTGTTGTAAAAACGCTAGCCCACTTTAAATCTATAAATATTTATATCAAGTGGGCATCCCTCTCCCTCATGAGTAGTGATGGGATACGTGGAAAATATAAACGCTTGATTTTATTTTCCACTCCTCCAGCCGGAGAGGGAGCTGGGTGCTGTTGCACACGCATTGTATTTTTAATATAAATCAACCAGATTAAGCACTGTCTGTGTCTTTTAAAACTTGCTGGAATTATTGCCTTATGAAACTATTAATTAAATTTATCTTGCTGTACGGACTGCTGTGTACGTCCGCATACGCCGAAAATACGCCGCCATCAGCAGAACAAGCCGCTGCCAAGTCTCCCGCTCAACAAATGGATAGGGACTCGGTTTGTACCCGTTGTCACGATGAAAACGATAAGACGCCGGTTCTTGCCATTTATCAAACCCCGCATGGCAATAAAGCGGATTCACGCACACCATCTTGTCAAGGGTGTCACGGCGAAAGTGAAAAACATCTAAGTGGTAGCAAGGGTAATTCTCCTGATGTTGTTTTTGGAATCAAGAAAGGTGCCTACTCGCCTAGCGATGCAAAAGACCAGAATACAGCCTGTCTAACTTGTCATGAAAAAGATCAAAATCGTACGCACTGGCAGGGTGGCGCTCACCAAGTTGCCGACGTAGCCTGTACCTCATGCCATGAAAGCCATGCCGCACATGACAAAGTACGCGACAAAAGGACGCAACCCGATGTCTGTTTTACCTGTCACACAGACCAAAAGGCGCAAGTTCGCAAGTTTTCTCATCACCCGATTGGTGAAGGCAAAGTCGCTTGTTCTGATTGCCATAACCCGCATGGTTCAGCCGGGCCAAAATTGCTTAAGAAAAATACGGTCACTGAAACCTGCTACACCTGCCATGCAGAAAAACGCGGACCTTATTTGTGGGAACATCAGCCGGTGACCGAGGATTGTGCTACATGCCATACCCCGCACGGTTCCAACATTACGCCGTTACTGAAGTCAAGGCCACCATTTTTGTGTGATGAGTGTCATGATGGTCCGCATAACAGTAAGAATCCTGTTGCCGAAAATGCCGCAGGGATACAAGGGGGGTTAACTGGCAGTCCAGCAAATCCAAGTACCAGTTATACCGGCAGGGCTTGTATGAATTGTCATAGCATGGTGCATGGTTCGAATGATCCAGCCGGCGCCCTGTTGCAACGTTAAACTAAACTTGGAGACAATCATGAAAACTCATAATGAAGAAATGAAAGTCAATATCCTGGCGTTGGCGGTGCGGTGCGCGTTGCTGGCAACAGTTGCAATGCCGTTGGGCGCTTATGCGGATGATGACGCGGATGCCTTAAAACGTCCTACCAACACGGTTGATTTTGGTGCCTTGTATTCCAGTCAAAGTTCGGCTAAGTTTGGTGAATACAATGGCTTGAATACTGAAGGTGCCTATGGTCTTGGCGGCTTTGATATTCGTGGAGGAAATGGCTACGATCAAAGTAAAAACAGCGCCCTGCGCTGGAAGTTGGGCGGGGCGAACCTTGGCACCACCTCCCGATCACTCGACGGGTCGGTCAGCGATCAGGGTAGATGGAAATTAAACTTGGGCTACGACGAATTGCAGCACAACATCACGGATACCTACCAAACACCGTTGCAAGGCAATCCGGGTGATAATAGCTTTAACCTACCTGGAGATTTTGGCACAATTAACGGACATACCACTCCTGCTCCTTCATTACCAGGTACAAGAGATCTGAATTCGACTCAACTAGGTGCATTCCAAACCGAACAAGAGCACACCACACGCAGGAACGGCTCCTTTGGCACCTCTTATACTTTCAGCCCGCAGTTAAGTGCACAAATTGATTATAATCACCTTGATCAATCCGGAGCAAAGCTCATCGGCACCGGATCGCAAGGAGGAATAAAGCTCGGTGGGGGTGCTCCTCTAGGGAGGGCTGAAGCTGTTAACATTATCATGAACCCTACCAATTACACGACCGATAACATCACTTCAGCTCTCAACTGGACAGGCGACAAGGCTCATTTAACCGGCGGTTATTATGGCTCGATATTTCATGATAATTACGATAGTCTGAGTTGGCAAAGTGCGATAGCTGACGATGCTGCAGCTCGTTGCCACGGTACCAATTGTTACGTAAGCAATACCATGAGCACTGCACCCAGCAATAGCCTACACCAGGCAAACCTGGCCGGTGGTTATAATTTTTCATCGACCACCAAGTTGGCTGGCGGATTTTCTTACGGCTATAACACGCAAAACAATAGTTACGCATCGACCCTTATACCGCAAACGCAAGTGGAAGCCATCGGAACGCCGTATAACATGATGCAGGCAAACGGATTGCCTTCCTCATCGCTGAATGGTGTTGTTCAAACCACACACGGGGACTTAAAGTTGACCAATCAGAGTATCAAGGATCTAACCTTGAGCACTGGGTTTAAGTTCAATGAACGCGATAACCGCACGAACTCGAAAGCCTACTTATACAAGCTTATCGATGCTGCGACCGCATCTTACACTGGAATCAATACACCCTATAGCAATAGAAAGACGCAAATTGAAGCGGTGGCATCTTACCGCTTGACTAAGGCACAAAACCTGGCTCTGGCTTATGAGCACGAGAAGATTAATCGCTGGTGTAATGGCGTAGTCGGTGGGGCTCAATGTATTGCCAGTCCGGGCAGTGACGAGGATAAAATTGGCTTAACCTATCGGTTAAAAGCGCTTGAGGATGTCAATTTTAACGCAGGCTACACTTATGCCAATCGTCGCGCAAACTTCGATAAAAATTACCAGGCTAATTCTGGGAATTATGCAATCACAGCCGTTGGTGCCGCTAGCTCTGTCCTTAATGGTGGTAATTACCTGGATTACGTTGCTTACCCCTATGCAAACCGTAATCAGAATTTGGGGAAAGCGGGTGTCAATTGGCAAGTTACCGAAAAACTGGATTTGGGTTTGAATGGCCGTTACACTTATGACCAATATGACGCGACGCTGGGGGTACAGAATGGACAGTCAGCGGGTGTTAATGTCGATGCAACCTATAGCTACGCAGAAAATAGCAGTTTTTCTGGCTATTGGAGCTGGCAAAATGGGCAGAGGAATCTGGCCAGTGGCGCGACTGGCAATGGCACGGCTGCCTTTACACCCTCTCAAATAACGGCACCCAAGAATATTTGGACCAATAAGCTTGTTGACAACAGCAACACCTTCGGACTTCTTGCCCGGCATGGGGGACTGCTGAACGGAAAACTGGAAATGATTGGTGATGCTTCGTATGCACTGAATGCAACCAGCTATTCAACGCAGGTACCTTATGGTACAACTACCCCATGCGGAAGTTCTAGCCAGCTTACTTGCGGAACGTTGCCGGATATTAACAATAACTTGCTCAGCCTGAAGCTTACCGGTAATTATAAAGTCCTCAAAAATGGCAAAGTGGCTTTAACCTACCTCTACCAAAAATTAAACAGCACGGATTATTTTTACAACGGACAGCAGCTTGGTTACACGCCAAACTCTCTTATGCCAACCAACCTACAGCCGCAGAATTACACAGTCAATGTAGTCGCTCTGTCTTATAGTTACGCGTTTTAGGCGTAGACCGAATAAGACCACCCAAGCGTAGCGCGTGGTGGCGTTTCCGGCGCTTTCGTGCAGCGTGCCGGAAACGCTTATTCTCGCTTACGCTCGAAAAGCCTTATTCCTGCCTACGCAGTTTCTGGCACTCAATCTGCACATTGAATTCGGGAAAGTCAAGGTAAGAAAACGTGATAATCAGGTTGTTTTTAGGGTGGATTTAACTATAACAAGCAAGGCGTAGGCCGGAATAAGACCACCCAAGCGTAGCGCGTGGTGGCGTTTCCGGCGCTCTCATACACCGTGCCGGAAACGCTTATTCTCGCTTGCGCTCGAAAAGCCTTATTCCGGCCTACGCAGTTTCTGGCACTCAATCTGCACATTGAATTTGGGAAAGTCAAGGTAAGAAAACTTGATAATCAAGTTATTTTTAAGACGGATTTAACACCGCTAACCAAGCTTCAACCAACCCTATCTTTTTGCTAGGGTTGTCTTAACTATATAACTTTTAGGCGCACAAAAATGATCGGAACGAAGGATGATTTAACCTTAGGAACACTGTCTTTGACCTACCGGGTGTTGTTCACCGGATTTTTACTGGTGGTCGGTTTGGGTTTATGCATGGCGGGCGCCCAGATTATGCTCACACATGGCAAGGCAGATGGCAAGGCAGGCTTGTCGATGGATGATATTGTTTACAGTTATTACGGCAACCGTTCAGGCTCCAAACTGGAAGCCGCCCTGACCGGTAAAATGAAGGATAAAGCGCCGGGAGACATTAATATTACCATGATTAAATGGGTGCGTGATGGAGCGCCGGTTGACCAGTGGAACACGGTAGGGCCTTTACTTGAGAAGCATTGCGCTAAATGTCATGATGATGAATCCGGTTTGCCGGAAGTCAGTAAACTTGAGGTTGCACAAAGTCTGGCCGAAGTCGATCATGGTGCCAGCATTGCCTCATTGACGCGTGTGTCGCATATTCATTTATTTGGCATTAGCTTTATTTTTCTGTTTGTCGGCGCCATTTTCGGCCTTGCAGAGTTTAATCAGTTCTGGAAACTGATCCTGATTTCAACGCCTTTTGCTTTTCTGGTGTTGGATGTTGCCTCCTGGTGGCTGACTAAGTTTTGGCCATCCTGCGCCTGGCTTACCATGATTGGCGGTTTAGGTTATAGCTTGGCTGCCATGGTTATGTTTGCCACCTCCTTTGCGCAAATGTGGATGCCGCGCTGGACCCAAAAATAAAGACCTCAATGTGCGTTCGCGTGTTCCCAAGCTGGAGTTCTCGTCGTTATACATAAGTATATGAGGACACCCAAAGCTCGTTATTCCTGCCGAGATTGGGAATGCGCCTATAGGAGGTCAGGCAGAGCCTAACCTCCATGAGTTGCACAGGCTTCCAAACTCCGACAGGCACTTGTGTATAACGATAATGGCTGGAGCTTGGGAAAAAACGGATGCGTTAGAAAAACCAATAATTTTAATTAACAGAGATTTTATATCTATGGCTTTACCACCCCTTACCAACCGTGAACAAGTTCGAGAATCTGCTTTTAGCATTGTGTGGTCTGAACAATTGAATGATGCTTTTAAGAACATTGCCCCGTATTACGATCGTGGCAATCAAGTCGCCAGTCTGGGTTGTTGGAACTGGTTTCTACGTACCTTTATGTCGATGATTGAATTGCAGCCAAACCAGCGTGTACTGGATGTTTGTGCTGGGACTAATGCGATTGGTATTGCTTTGCTTAAACGCGAGCCGACTTTGGACGTTTATGCCATTGATCGCAGTACCGACATGCAGGAAGTCGGGCGGCAGCGTGCTGAAAGCTTGGGGTTTCATATTAATAGCGTGATTGCAGATGTTCACACCTTACCTTTTCCTGACAATCACTTTGATGTCGTCACCTTGCAGTTTGCCTCACGCCATTTAAAAATTGCGCACATGTTTGGCGAAATTAATCGTGTCCTTAAGCCGGGTGGACACTTTTACCACTGCGATATGTTAAGACCCAGTAATCGGGTCGTTGAAAAACTTTACTACGCTTATCTGCGTTTGTGCCTGAGTGGCACCGGCTTGCTGTTTCGCAGCAGTCCGGCAGCTTATAATCTGATTCAGTATTTTATTAATGCGTTGGAGATTTTTTATTCAACCGAAGAACTGTCGGTTCTGCTTGCAGAACAAGGCTATTGCGATATTTCTGCAAAAGCCATATTTTCAGGGATGCTCGGCTGTCATAGTGCCCGTAAACCCCTATCTGAAGTTCTTTCCTGAATAATAGGCAGTTAAGCTTTATTTTGTTTTTGGATTATCGGCTACCAACTTAACACGGGACAGACCTGACAGGTTTTATAAACCTGTCAGGTCTAACTCCAGTATTTTATAATGGCTAAAGTGGGTGGCCGGTAGTATCACCACGAACGGCTTAATTTTAAATTGTCCCGCCTTATAGTTTTTCAGATATTAAACTTCCATTACATGAAGATTGAGTTTACACGGATACCATCCCTTAAAGGGATGGTATCCGTTAGCATCGAAATTATTTATCTGAAAATCTATACGTGGATAGCCGGATTATCCATTTAAAGCGGGATGCTATCTGTTCCGTCATGCCGATTATAATTTGTGAGAACGACGCCATCATCGCGATTTGAAACGTTAGTCGCGATGGTGACATCGCTCCCACCGTCGAGTATTAAAATACTTTTTCCAGCATCCGTTGCTTAAGATCAGTCCACATAGTGAGTCGATCTGCGTTACCTACAGGTTGGCCGTTTTCTTTTATTTTAGCCAGCCATAAACTGCTACCGTTAAAACTATACACCGGTAATAAATCACTGCGTTCTGCCGCAGAACGGATGTTCGGCATCAGGTTGTCCAATACCAGCGGTACCGCTTGGGGAGATTCAAAATAAGTCAGTACCATGTGCGGGAGATTAAGCTGTAATGCCTTGACATAAGTAATTCGCAGTTTGCTTTCGTCAACACCGGTTTCTATCAAGGTAAAATATTTGGCAATCGAAAAATCCTCACAATCACCGGATCCTTTGGCTAACAGTTCGACAGGCGTAGCCCAATAGTCATTTTTTAGCCAGACAACAAGGTCACTGGAAAAGGTGATATGACGATTAAAAAAATCGTTAACCTGTTGTAGTTTGTCTTGTTCCGGCAGCATTTTTCCGGTAACCATCAGTTGTTGCCAATCGATAAAGCGTTGCCTTGCCATCGCACCATATTTGCGCTCAATCTTATCCAGCATAACGGGTTGCAGCGGCAACCAATCTTTCTTCTTATCGGGTTCTGAAAAAATATGGATAACGCCAAGTCCCACGAAAACAACAATAATAAAACCGATCAGTAGTCGATGGTTAACGGCTGGCACCGGTAATTCCTGTTGCCTTTAAAGAATAATAGTCGTTATCAGTTTGAACATTTTCAGCAAGCACAATGATGTCCAACAGGTCGCCCATTTGCTGCAAAGCCTGTACAAACTCATGTTTTTGCGGGGAAAGGCTGATACCTTTGCCTATTTCTCTGGTAAGCCGGATAAAATCAGGGTTAAGCTTTTTTGTAACGTCAGGCGACATTGATTGGGACTCAAAACGCTTAATCATAACCCGGCCACCCCATTGATGTATCACCTGAATAAAATCAAGACAGATTTCCAGTTCCTTGGCAACCGCATACGCGGAAAAACTAAACACCAGTTGCCTGATTACCAATGGGTTATTTTTGAAGAGCTTTTCCAGCCAAAGGCGAAAGCCGATATTTTTGATGGTGTCGATTGACACGTTAACGGCAATGGCATGGGAAATACGGGTGTTCAGGATATGAGCAAGCACTTGGGTAATGACACCTTTATCGAGATCGATAATTTTGGCGAGTTTCTCGGTCATTGCAATAAAGGGTCCAATGGCGACTAATTGGTCGTTCTTGTCATGCACTTGAATAACAGCTTCTTCCATGAGGAGTTGACTCGTTTCAAAGCTCTTGATTTGTCCGGCATACGACAGCGAGTAGTCGTTATTATTAATGCAGTTGAAGACCAATTCTTTCCAATGACTAATGTCTCTGGAAAAATTATTATCAGAACGCAGGTAATAACTATTTGCGCCGATTAGCCTTGCCTGTTCATAAGCCTCATGAACAGAGTCGAGCATCATTTCCGGGGTGCATACCGGATTAACAGGAGCCACACCGATATGTGCCAAATCAGTTTTTGATTGTTTTTTGCCTAGTTCTAAAAAGTCATTGCTTAACGCTTTAGCGATAGCTTCAATTTTTTCGCTGTTGCCGTTATTAACCAGCATTGCAAATTCACCGCCGTAAAAACGATAGATTTTTATGAGGGCTTCTGGATACCCTTCGGCAGCTTGTTTCAAGATGTTGGCAAACGCTTGCAGTAGTTGGTCAATAGCGTTATCACCTCGATCTTTAATGAGATCAGGTAAGCTATCTACCTTGATGATCATTAAATAAGCCGGACTATAAGCCATCATTAGATTCATCATATCGGTATCGAACACCGATTTTTTATAAAGTCCGCTCAAATCGTCGCGCAATAGAGTTGCACCCATCTCATCCAGTTTGTTGTTAAGCACGATAATAGAGCTTTTTATTTTTTGTGACATGGCATTTATCGAGACTGTGATATTTTTAACTTCAGTCGTCCAAGGCAAGTTTTCTATGGTTTCAAAATGGCCTTCGCTAATGTGCAGCGCAGAGTCATTAATTTTTTTTAAGGATGCCAATGTTATCCGTAATAGCAGCATTAACAAACCAATTGAAAGCACCAGTGTTATTAGTGAATAGATAAATGAGGTTTTAGCCTGTTTATAGAGTTTACTGTAAGCAAAAGAGGGGTTTATGGTCACATATACCACGCCGCTCCTTAGCCAGTTAGAACTGATTTCGCTTTCTGCCGTCACTGGGGATATCGGTAAATAATCGATAAACCAACTTGGCACGCCTTCAACGCTTTTATCATTACTTAGAGAAACCAATTCCTTGTTGTTGGCATCAACCAATCGAATTCCTTGGTAATAGCCCCGATCAAAAATGGCACTAACGAGTGTTTTAATGATGGGGTCGGTGGTATCTGTCATGTGGGTGCTTAGCGATAGTCCCAACGAGGTTGCCGTATCCTGAGCGTGACCTTGGGATTCAACTTCCAGATAGGTTTTAATGTTGTTGATACTTAGCGTAAAGTTGACGCTAAAAAGTATAAAAAAAAAGACCGAGATTAACAGTAACAGTTGTTTAAATAAGGACATTGAGACTCCGTCATTTGTGTTTTTTTGAGCGGGTGAGCAACCTATTGCGACTGGGTAGCCTATATGGAAAAAAGAAATTTTAAGAAGCCTGTGTTTTTACATATAGACTTTTAGATAAATAATTTCAATGCTAACAGATACCATCCCTTTAAGGGATGTTATCTGTATGAGTTTACAACAACGTGAATGGAAATTTAATTTTTGAAAAACTATAGATTAAAGTATAGGCGACCTGGAGTGCATCGGCTTTATATTTCAGGGTATTAAAAGTAAATATCTTTCAGTGTCCAATGAACCAGAGTTTTTTCTGATTCATTTGTATATCGAAAGGTTTTACTTTTTTTGTTTTATAAAATCGGTAATTGAAAAAAGTGTAAGCTAAGGAATGAGCATGAAATAAGTTGAGCATCTGTAGGGGCGGATTTATCCGCCCAAGGCGAATGAATTCGCCCCTACACGCATGATTCATTGGCCATTCTATTTCATGCACGTTCCTAAGGAATTAATGAGGTATAAATTTCTTTTATTACCGAATTTTTTAACAAAGTTGCTTAAACACAAAGTATAATTCCAAGACTGAACTTGCCTAACATTAACTTATGCTCATTCCTTGGTATTTGAGAATATTTAGAGATCATACCGTTTTTTTTGCTCAGTTTCAGGATGATTCTGTTGATACTCAAGTGTAAAATCAGATTTATTTGGCGCTTTTTACTGCACTTTTTGGCAAATAAAAAAACAAAAATTTAAACGTTTAGAGACTATATTTTTTAAATATACCTTCGATTTTTTATAGTAACCGGAGTGCATTAATGAATTTCCAAATAGAAAAAGATAATAGGACTTTTTATGAGAAACTTGTTCAGCGACTGTTGATATTCGACTGTTAGACTATTAAATTTTTTTCACACAGATAATAACCCTTAATCTCCTTAAGGGTTATTATCTGTTAACAGATTAAATACTTTTCTGAGATTATATAGAAGTGAGTGGCTTGAAGGATAAATATATGCAATCCAAATGATCAATGTCAACAATTTCAGGGTGTGCGTTCGGCTAAAGCAAAAATGTCAGATGTAAATTAAAAAGTGTTAGAATAATTAAATTATTTTTTGTGTTTTAAAATTTTTACAATCTAAGGAAAAACTATGATTCCCGTTATTTTATCGGGTGGCTCAGGAACACGGCTTTGGCCACTTTCTCGCGGACACTATCCAAAACAATTTCTGCCGCTGGTTTCCAGCCATACCATGGTTCAGGAAACCCTACTTAGGTTGGCAGGACTTGAGGGATTTAAAGCACCGCTTGCTGTGTGCAATGAAGATCATCGTTTTATGATGGCCGAACAGTTATGGGAAATAGAGGCAAAACCATCTGCCATTATTCTGGAACCTATGGGTAAGAACACCGCCCCTGCTGTGGCTATGGCAGCCTTAACAGCGGCATCCGGGGATGATATATTGTTGGTGTTGCCAGCGGATCATGTTATATCAAATCTGGACGCTTTTCATGCCGCCATTGGGCAAGCAAAAGCCTTGGCAGGGCAGGGGTTTTTGGTGACTTTTGGTATCGTGCCTACCGAGCCTGAAACAGGATACGGCTATATCAAACGTGATACTTTGCAGCATGGATCTGCTTTTAGTGTGGCGGCTTTTGTTGAAAAACCGGATGCAGAAACGGCCAAAGATTATCTCCAGAGTGGTGATTATTATTGGAATAGTGGCATGTTTGCCTTTAAGGTCGACACTTTTCTGAGTGAATTGGAAAAATTTAATCCAAAGATGTTGGCTTGTTGCAAGCAAGCGCTTAAGGCGGCAAAAGTTGATCTGGATTTTGTACGTCTGGATAAAGAGATATTTTCTACCTGTCCGGCTGATTCTATCGATTATGCGGTCATGGAGAAAACAGATAAGGCGGTTGTCATTCCATTGGATGCCGGTTGGAATGATGTAGGATCATGGTCTGCTTTATGGGATGTTACCGATAAAGATGCATTCGGTAATGCGATTAGCGGGGATGTATTGACCGTTGATACCCACAACTCATTTATCCATGCTCAAAGTAAACTGGTTGCGGTTGTTGGCGCTCATGATCTGGTTGTTGTAGAAACGGATGATGCGGTGATGATTTCACCTAAAGACAGGGTTCAGGAAGTTAAAGAAATAGTTGCCCAATTAAAGGCGCTTGGACGTAGTGAAGCCAATATTCACCGCAAAGCCTATCGGCCTTGGGGGCATTATGATTTGGTTGATACCGGTGAACGTCATCAGACTAAACGCATTGTGGTTAAGCCCGGCGCTAAATTATCGGTACAGAAACATCATCATCGTGCGGAACATTGGGTCGTGGTTAAAGGTACCGCCCTGGTTACCAAGGGTGAGGAAAAGCTGTTGATTACTGAAAATGAATCCATCTATATTCCTTTGGGTATTGTGCATTGCCTTGAAAATCCGGGCGTTATTCCTTTGGAAATCGTTGAGGTGCAATCAGGAAGCTATCTGGGTGAAGATGATATTGTACGTTTTGTCGATCAATACGGGCGCGTTTAAAGCGTTGATAGAAGGTTAGGCTGGTATCTTAATAATTTGAATAAACAGGATATAGATAATGAGTAAAATAATTACCAAAGCAGTTTTTCCCGTTGCCGGTCTTGGCACGCGCTTTTTGCCGGCAACCAAGGGTATCCCCAAAGAGATGTTGCCGATTGTTGATAAACCTCTAATTCAATACGCAGTGGAAGAAGCGGTTGCAGCAGGTATTGATACCATGATTTTTATTACCGGGCGTAGTAAAAATGCAATAACCGATCATTTTGACAAGGCTTATGAGCTTGAAAAAGAACTGGAAGCAAAAAATAAAACTGAAATACTAAAGTTGATTCAGGATATTGTGCCGCCCCATGTATCGTGTATTTTTATCAGACAATCCGAGGCATTAGGTTTGGGTCATGCGGTTTATTGTGCCAGACCGGTGGTGGGCGATGAACCTTTTGCGGTGATATTGGCAGATGACTTGATCGAAGATGCGGGTCGCGGTTGTATGGCGCAAATGGTTAAATTGTATGAGCAAAAGCATGCTTCAATACTGGGCGTAGAACGAGTTGATCCATCAGAAACAGGGAGTTATGGTATTGTCAAAACCAGTGATTTTTTAGAAAAATCAGCGCCAATAGAAATAATTATTGAGAAACCCAAGCCGGAAGAGGCGCCCTCAAATTTAGCGGTAGTTGGGCGGTATATTTTGACACCGGCAATTTTTGATAAAATTAAAAAAACCGGCAGGGGTGCGGGCGGTGAAATTCAGTTAACCGATGCGATTGCCGACTTATTAAATGATGAGACGGTGTTGGCTTATGAATTTGAAGGTACCCGTTATGATTGTGGTTCCAAGCTGGGATTTTTGATAGCGAATGTAGAGCTGGCATTATTGAACAGCGAGTTAAAAGAGGGCTTTTCAGCTTACCTTAAAGCGTTAACGAAAAAGTTTTAAAGGTAATAACCGGCAGTACGACGCGCTATAAAAAGCATTGAGGGCACGAAGTTTTTTCTTCGTGTCATCAGTAGTGCCCGGTAAAAATATAAAAAGCGTTACCTCTTAAAATTAAAGCGAAAGTTATTAATCGCCTTCAACTTCTGGCTACCCACGTAAGGTGGGACAGTTTAAAATTAAGCCGTTCGTGGTAATCCTGTCGGCTACCCACTGTAGCCAGTATAAAATATTGGAGTTAGACCTGACAGGTTTATAAAACCTGTCAGGTCTGTCCCGTGTTAAGTTGGTAGCCCAACTTCTTTAATCACGGGTAATTTGGCGCGTCTTTGCAACCAAATAACCCCAGTCAAATCAATAATTCCGGCCCAAAGGCGATCTAAAGTACCGTATTTTGATTGACCGCTAGTTCTGGATCTATGATTAACCGGTTCAGAAATCACTTGGCCACCTGCTCTTAAAATCAAGGCGGGTAAAAAGCGATGCATGTGATCAAAGTAAGGCAAGCTTAGAAAACGATCTCTGGAAAACAGCTTTAAACCGCAACCCGTATCCGGTGTATTGTCTCCCAACAGACCGGAGCGCACGCCGTTAGCAACCTTGGATGAAAAAAGCCGCCAGGCTGAGTCATAACGTTTATTTCGCCATCCGGCCACCATCCATAAATTACTAGTCGTATCCCTTTCCCGCATTAATACTTCATACAAACGGGGAATGTCGGCGGGATCATTTTGACCATCACCATCCAGAGTTGCAATCCAGGGATAGTTGGCCGCTTTAACACCGGTATTGATAGCGGTACTTTGTCCGCAACTTTGCTCATGCCGAATGACCCGCAGCGCTTTAAAGTCTTGAAGCGCCTGCTTTAAAACGACTGCTGTCCGGTCGTTGCTCCCGTCATCAATATAAATAATTTCATAAGCTTCAGCAATACTCAACGCATTATCAATCTCTTGAATCAAAGGAACAATATTGTCAGCTTCATTATGAACAGGAACAACAACAGAAATTTTCACAAACCATCCTACTAATTATTTTATTTATAGTGCATGAGCGGGGCAAAAAGTAACTTAATATTTTTTTGCCAACCAATTAATCAACCACATTCGACTGCATATCATATAAAAAATGCCTCAAAAAACCTAAAATTATCTCCCTTATTTTCTGTAAATCATTGATTGTTAAGCTCGGGTATCATTAGATCGGGGGTAGTGTGCTTGGTTAAAACCATTTGTTTTATAAGGCGTTTGCAGTCATTATGATACTGACTAAGCTTGCAATCTGACGCATAATCCTTTAACTTAGTGCCACATCCGTAAAGGCTAGGGGTGCTTTTTCGTTTCCACGCATTGCGCAGAAACGGAAGGCTGAGATAAACCCTTTGAACCTGACCCCGGTTAATACCGGCGTAGGAAAGCCCCCACTTCCCTGCGTCTTGTTTTATTGTTATTGGAGTAAAGCTATGAACGCTGTTCTGAAAGACGTTACCGAGACTACCACCACGAGTAATGTAAAAATTGATTCTTACCCCGCATCCGAAAAAATCTATGTGCAAGGTAGTCGGCCTGACATACAAGTGCCTATGCGCAAAATTAACTTGTCTGATACGCCGGTTCATTTTGGCACGGTAGAAAAAAACGGCCCGCTTTATGTTTACGATACCTCAGGCGTTTATACCGACCCTAATGTTGAGGTTGATTTAAAAAAAGGTTTGGGTGCGATCCGGTCAGCCTGGATTGAAGAAAGAAATGATACTGAAGAATTGACCGGCCCCAGTTCAGAATTTGGTCGTCAGCGTCTTGAAGACCCCACTACCGCAGATTTGCGTTTTGAACATATTCGTAAACCACGTCGGGCCAAAGCAGGCGCTAATGTATCGCAAATGCATTATGCTCGCCTGGGTATTATTACGCCAGAAATGGAATTTATCGCGATTCGTGAAAACCAGAAAATGGAAGAAATGCGCGATTTGTGGAAAGATCAGCATCCTGGAGATTCTTTCGGTGCCTCTATACCTGAAGCGATTACGGCTGAATTTGTCCGTGATGAAGTAGCCAGAGGTCGGGCTATAATACCCGCTAATATCAATCATCCGGAATTGGAACCGATGATTATAGGTCGTAACTTTCTGGTAAAAATTAATGGTAATTTAGGCAACTCTGCCGTGACATCATCCATTGATGAAGAAGTGGAAAAAATGCTCTGGGGCATACGTTGGGGCGGCGATACCATTATGGATTTATCAACGGGTAAAAATATTCATGAAACCCGTGAATGGATTCTGCGTAATTCTCCCGTACCTATCGGTACCGTGCCTATTTACCAAGCATTGGAAAAAGTAAATGGCAAAGCTGAAGACCTGACGTGGGAAATCTTCCGAGATACTTTAATTGAGCAGGCAGAGCAGGGCGTAGATTATTTTACTATCCATGCGGGAGTGCGTTTGCACCATGTACCTTTAACAGCAAAACGCATGACAGGTATTGTTTCGCGTGGCGGTTCTATCATGGCTAAATGGTGTCTGGCACATCATACCGAAAGCTTTTTATATACGCATTTTGAAGAAATCTGCGAAATCATGAAAGCTTATGACGTATCCTTTTCATTGGGTGACGGTTTACGTCCCGGCTCAATTTATGATGCCAATGATGAGGCACAATTTGGTGAATTGGAAACGCTGGGTGAGCTAACCAAAATTGCCTGGAAGCACGATGTCCAAACCATGATTGAAGGGCCTGGACATGTCCCTTTGCACATGATTAAAGTTAACATGGAAAAGCAATTGGAAGAATGTGGAGAAGCCCCTTTCTATACTTTGGGTCCCCTGACTACCGATATTGCTCCTGGTTATGACCATATCACGTCTGCCATAGGTGCCGCGAATATTGGTTGGTACGGCTGCGCAATGCTCTGTTACGTGACCCAAAAAGAGCATTTGGGTTTGCCGAACAAGCAAGACGTACGTGAAGGTATTGTCACTTACAAAATTGCCGCTCATGCTGCTGACTTGGCAAAAGGTCATCCCGGCGCACAAGCTCGCGACAATGCGATGTCCAAAGCCCGTTTTGAATTTCGTTGGGAAGATCAGTTTAATATTGGTCTTGACCCCGAAAAAGCACGCGAGTTTCATGATGAAACGCTGCCTAAAGAGTCGGCGAAAATCGCCCATTTTTGTTCCATGTGCGGCCCGCATTTCTGCTCAATGAAAATTAGTCAGGATGTGCGTGATTACGCGGCGGCAAAAGGCATTAAAGATGAACAAGAGGCATTAATGAAAGGTATGGATGAAAAATCCAAACAGTTCATTGAAGAAGGTGCTGAGGTTTATCACGTGGTTTAAAGGGTATCAGGGGGTACGGGAGCAATTCCGTTACCCCAATATTTAAACTAATTATTAGTAACTACCCAGTAGATGTTGGCTTTAATCGTAAGACATGGATGATACTGATTGAATGGGTTTTAACGGACTTTATTTTTAGTCGAAAAAAGACTTTAAGTGTTGTAAGTATTCACCTCGCTCCTTTTAAAAGGGAGGTTGAGGGGGATTTATCTAATAAAATCTCCCCTAACCCCTCTTTTTCAAAGAGGGGGCTGAATAGTTACTAAGTGTTTATAAGTACAGTTTTTATAAGATTAAAAAATATCCATTATCCGTGTCTATCAATCAAATCCATGTTACCTGTGTTCTATTTAACGGCTGAGTAGTTACCCTTATTAATGGGTTACCGTACAATAAAGGTGCTTTTATGGAAGAGAAAAAAAATATCGTTATTAAGGTTAAATATCCTGGCACTGGTAAAAAAGTAGAGCAGGATATTTCTCAATTAAAGATTATCACAGAATGGAATATTAAACGGATAGTGTTGGCTTTTATTGGTTTAGTATTATTTATAGGTGTGCTAATATTTTTTTTTAAGCTTGATACTAAAAACACTGATCAGCCAGTCCAGTCAGCTTTACCTGAAAAAAATATTGCTATATCAGATCAATCAAAAGAGATTAATAAGTCTGTAATCAGATCCTTGCTAGCGTTTAAAATCGACAATAATGAACCGGTAGGCGAAATAAGTTTGCCGCTTAAGCTAAGCAAAAAAAAATCAACATCGGTCTATTATTATGTTGAATTAACCGGAATGGAAGGACATTCGGTTTACCATGAGTGGTTGCTTGATGGTGCGCTTATTACCAGAAAGAAAGTAAATATATCAAATAGTAACTGGCGTACATCAAGCCGTCAGTTATTTGTTTATAACGATAAAACTAATTGGACAGCAAGACTGGTTGACGAAACAGGCCGGTTATTAAATGAAATCCAATTTAATGTTATTTATGAATAGGCAATGCATTAGTTTTAATATTTTAATCATAAAAATAATAGTGGGTAACTGTTACGTTTCTTCATAATAATTATTGATTTTTAAAAAAATAACTAATTATGTTACAATAATATTAATTTTTTATTATTGAGGGAATAAATATGGCCGATTTTGAAAATCTTTCAGAAAGTGAATTACAAACTGTTCTTGAAAGTGTAGAAAAAGTATTGAAAAATAAACAGGCACCTAAATCCTGCAAGCCCTAAAAAACAGGCAGCACTCCCCGCTTTTTTTTATACTCAATTTTTTTTAAAATCCGCCGACGCGGTTCTGCCTATGTA
>Ga0268283_1000792_pt1 | contig 17751 bp, 16 predicted proteins | sample saktaG_13_FD_190140 | JGI IMG/M metagenome (GOLD analysis project Ga0268283, IMG submission 190140) | Saline water microbial communities from Sakinaw Lake, British Columbia, Canada - sak_2013_06_06_36m | ecosystem: Environmental > Aquatic > Non-marine Saline and Alkaline > Saline ... | reverse complement strand
TAAAATGACATTTAAGAAGTTGGCTGCCTGAAGCGTATTACTGCTATATCATTTTTTGCATTGTTATTGAGGTTGGGTTACCATTTTCGTTCGTAGTTTTGTATCCAGCAAATAACGAATTATGAAAATCCTTATCCGTAACATAAAAGAACTTGTACAAGTTGAGTATCAGCCGGTTTTGATGCGCTCTGGCAAGGAAATGGCGACATTGTATTCTGTAAAAAATGCCTTCCTGATGATTGACAAGGGAAAAATAGTTGACTTCGGAAGCATGGATGATCTGTTCCTTCCTGATGAAAGTGAACGGCGTGGACGGATAAAAGAGATAGATGCCACTGGAAAAATGGTTTTCCCATCCTTCTGTGATTCGCATACACATCTTGTATATGCAGGTAGCCGTGAATTGGAGTATATCGACAAAATCAAAGGACTTTCTTATGAAGAAATTGCCAAAAGGGGAGGAGGAATCCTGAATTCAGCAAAGCGGCTGCATGAGAGCAGTGAAACTGAACTTATAGCTCAGGCGCTCGAACGCCTCGAAGAAATTACCTGGCTCGGTACCGGTGCAGTAGAAATAAAGAGCGGATATGGCCTCAATACTGAAGACGAATTAAAAATATTGCGTGTTATCCGGAGTTTAAAGGAACTTTCGCCGCTTACAATCAAAGCAACATTTCTGGGTGCACATGCTGTTCCGTTGGAATACCGTGGCAAGCAGCACGAATATGTCGATCTGATTATCAACGAAATGATTCCCATAGTGGCTTCTGAAGAACTTGCTGATTTTATTGATGTATTTTGCGACAAGGGATTCTTCACTACTGAGGATACAGAGCGGATTTTGATGGCAGGTATCAAATATGGACTAAGGCCAAAAATCCATGCTAACGAGCTTGATTTTTCAGGTGGAATTGAAGTTGGTGTTAAGTATGGTGCATTGTCGGTGGATCACCTGGAGTTTACCGGCAAAGATCAGATTGATGTACTTAAAGGTACTGAAACTATGCCAACAATTTTACCGGGAGCAGCATTTTTCCTAAACATGCAGCTTGCTCCGGCACGCACTATGATTGATGCTGGTTTGCCCGTTGGTATGGCCAGCGATTTTAATCCAGGTTCTTCGCCATCCGGCAATATGCAGCTTATTCAATCAATGGCCTGTATCAATTACCGCCTCACACCTGAAGAAGCTATCAATTCAACAACATTGAATACAGCGTATGCTATGGATTTGAGCCATGAGTTGGGTACAATAGCAATAGGGAAAAGAGCCAATCTTTACATTACAAAGCCAGTTTCATCCGTGGCTTATATGCCATACGCTTTTGGGAGTAATAAAGTGGAAACAGTTATCCTGAACGGGAAAATCTGTTAACAAAATTAGTGGTTTTTAAAAAATATCAGGATTGTTTCTTTTCAAGAAAACCACAGCTATTGTCTCACCACTTTGTAACTAATGGCATGTCCATCAGCTGCGAGGCTTATCGTATAAACTCCGGCTATTACTTTATTGCCGGAATAATTACGTCCATCCCAGGTTAGAATGTGAGTGCCGGCTGGCATAGGTTCGTGTAAAATAGTATTTACAACCTCGCCGTGTATATCAATAATATTGGCTGTGATTATAGCTTTGGTTGGAATTGTGAACCGTATGTTGGTTTCACTTGAAAACGGATTAGGAAAAACGCTGGTTTCCTGAAGGACTTTCAATTTTTCATCTACTGAAACATTTAAAGGGGTAAATGTAAGCACGATATCCTGAAAATAAGTTTCATTTGCAGGCGTAAGGTTTACAGCACTGTTCCCTTTTGTGAAGGTGAATGAAGTTGATGGTCCCGGATTGCCACCAGATGCTGAGTTCCTGCTTGTATATTCTACCCAAACCTGGTAATCGCCATCCGGCACAAGTAAGCCATTTACATCATGGCAATTCCATGTAATTGTGTGTGTTTGATGGTTTGGCAATGTGGCTCCTGTTGTTGCATCAATAACATTATTGCTCGAATTAGCTACCCATTTCACCAGGTGCTGTTTACGCGAATTGGCCATCACTTTGCGTGAAATCACAAAATTTCCTGAAGCGTCTTTAATCCATATTGCAAGTACATTTTTGGGAGAATAAGTTGCACCATTGCTGATTGTCTTTACAGTGAACGTCAGCGTGCCTTCTACCGGCTGTTGTGCCTTAGTTTCTGTGAAAAATAGCATTGAAAATGCATAGAAGATTCCTGTTACAATTGCTTTCATTTAATGTGGTTAAGTTGAGTTAGTGTAATTTTCTGCCAAAAGTATAAAAAACATATAATAACATGCAAAAACGCGAATATTTATAATGCTGAAACTGTGGCGCGACATAGAGCATTTCTCTGGTTGGTTAAAGCCATATATCCCTATTTAACTATCTTTGCCGCAGGAATGAAAAGCAAAATATACAGATTCTTATCAGTTGATAAAAATAATAAGCTAACCTGCCGTTAACCGGCAATTACCAGAATTTTCATGAAACAACTCATCGAATGTGTGCCAAATTTCAGTGAAGGCCGCGATATGTCAATTATCAAACAAATTACCGATCAGATTGAAACTGTTGAAGGAGTCAAACTCCTGGATGTAGATCCCGGTGCAGCCACAAACCGGACAGTAGTCACTTTTGTTGGCACGCCTGATGAGGTGGTTGAAGCAGCATTTTTAGCCATCCGCAAGGCGATAGATGTTATTGATATGAGTAAACAACATGGAGCCCATCCACGATTTGGGGCAACCGATGTTTGTCCTTTTGTGCCAATTTCAGGCATTACAATGGAAGAAACTGTGAAGTATGCTCGCAAATTGGCCGAAAAAGTCGGAAAGGAACTGGGAATACCTGTTTATTGTTATGAAAATGCAGCCTTTACTAAAGAGCGCAGAAATTTAGCATATTGCCGCTCAGGAGAGTATGAAGGATTGCCAAAAAAGTTGGCTGATCCAGTCTGGAAACCCGATTTCGGCCCTGCAACATTTTTGCCGCATACAGGTGCTGTTGCTATTGGTGCAAGGGATTTTCTTGTCGCTTATAACGTAAATCTCAACACAACTTCTACGCGCCGTGCCAATGCAGTAGCATTTGATATCCGCGAAAAAGGCCGCCCATTGCGTGAAGGGAATCCTGTTACCGGTAAAATTGTTAAGGATGCCGATGGTAAACAAGTCGATATTCCAGGCTCGCTCAAAGCATGCAAAGCCATTGGCTGGTTTATTGAGGAATATGGGATAGCCCAGGTTTCAATCAACCTGACTAATATCAGTATGACTCCTGTGCATATTGCTTTTGAGGAGGCAAGTAAAAAGGCTCAGGAGAGAGGTATGCGTGTTACCGGTTCGGAATTGGTAGGGCTTATTCCTTTGAAAGCCATGTTGGATGCTGGTAAGCATTTCCTGAAAAAACAACAGCGTTCTCTTGGTGTTTCAGAATCAGAATTATTGAAGATTGCAGTAAAATCGCTTGGACTTGACGACCTGAAACCTTTTAATGCGCAAGAGAAGATTATCGAATATGTACTTGCCGGAAAGGATACAAGGAACCTTATGGATATGACCTGCAAAGGTTTTGCTGACGAAACTGCATCGGAATCGCCAGCACCGGGTGGAGGTTCAATTTCGGCATACATGGGTGCCCTTGGTATTTCATTAGCTACTATGGTTGCCAACCTTTCGTCGCACAAACCTGGATGGGACGAACGCTGGGAAGAATTTTCCGCATGGGCGGAAAAAGGACAGGTCCTTAAGAATGATCTCATTTTCCTTGTGGACGAAGATACGCGTGCATTTAACCGCATAATGGATGCACTCGGTTTGCCAAAAGGTTCGGATGACGAAAAGAAAGCTCGCACTGCAGCTATTCAGGATGCAACCCGCTATGCTATTGAGGTGCCTTACAAAGTAATGCAAAAATCCTTCGAATCCATGGCCATTATCAGGGCTATGGCTGAAACGGGTAACCCGAATTCTGTGTCCGATGCTGGTGTTGGAGCGCTTGCAGCGCGATCGGCTGTTTTGGGAGCTTATTTAAATGTAAAAATCAATACTTCCGGGCTGAACGATAAGGTTTTTGTTGAAGATATTCTAAGCAAAGGAGCTGAATTGGAACAGCAAGCCATAAGGCAGGAGCAGGAAATTCTGGCGATAGTAAATGCAAAAATTGCCGGTTAATCAGACAGTCTGGAGCTTCAAAACTACAAATTAATCCTTCATTTGATGCACGATCTCTTAACCACAGGATTACTCTATTTTACTTCTTTTTTTAGTATAATCAACCCGTTGGGAGTGATGCCTGTTTTTATGACTATGACAGCGGGTATTTCGCGGCAGCAGCAGAGACGGACAGCCCTCAAAGCAAGCGTTACGGCATTTTGCACTTTACTGATTTTTGCTTTTGCAGGTCAGGTGTTGTTTAAGTTCTTTGGAATATCTGTGAATAGTTTCCGTATGGTTGGCGGTATCATCTTTTTTATCATGGGTTACGATATGCTTCAGGCGAGGCTTGGTACAATTCGTATAGACGAAGGTTCGGTGAAGAAATATGTAGATGACATTTCGATTACACCCCTTGGTATCCCAATGCTTGCCGGACCCGGAGCCATTACAAATTCCCTTGTACTGATGGAAGATTCACCAACAATTGAGCTCAAAGCAGTTTTAATTTTTGCAATTGTTTTTACCATGTTTCTGACCTATGTTATTCTGCTGGGTTCAGGCGGAATCATGAAAGTGATGGGCGAAACAGGAAATAAAGTGATGATGAAACTGATGGGCCTTATTTTAATGGTGGTTGCTGTTGAATTTTTCTTTGCCGGTCTCAAACCAATTTTACAATCGATCCTGCATATTTCATGATGGCCAGAATGAGCCGGGCAGTGTAAATTATACTTCTTGCCAAAAAAAAACTCCCCGCGTTAACGGAGAGTTTTTTACCCCTGCTGTAATTGTAGTATTTGTAGTATTTGTAGTAATTGTAGTATTCGTATTCGTGTAGTAATGTAGTAGTGTAGTAGTGTAGTTTTTTGCAGTCTAGCAGTTTAGTAGTTTAGCAATTTAGTAGTTTAGTAGTTTAGTAGTTTAGTAGTGTGATAGTTAAAGTGGCAGCAGAGATGCACGGTAGTTTCAATTTAATTAGCGTGCTACTATGAACTTTTTATCAAGAGCCAAAAGTATACCGGATAAAACTAAATACTTGTAGGATAATTAGATATTCGATGTAGGGATATTCTTATTTTTAAGTAGGATATATCTTACACAAAAATAGAGTATAGGGTGGAAGCAGAAATCAGAAAAAAGAATTCAATGTGCAAAAATCAGTGCTTATAATCTGTAAGCCAATGAGATAAGTCTATAAACCGTATGGCCTGTATTAACAGAAGAAAAGGAATCGGGACTTCCGGATTTTTATTGCAATTCGATTATCCTGTATTTGAATGGTGTTGGTATCCCTTTAAAATCCTCCATATAGGTTTCCGAGATGTTCGCTATCACAGTGTCATTTTTGTCTAAGCCATTTGTTTTTATATCATCCATCACTTTACAGTAAAATGCTTCGCTGACCACGATACGGTTGCCCCGTGCTTTCTGCATCAGCCGTGCCGAGGCATCAATGTCAGTGCCATAATAATCGTTTACCCCTTCAAAAAAAGTGATGTTATACACATCGGTGCAGTAATGTACGCCTACTTTACACTCATAAAACAGGTTTTTCAGCGGGTGGTTGACCAATGTATCGATAGTTGCATACAATTCGCCATGCAAAGAAAGATAATCACGAAAAGCAGTACTTTTTTTTAGCTCTTCATCAGGTAAAAAGAGCATCATCTCATCTCCGATTCCTTTAACAACAAAATCAGGAAACTGGTTGATAACCGAAATGAAGTTGAACGTATTATTCGCTTTCCTGATCCATGATTTGTCAGGGTTCAGGATTTTATCACCGGTTGAGTTGATCATATCAATAAAAATACAGGTGCCAGGTGTGGGTTCAAGGCAGTTAATCAGGGCTTCAAGATCTTTGGAATGCGGGTCTCGAAAGTGGATGTATTTTGCCATAATAGCGTAGTTTAGTTTTTTATATGTCCTAAATGAGAATCTGCTGTTAATCTTTTGAAGCATCTTCTATATCCGGAAAAATGGAAAAAATGGAAGAAAATCCTGAAATATCGAAAATCTCCCTGATTCCAGGCTGTATGTTGCTCAGCCGGAATTGCCCTTTCAATGCCGTCATCTTTTTCAGGACAATAAGAAATATCCGCAATCCGGAACTGCTGATATAATTTAGCCCTGCACAATTCAGGATTATTTTACTACATCCGCCATCTATTACCTCCATTACCATCTTTTCAAATTCGTTGGCATTGGTGGTGTCAATCCGGCCTTCAATACTGACTACTGTGAACTCATTTAGATTTTTGACAGTTACATTCATGATCCGATATTTTTAGTAAGAATTAATATATTTCTGTTCTCTTTTCGCTGATATTCAACTTTATCCATGATCTTTTTTACGAGGAATATCCCTAATCCGCCGATTGGCCTCTCATCCAAAGGCAATGTGATGTCGGGATCAGTTTTCAAAGTTGGGTCATATTCATGGCCATCGTCAAAAATTGAAATAGACAATTCATTTCCGGTTTTAGTAAAGCAGACATCAATCGTATGCTGGCTATCATTGTCAAATCCATATAAGATGATATTTGTCAAAGCTTCTTCCAGCACAAGGTTTATCGAAAACACGAAAGGTGTTGGAAGACTCCATTCCTCTGCAAGTTCTTCTAAAAAAACTTCTACACGGGATAGTTCGCCAATTTGGTTCACAACCCGCAATACTTTATCATCAGGCTCTTTATTCATTAAAAAAAATTGTCATCATCGTAATGTCATCTGATTGCGTATATCCATCAACATGAGAAGCCACGGCCTCTTCCATTTTGTGAATCAGGTCGCGTGGCGAAGCGTTGACGTTACCACTGATAATTCCCATAAGATTGTCATCTCCAAATAATTTATTATCAGCATTTTCTGCTTCATTCACCCCGTCAGTATAAAGAAAAATCTTATCCCCATGCCCAAGCTGAAGGGTCAATTCTCCGTATTCAAAATCCTCAAACAGGCCTACAGGAATGAATTTGGTTTTCTCGAACATAACGGCAGTACCTTCTTTCCTGATAATCACCGGCGGGTTATGCCCTGCGTTTGAATACCTGAGCTCACCGGTTTCCAGGTTTAGAACACCAAGGAAGAAAGTAACAAACATACTGGATTCATTGTTTAAGGACAAAGACTTATTCAGTGTGCTGACAATTACCGCAGGGGAAACCTCCTTGTCGGAGATTGAACGGACCAAAGTGCGAGTAACTGCCATAAACAATGAAGCGGGAACACCTTTGCCAGAGACATCGCCAATTGCAAAACAAAATTTATTGCCATCGATAACGAAAAAATCATACAGATCGCCACCAACCTCTTTGGCCGATTTTAGAATTGCAAATACATCAACCTGAGGAAGATCAGGAAAAGGCGGAAAAATATGAGGGATCATGGCCATTTGGATTTCGCGAGCTATGCGTAATTCACTCTCGATCTTTTCCTTGGCAGCAGTAGTGTCTTTCAGGTTAACAATGTATTCCGATAATTCCTTTTGCATAAACGAGAACGAATTGTGCAGTTCCTTCATTTCGTCCTCTGTTTTGATTTCGGGCAATTGAACATCAAAATTACCCGCTGCAATTAGCCTTGCCGAATCAGCAAATTTCTTCAGGGGAGCGGTTAGTTTATTAATGATTTTAACAGTGAAAAATGAAAGCAGCGATAATCCTGCAATTATCAGGAATACCAGGAGAATATTGATTTTGTGCAATGACGCGAACATTTCGTTATCAGGATAGATTACCCCAATAGACCAATGACTGGAAGGCAGCCCCCTGTATATTATCCATAATTTACCCGAATGCCATTTACTTTTAAAATCGGCTGATATAAAATTGCTTTTCCCTAGTATCATTTCACGCCCGATTGTGCGCATTCCCGGCTGATTATTCTCCTTCGCGATGGTGAAAATGCTCTGGTTCATCACATAATCCTTCTTAGGATGGGAAATAATAACACCGTTGCGCGACAACAGAAAAGCATAACCGGTTTTAAAAATTTTAACCGACGACATTATTTCGGTCAGCCAGTCGAGTGATATATCAATGGTAACTATCCCCGAAAAAGTCCTTTTACCTTCCTTCATAGTATAAAAAGGAACGGAATAGGTTGTCATAAGGATATTGCCTCCGCCTTCGTCATAATAAGGCTCTGACCAATATGATGCGTTAGTCATTTTCGGAATCTGATACCAGTCCATCCAAAAGTATTCATAGTCTTGATTGCCAAGCATTGTTGAACATATCGAATTGCCTTTCCTGAAAACATAAGGGGCATAATACAGGCCCTTGTCAGCGAAAAAATCAGGTTCGAAAGCTATTGTTGATCCATATATATTTTTATTGTTTTGCAGTATAGATTTTAAAAATGGCAAAAGCGAATCATTGGCCAGGAAAGAGGATTCCAGCATTTTGGCTACAATCTCCGGGACTTTTTCTGCCGGGCTTAACACCTGTTCTATCCGGTTAACAGTATTATCAGCCAAAAAAATGGCATTTTCGCGCGTTGTTTCCTTTATCGTATTTCGGATGAAATAATAGTAAATGGAAAAAGTAACCAGAAAGAGCCCTGCACAAAAGAGTAAAACATTACGGATGATATGGGCTGAAAGCGTTCTTTTCTTCATGTATTCAATGTTTCATGAGGTTCTTTATTTCAATAAAGATTTATAAAAGTCTGAGAAACCATATACTGGCCGGGTTTTATTTCGTTGACCGAGAATTTCGCCAGCTTTCAGGAAATCAGATTCCTTAAGCTTGCCAGCGGCAACATTTTTATCTCCGGGCTTCATAAGTTCCAGGACTTTATCCAGCATCCATGCCTGATGCACCCTGTTTGTAGGTAGATGCGCAAGTTTCATGCGATTAAGAACAACGTCGATTGCATATTCTTTGTTATTGGCTGCAAAATCCCATCCTTTCAGCGTTGCCTGAAGGAATTTTTCTAACTGTAGCTTTTTGTTTTCATAGGTTGATTTTAAACAGTAAAGACCATCTTCCGGAACATCATAACCATATTTGGCAACAGCAAAAACACTGAGTTCATCCTCATTTAAACCGTTATTGATAATCTGATTGTATTCATTATACACCATTACTGTCATAGCATCAATCCCATCCATCATAAAGAGGTTAACTGTTGACGAAACAGGGATCCATTCAACCTGTATATTTTTTTCTGCCAAAAGTGCTTTCGGAACCTCGTCGAATCCGCTCTTCCAGATACCGACTTTCTTCCCTTTCAGCTGACTCAGATCAGTTATCCCTTTTGATTTTTTTGCAACAAACATAATGGCCGAATGCTGAGAGATCTGTCCTATATTTACAATATCCAACCCCTGGTTTTTAGCAGCCATGGCAGTTATCAGGGAAAACGAAATCAAATCAGCTTTTCCACTGGCAAGCATTTCAGTAGCTTTTATATAGGCTGAAGGATGTTCTATTTCAACCTCAATTCCGGCATCCTTGTAAAAACCTTTCTCCTGTGCAACGTAATAGCCTGCAAATTGAGCCTGTGGCATCCATTGCAGGGCAAATACCAGTTTTGGCAATTGTGCCTGAATCAGGTTTGCCGAAAGCAGTATTGAAATCAATACTACTGTTTTTTGTAAATATGGTACGCAATTGTTCATCTGTCATCATTTATTTTTTTACGGTTCCATTAGAAGCCGCCATTCATAAACATTCCCTTTGTGGCGAAACGATTGGTATGCCTGTTTACATCTGCCTGTTTTTAGTTGGATGCTCATAGCTTCCATCATAACTCCCCCATCAAAAGTAAAAGATATTCACGATAATTCAATCTGGTTCCGGAATCAGCTACCATTTTATTCAGCAGCTTTTAATCCTGCTGACACTTGATTTCATTACCAAAAGAATACATAAGTAATTATTCAATGATAGAATCGGCTTTGACCCTCAAATCTTCAGTAATCACCCAGTTTCCTTTCATCAGCCTTCGAACCGAATCGTTGATGAACAGTTTTTCGGGTACTATATTATTTATTTCAACCTGGCTGGGAGGCAGTCCATTGATCAGAGAAATTACCAGGTCGCCGGCTGTTTGACCTACTGCGAAATAGCTTGCTCCCAGGTTTGCTAAGCCACCTTTGAATGCATGTTTCGGATCGTTAGTAAATACCGGGATCCGGCTTTTCCCTGCAGCACCAACATACAATTCCATAGCGGTCTCCACCACGTTGTCGCCTCCAATCCAAAGAGCATCAACCCCTTTAGCACATACAGCCATCGAAGCTTCGTAAACCTGGCTTATAGTTTCAACACTCTGTTCTACCAGTTCAATGCCCAGTTCTTTGCTGATGATCCGGGCTTTCTTAACACAGGCTTCGGAACAGGTTTCGTTGGTACACCAAACCACGCCCATTTTTTTAAGCTGGGGATTCATCTGCCTGGCAATCCTGAAAATGCCATCAACGGGTTGAAAAGTGCCGATTCCAACCAGGTGGGATGGATGCTGGTTGGCCCTGGTACCGGTAATCTCCACGCCGGCGGCAACCGGATCGGTAACGGCGCAGAAAACATGTAACATTTCACCCTCCTTATTGGCATTAGCCATTACCTGCAGTCCCATAGTACTGATTGTAACTACCATGTCGAATTTTTCGCTTAGAATATTCTGTGCAATGGTATTAGCTGTGGCCAAATCGCCATCGGCACAATATCTCTTAATTTCGATGCGACCTTTGCGGAAATCATCACCAGAACTGATTCTCTCCAGTAACCCAACTTCGGTATCTAACTGGAGCTGACTTGAACTGAAACGAAAAACGACTATCCGTGTAATTTTATCTTTTCCGCCTGTGGATTTCCGGTTCTGTAGATCGGAAAGCAGCAGTACAGCGCTCACGGCTGCCAGAAACAAGAGAGGCCTGATAAATTGTTTGATACGCATGATTGTTTCCTTTACACATATTCTAACTCAAGTAATTCGGCTACCCTTTTATCAATCTGATCTTTTCGCCTGAGTTCATCAAAAAGGAAAAGCAAATCAGGCACTTTCATTCTTTTTTTCTCTTCTCCCCTGAAATCGTAACGGATCCGTCCCTGGTGCATCATAATGATACGATCGCCCAGGTTAACAGCCTGTTGCATGGAATGCGTTACCATGAGGGTGGTAAGTTTACCTTCGGTTACAATCTGTTCGGTAAGTTCTATTACTTTTCCGGCTGTTTTCGGATCAAGAGCAGCAGTATGCTCATCGAGCAGGAGCAGATCGGGCTTGAGCCAGCTAGACATCAACAGCGTAAGGGCTTGCCGCTGGCCACCCGAGAGCTTCCCGATGGGGCTATCCAGCCGGTCTTCCAATCCCATATTCAGTGTTTTTACCTTCTCTTTCAACGCACGCAAAATTGAAGATGACAGCACCTGGCTCAGACCCCGTTTTTTACCCCTTTTTGCTGCCAGAGCAAGGTTTTCACCAATCGACATTGCTGCGGCCGTTCCACTGAAAGGATTCTGGAATACACGGCCAATCTGGCGTGCCCGCTTATGTTCGGGCAAGCGGGTGATATTAATGCCGTTCAGCATAATGGTCCCGTTATCGGTTATAAATGTTCCCGCTACAGCGTTAAGCAAGGTTGATTTACCTGAGCCATTTGTACCTAAAACGCAAACAAAGCTTCCATCTTCAATAGTAAGGCTCACATCCTGTAAAGCATTAACCTCGTTGATGGTTCCGGAATTGAAGGATTTATAAAGATTTGAGAGTTCTAACATATTTTTAATGGATTAGTTTGATCTTTTTAGTCTTCTTCATAATACCTGGCAATACCAGGGCAATAAATACAAATGCGGCCGTGATAAGTTTCAGGTCGTTGGGATTCATGCCCCAGCGAAGCGCAATGGCAACCAGCAACCTGAAAAGGACAGCGCCGACAACTGCCCCGGCTATAACCATCCCTAGACTGTTTTCACTGATCAAGGCTTCGCCAATAATCACACTCGCGAGCCCCCAAACCATCATTCCGATTCCCATCTGCACATCGGCAAACCCCTGGAACTGCGCCAGCATAGAACCTGAAAGAGCAATAAATCCATTGGAAAGAGCAACACCTGCGATGATCATTACTTTTGTATTTACCCCCAGGGCACGGATCATCTGGTCGTTATCGCCTGTTGCCCGCATTGCCGTTCCGATATTCGTGCGAAAAAACCACAACAGCAACAGGCTGCATGCAATGATGATAAGCAAACAAAAGCAGAGCGTCCACAAATCCCTGGCTGGTACACTCCAGCCGATGAGGTTCACCATAGCATCTTTTCCGGAAATGTTGTTTGAGAAATCCTCGAACCAGGTAAACAGGGTATTCTGCGAAAGCAGTGGCACATTACTTTTACCCATAACGTGAAGGTTTACCGAATAAAGAGCTGTCATCACTAAAATTCCGGATAACAGCGGATTTATTTTAAAACGTGTATGGATGAAACCTGTGGCAGCCCCGGCCAGCATACCACCCACAAAAGCAAGAGCAGTTGCCGCAACCGGGTTAATGCCGGCAACAATAAGGGAGGCCGCGATAGCAGCTCCGAATGTAAAGGAACCCTCAGCCGTAATATCCGGGAAATCAAAAATCCGAAAGCTGATAAAAATCCCCAGAGCCAGCAGCGCCATGATAAGCCCTATAGTAATTGATCCTATTAATAATGTCATTGACCTTGAGTTTTAATGATTAACTGAATTTTCCGATCCATGCAACTCCTTGTTTGAATGTGCTGTGGCCTAAGCCGGTGATTTCGCGTGAGTCGTTTATGAGATGCAGCACATCCTGAACAATGCTGCTTTCGAACAAATGCAAAATCAGTTTCCCTGCTGATGATTCGTTTTTTGGTAATGACTGAAAAGGAAAAACAGCAGAATGCGTATGAATATATGCGGATGATCCGGGATTAACAGGGCGCAGGAATAATTTCATTTCCTCATCAGGATCCTGCACATAAAATCCGAGTGAAACCGTGAGCATCCTCGGGTAAGCGGGTTCGGTAGTAAAATTGATGTTTTCACGGATTTCAGGAAACTCAAATAACTTCTTCCCTTCCACAGGAGGTGCATTCAGACTTGAACCTACCAGGCCGGCACTCTCAGCAATAGCCAGAAACACAAATTGCGTTTGGCCCGAAGTCTGCGAAAGTCCTGCTGCCAATTGGTCCAGAGGGATAGATGTACTGAGCTCCAATGGTTCAAATGAGATCCTGTTTAAAAAAAAACCTTCAGCTTCCAACGAATAAAGCGCATTTATTTCGGGTTCGAGCCTGCCGGTTTTTATCGCATAGTCCGGAACTTTTGATCCATCCGACGGCTTATAAACCAGCGCTTCTCCCAAAGCCAGGAATTCTCCGTAGCGGCTTTTGCAGTCGTCGAATCCGTCGCCAATGGCTCCAATACCGATTGCGTAATGATCGGCACTAAATTTGATTTTTCGGTTGTCAGCAGCAGTGAAACCTGAAGTGAGGGACAAAGCCGGATTCCCGCCAGGGTGAACTTTCATCTGCCCTTCTGCTAAAATCTCATTTTCAAACCTGAACCCTTTGATCTCCAAAAAACCGGATTCCGTTTCAACGGACTGGGTTGCTTCGGGAGTTCCTTCGGTGAGCATACTTATCATGCCGACCATTTCCAGAACTTCGGAAACAGCGTGTGATAATTCTTCCAGAACGAACAACCCACCAATTTTCTTGATTTTTTTGTACTGACCAACCAAAATCCTGATACCGGCGGAACTCAGGTATTGCACTCCAGCCATATTCAGGATCAGGCGATAAGAGCCTTCCCTGACAAGGTTGTTCAGGTAATCGTCGAGATACCCGGCCCAGTTGGCATCAAGTCGTCCTTTGAGGAATATCCGCTGTTCCCTGCCGGGAATATCTTTTCGTATATCAAGTTTATTCTCCATGCTATTTTTATTTTCGAGATGCTGGTTTCATGATTTTGAGTGTAGGGAATGTTTTAAAAATCTGGTCAGGAACAAGGATTTTATAATACTGTGCAGCTTCGAGGCTTATGATGTAATTCGTCTTCTCAACAGTACGGTAAGGAATTTCAGCCGGATTTTTGCCTGATAATACGTCAACGCCTATTAGCCCGGCTTCAAAACCAGCCTGAAAATAGTCCCGGCCACAAACGGCAACAGCCCCCTGTTTCATTTGAGGAGTCACAAAACTATAATATGGAATCTTGCTGTCATGCGCTACTTTCAGTATGGCGGCACTTGAACTACCAGTGAGATTATCCGAAATCTGGCAGAAAACTTCAATCCGTTGCGCTACCAGCGAATTGGCTGCGTCGAGTACTTCGGTGGCAGAATTTGCAGGAACGGCTACCAGTTTTATTCCATGTTTCTTAGCAGCTATTTCCAGGTTGCTTTTAAAGGACACCGAATTCACCTCAACGGGTGTAAATACTGTTCCAACCCGCTTTATACCAGGGTGCAGAGTTTGAACCAGCTTAATAAGGCCATCAAAATCGCTCATGGTAGAAACACCACAAATGTTAGGCAGGTGATCCTCAAATGATTTTCCTAATCCGGCTGCCAACGGGTCCCCGACATTGGTAAAAACGATTTTTGCTTTTGGCAATTTCTTCGCCAGTAGCTGGGCTGTTGGGGTTGAAAGGGCAAATACCAGGTTCCATGTTTCATTGTTTACACTTTCGGCAATACTGTTGAGCGTTGCAATATCTCCCTGGGCATTGTAAACTTTAAGAGTGAAATCAATACCTTCCCTGAGTTTTTTTTCTTCGAGCGCTTGGCGTATCCCACTTTCACAATCTTCGGAATTCGGGCTATCCACATAATGAACCATGGCAAGTTTAAACATTGCGCCTGAGGTCAATTTTTGATGGAGCTTGTCTTTACTTATTTTCCAGTTTGAAAGATCAGAGAAAAGCAAAATGGCAGAAACAATTATTAAGGCTAATAATCCGCGGGATAATGATTTCATTGTTTCTGTTTATTTAATGATCCGTGTTGCCCTGGTAGTCAAAGTTTCCGGTACAACCAGACCTTGGTCTGAACAAGCCTTGCGGTTAATAATCAGATCATATTTTATGATTGGTTCGATATTAGGATTGGATGAAACTCTTCCTTTAAGTATTTCCACAGCTTTAAGCCCTGCCTGGTAGCCCCATTGGTCATAATTTGCTCCAAACCCAATGGCTGCGCCTTTTTCGGCCTGCAAAGGATCCGTAACAAACAGCGGAATCTTTTGCCCGGAAGCAAGTTTTGCCAGAACCGGTAATCCCAGGTACACGGTATTGTCCGCAGAAGTGACCAGGGCATCAATATGTTGTGTGGCTAAATATTGGCCGGCTTGCAGGATATCATTAGGACTGGTTACTGATGCGGTAATAAGTGTGATGCCTCTCCTGGAAAACTCTTTACTCAAAACTTTAACCGAATACTCCGCGTTCGGCTCAGCATTGTTATAAGGGATTCCGATGCGTTTCAAGCCAGGGATACATTCCAGCATCATGTCGGCAAATTCACCGACTTTTAATGGGTCGTAAACCCCATAAAGATTAGCAGGAGTACTTTTCAAACCCACCTGTTCAGGGCTAAAAGCAACAGTGAACACAACCGGAGTTGTGCGAATGGTCTGCGCTGCTGCCACCATGCAGGGTGTGCTGTTGGTGATAACCAGATCCACATTTTGTGAATTCAGCGATTGCAGTATCGTGTTGATCATTGAAAGATCACCTTGTGCATTGTTGTCAAGCACTTTGATGTTTTTTCCATCCACAAAACCTGAATCGGACAATGCCCGGAAAACACCGGCTTTGGCAGCATCCAGCACAGGGTCCTGGGTAATCTGAACATATCCGATCGTTATTTTATCCGGAGATGACTTACATGAAGCCAATATGGTCATTGATATGGCAAAGAAAAAAATATTTATGTGTCTCATATCTAAATAATTATAAAATAATTTAAGTAATAGTTGAAAGGCTTCCTATAAAATAGCATTTTTCATTTCCATTAATAAAGTAATTGAGGAACAGTCTTACCCGGAAAATTGGATTCGGAACCCGGCTTTCATTTTTATTCCTCTGAATATTAATTCTTTGCACTTGCGAAAATCTAAGACATTCCTCATGTTTCGCTGTTCATTATCCCAAGCTTTTCAAAACACCAGAAGATCAGCGATAGAACAACCCCTATGACGGCAGCCAAAGCCATTCCTCTGAGCTGGACCGATCCGATGTTGATACCAGCCCCGCTCACGCCTGCTACAAATGTAACCGCTCCCAGTGCCATATTCCGGTTATTACTGAAATCAACCTTTTGCTCAACAAACATCCTCAAACCCTGCACTGCAATTATTCCGTACAAAAGCATTGTTATGCCGCCCATTACCGGTACAGGTATGGTCGAAATTGCCGCCGACACCTTTCCAATGCACGAAAAGGTGATGGCAAGCAAGGCTGCACCGCGGATAACCCAAACGGAATAAACACGGGTAATTGCCATAACACCAATATTTTCCCCGTAGGTGGTATTGGGTGTAGAACCTACAAAACCTGACAAAACATTACTGATTCCATCGCCAAGCAGTGAGCGGTGCAGGCCCGGGTCTTCTATCAGGTTGGTTCCTGTAATCCTTCCGGTTACAATCAGGTGGCTGATATGCTCGGCCATTACAACGATACATGCCGGGGCTATGATAATGATGGCAGTTAAACTGAACACAGGCGCATGAACTACAGGAATGGCAAACCAGCCAGCATTACTGATCGCTGTTGTATCAACCATGCCTTTTGCCATAGCAAGAACGTATCCTGCCACAACCGCAATGAGGATCGGGATCACCTGCATAAACCCCCGGAACATCACCGAGCCAAAAATACCAACACAGAGCGTTGCTAATGAAACAAAAAGGACGTTGCCATCCATCACAAAGGGTTCAACCACTTTCCCGATTGCCGTTGGCCAGGGAGCTAATCCTGCCTGTTGTGCCGCAACCGGCGCCAGCTCAAGCCCTATAATGGCTACCACTGCTCCCATCACGGCAGGTGGCATCACCACATCAATCCAGCGGATGCCCCACTTTTTTACTACAAACGACATGAGGATAAAGAACAACCCAAAAAAGATAAATCCCGACTGTGCATGATTGTATCCTCCATACGAACTGATAATTAACACTGTTGGCGCTATAAATGCAAAGCTGGAGCCCAGGTAGGCAGGTATTCCCCCTCTGGTAACCCATGAGTAAATTAAAGTGCCGATACCGTTCATGAGTAAGGCGATAGCAGGATTAACCCCCAATAAGACCGGAACCAGGATAGTAGCACCAAACATAGCTGTAAGATGCTGGAAACTAAGCGGCAAACTCTCCAGAAGTGGTAGTTTTTCATAAATGCCTATGATGCGTCGTGCCATCGTGATAAAAAGTTAAATGATTCTGTAAGCCCCTATGAATTATGTACTCTTATTCCTGAATATTTCATGTATGGCCAGACTTTCTTAATTAGTGTCTGTCTATAAACTCAAATTGTTAATAAATACAAGGGATTGGGAGCATTTATCACGAAAGTTCATTGTATCTTAGAATCAAAGATACAGACTCTATG
>Ga0268283_1000790_pt1 | contig 17780 bp, 15 predicted proteins | sample saktaG_13_FD_190140 | JGI IMG/M metagenome (GOLD analysis project Ga0268283, IMG submission 190140) | Saline water microbial communities from Sakinaw Lake, British Columbia, Canada - sak_2013_06_06_36m | ecosystem: Environmental > Aquatic > Non-marine Saline and Alkaline > Saline ... | reverse complement strand
TCCAAGGCTGATAAGCGCGGTTGGCCGAACTGCAATTCCCGGTAAAATCCCAAAGGATATGGTCAGAATTCCTTCCGGCGTTTTTTATCAGAAAAGCACGTTCGGCGATAATTTTATTCCTAATCCTATGGTAAATGAAAAGGACAAGCTGGTTATGCATTCATTTTATATGGATAAATTCCCTGTTACAAATGCACAGTTTCAGTCTTTTGTGAAAGTCAGCAACTATAAGCCAGTTGATACAGCTAACTTTCTAAAACAAAGGACGAATGGCCAAATTACTGACGGACAGGAAAATTATCCTGTAACCTGGATTTCGTATGAAGATGCTAAGGCTTATGCTTCATGGGCCGGCAAGCGTTTACCAACTGAAACAGAATGGCAGTATGCCGCCCAAACCGAAAAACTTAATGATTGGCCCTGGGGAAATAAGGTTAAAGTCGAGCGAAAAGAGGAAGTAATTACAAACACGCTTACCGTATCAAAATTACAGGTTGATCCTGCATATTGCAATACCGGAAACGGAGAATTGTACCCTATAGGCAAATACAAAAAGGGCGTAAACCCTTATGGCCTTTACGATCTGGTTGGTTGTGTATGGCAGTTGACTAACGATGAATATGATAACGGCACGAACTATTTCCTGGTAGTGAAAGGAGGAAGTTATTTCCTTCCGGCTTCAAGTTGGTGGTATGTGGAAGGCGGTCCGCGCGAACTAACTTATACTCAGAAACTGCTGCGCATTTCGCAGGGATTCGAAAGGTGCGGAACAGTTGGTTTCAGATGTGTTGTGGATGCGGAGTAATATAAAAAAAGCCCCGTGAAATTTCCACGGGGCTCCTTCAAGATCTGTTATCAGAAAGTTATCTCATCATTTTATATTCATTAATCAACCCATTAGTTGAAGCATCAAGACTTGTAACTTCCGAATCTCCCTCCAGTTCCGGAAGTATGAGATTAGCTAATTGTTTGCCTAACTGAACGCCCCACTGATCGAAACTGAAAATATTCCAGATTACACCCTGGACAAATATTTTTTGTTCGTACATAGCAATCAATGAGCCTAAAGTGCGTGGTGTAAGTTTTTTGAAAAGGAAGGAATTGGATGGAATATTTCCTTCAAACACCATAAATGGAAGCAATTCATCGATTTCAACCTGGCTTTTGCCTGCAGCTTTCAGTTCCGATTCAACTTTTGCTGCGGTTTTTCCCAGCATCAAAGCTCCGGTTTGGGCAAAGAAATTAGCCAGAAGTTTCGGATGATGGTCCCCGATAGGGTTATGGCTGATAGCCGGTGCCATAAAGTCGCATGGAATCATTTTGGTGCCCTGGTGGATAAGCTGGTAAAAAGCATGTTGTCCGTTTGTGCCTGGTTCACCCCAAAGGATTGGGCCGGTCTGGTAGGTAACTTTTTTGCCGTTTCGATCGACGGATTTACCGTTACTTTCCATATTACCTTGTTGAAAGTAAGCTGCAAAACGATGCATATACTGATCATAAGGCAGAATGGCTTCTGTTTCAGCACCGTAAAAATTATTATACCATATTCCGATAACTGCCAGGATTACCGGGATATTTTTTTCAAATTCGGTTTCTTCAAAATGTTTGTCCATTGCAAAAGCTCCTTCGAGCAGTTCCTCGAAATTATCGAAGCCAATTCCGCATGCAATTGAAAGACCGATAGCCGACCACAATGAATATCGTCCGCCAACCCAATCCCAGAATCCAAACATATTCCTGGTGTCGATGCCGAATGCAGCAACTTCCTTTGCATTGGTTGATAAAGCAACAAAATGATTTTTTACAAATTCAGGGTTTCCTGCTTTAGCCAGGAACCAGTCGCGGGCCGATTCGGCATTGGTCATGGTTTCCTGGGTGGTAAAGGTTTTGGAAGCAACGATGAAAAGTGTGGTTTCGGGGTTTACCAGTTTAAGCGTTTCAGCCATATGTGTGCCGTCAACGTTTGAAACAAAATGCAGTTTAATATTGTCTTTCTGATAATGCTTAAGTGCTTCAGTTACCATGAGCGGACCTAAATCGGAACCACCTATACCAATGTTTACGATATCAGAAATAGATTTCCCCGTATAGCCTTTCCAGGAACCGGAAATAATACTTTCGGAGAATATTTTCATTTGCTCCAGTACGCCGTTTACATCGGGCATTACGTTTTTTCCGTCGACATAAACGGGCGCATTGCCCCGGTTGCGCAGAGCAGTATGAAGAACCGGCCTGTTCTCTGTTTTATTGATACGCTCACCGGCAAACTGGCTTGTAATGGCATCTTTTAACCCACATTCGAGGGCAAGCTTTATTAAAACCGAGAAGGCCTGGTCATCGACAATATTTTTCGAAAAGTCGACAAGGATATCTTCGAATTTTATTGAATATTTCTCAAAACGCTTTGGGTCATTCGCAAACAGATCTTTCATCTGCGTGCCATTAAAGGTTTTGAAATACACTTCGAGTTCTTTCCACGCGGCTGTGGTTGTAGGATTTACGGTTGGGAACATAATTTTATACTATTAGATACTTTGTCACGGAAGGATAACAAAGGCTGCAAAGGTACTAAACTTAGAAAAAGATTGGTAATAATAGTAAAAGTGCCAGGGTAAGCACGAAATAACGTAATAGTAAATAGTTTAAAAGGAACCTGTATCCAAGCAAAGTTCCTGTGCTTTTAAATCGGGAATTCTCCTATGATTATAAAGATTCACCGGATGAATGTTGAATATCACGGTTTCTTATAAGATTTGTAGTCTATTAATCCGTCTAATTTCACATCTTCCAGGCTTAGTAACTGATTGGGATCCCAACCTACACTTATCCCAAAATCAGTTGGATTATCAGAGGCATTTTTAGCTGCCTGGTCGCAATATGCTGTCCACAGATATGAGCCGTCAGTGATCTGTTTTGAATATACGGAAACTGATCCCGGGTCAAAAAAACCACCTCCTCCGAAAAAGACTATTAACAGAGGTGGCTTTACGTTTGTTTTGGCAAGTTCTTTATTCTTGAACCAGAATTCCAGTTGCATCTTTGCATGACAATTTTTATCTGCTACAAGGACTGATCCGCTTTGTTCAGCAACGGTAATTTGCCAGTAGGCAGCTCCTTTCACAAGTAACTCACCGCTTTTTGAAACAACATTTCTGTTTTGTGTACATTCGTCGGCCGGATCTTCTGGCAGGCAGGAAATATTATTTAAAAAGGCCAACACACAAAAGGCGGTTAAAATCTTAAGATACATCCCGGGTTTCATGACAAACAGATTTTTGGGGTTTGTCACTCAAAGTTACGACAATATATAGCGAAAAACAAGATGTGTATTTTGCCTGAATCAACTCATTTCAACTGCGTATAAGTAAAAGCTGATATAGTTTGAATTTGGTTCCTGTTTTCCGGAATAAATATTCAGCGTAATTTCCAAAAACCTTAAAAGTATAATTATAAAACCTCCAAAACCTGGTCTTGTTTCTGTATTTGCACCAGCAGTTTTAAGGCTTCGTCGTAACCATTTGCCCGCATTAAAGCATCGCGCCAATGGGCAGCATTAGCAAATCCACTCAGGTATATTTTAAAAAACCGTTTCAAAACATTATAGTCTTTACCATTTCCCCAGGTATTCTGATAAAGTGAAATGTGTTTTCGCATCAATTCAATACGGTGCGAAATTGTTATTTCCCCTGGCACAGTATTGAACATCCATGGATTTTTAAAAACACCGGTTCCAACCATTACACCATCCACACCGTATTGCTCAATGCGGCTCAATGCATCAGCGTAACTAATTACATCGCCGTTGCCAATTATCTTTACCTCGCTGCCAAGCTGGTTTCTTAAAGCAACTGCTTTACCAATTTCATTCCAAAGGGCAGGTCCGTTCGACATCATTTTCCGGGTACGGCCATGAACAGTAATAGCTTTAGGCTTGGTTTCCAGCAAATGGCTGATCCATTCTTCGGTATTGATACGGCTGAAGCCGATGCGGGTTTTTACGCTTACAGGCAAATCCGTCGATTCAATCGTGGCATAAACAATTTCTTTGGCCAGTTCCGGGTAATTGATAAGGTTAGCGCAGCTTTTATTTTTTACCACCTTTTTTGCCGGGCAGCCCATGTTGATATCGATGCCATCAAAAAGATTCATTTCGGAAATCAATTTGGCGCTCAGCCGGAAGCGTTCAGGATCACCGCCCCATATCTGGGCAACCAGCTTTGTATTCCTTGATTTCAGTAATTGCAACTCTGAAGTATTTACCAGCAGGCGTTCTATCACGTTCGGACGGCCTTTTTCGTGGCACAGGCCATCGGTGGAGGTAAATTCAGTGAAAACAACATTCAATGCATCAACACCCGAAACCGAAAGCACTACCTCACGGAAAACTGTATCGGTTACGTCCTCCATCGGTGCCAGGGCAATAATCGGATTTTCAAGGGTTTGCCAGAAATTATCCATTTATAGCAATGGTTTGTTCGGATTTTGAATTCGCTTTCAATAGAAAAGGAGATAATTTGCTTTTGTATATTTTGCTGCCTGAATATTTGCGGTGGTTTGTAACACGCAGTTCGCGGCGAGCCTCCAAAGGTAGTTTAATTATAGCGGCACATTCTTCTGAGCAGCATTTATCGTGTTTCTCAGCACATTCGCTGCATTGAATAAAAAGCAGGTGGCAATCGTTGTTGGCGCAGTTTACATGCGTATCGGCTGGCTTTCCGCATTGGTGGCAATGTGAAATCACCTGTCCGTCGATGGTTTCCCCCAGACGTTCATCGAACACGAAATTCTTACCGATAAACTTTGAAGTCAATCCAAGGTGTTTTATTTGTTGGGCATATTCGATGATTCCTCCATACAGTTGCGAAACATCGGTAAATCCGTTGTGTAAAAGGAAAGAGCTGGCTTTTTCGCATCGGATTCCGCCGGTACAATAAAGCAGAATTTTACTGTCTTTCTGTGGCTCAAAATCTTGAATCACCATTTGAATGGCATCCTTAAACGTATCAGCATCAGGGCAAACAGCATTTTCGAAGCGCCCGATTTCGCTTTCATAGTGATTACGCATATCGATTACCACAGTTTCGGGTTTACCAGCCAATTCATGAAATTCGAGTGCCGAAAGGTGTTTCCCGACTTTCGACAGATCATACGTATCGTGATCGAGCCCGTCGGCAACAATCTTGGGCCGTACTTTTATAGTAAGCTTGTAGAATGATTTCCCGTTATCGACCAGCGCATATTTTATAGGCATTTCAGCCAGTCCGGGAATAGAATTTAATTGTAAAAGAAACGCTTCGAGATTATGTTCAGGAATACTCATTTGAGCATTGATGCCTTCGCGGGCAACATAAATACGGCCAAAGCAATTCAGTTGCGACCATTTATGAAATAAATCATTGCGAAATTCCGAAGGATATTCGACGGTAACGTAACGGTAAAATGAAAGGGTTTTACGTGTAAATGCTTCAACATTAAGGCGTTGTTTCAGTATTTCTTTGTTTATTCTGTTCTCTAACATAAAAGGTGTTGTTGTGACAATTCAGGAAGTAAAAGTGGTATTACCTGGTTCCGAAATGGATTCAACTAAGTAAAACAACATATTTGCTCTTTTTGTTTATATATTATTTCTGTATGATACTTATTCTTTTAAATTTACCGAATAATTACAGCGATCAATTACAATCTGAAAGTCCAGTCAGGCAATCAACTTATCAATCATTTTATATCCTTTAACTTTGCGAAAACTATTTTTATTATTAATTGGTTCGGGACTAAGCTTCGTCATTTACGGACAGGAACTTGGATATATCAAAAATGACAGTGCCTATATTTCCTGTGATATTTATCCGCAAAGCGATCTCAAATCGGCTAAAACCTGTATAGTAAGGTTTAACAACACATCGAATGACATTACGTATTCACCAGATCAGATATATGCATATGGTTATGGGAAAACCGATTATTACTCGCTTAAAATAGTTTCAGGAAATGATACAATCAAAAGATTTTTAGAAGCGATTGTACAAGGTGATTCGCCGGTATATTATCTCGCAGGAGAAGACGGAATTCATTTTTATATCCTGAATAATAAGAAAGAGCTGGTTGAACTTGTAGAGGATAATGATGCATATAAGCAGCAATTAGCTACCTATTTTGAAGCGCCGGCAGAAATCGTTCCCCGACTGCACTTCGGATTTACCCAGAGCGGAGTGATTCAAACTATAAAATTCATCAAAGGATCCAGCCTTGAAATAGTTGGTGTTCGCACTGAAAACGCTGGCCCGGTCCAGGAAGCATTGTCTATTAAGGAAAGGAAAAGAATGCGGATAAAAAGGCCTGTATTAAGCTTTACAGCACAATCCGGCATTACATCACAAACTCTTCCACTTGACCTTAAAGTTGGCCTTCCGGTAGGTTTTGACGAGTTTAAAGCAAGCAGCACTACCTATAGCATGTCAGCTGATATTCCCTTGCTGAAATACTGGCCGCTTACCTACCACCAGGAAATCAGTTTCAATAAATTTGTGAATGATTACCGAAGGGGATCCGATCCACCAGATTACCAGCTAATACAGGATTTTTCCGTAATCAGTTTACCTGCAATGGTGCGTTATACATTTGGCCCGAAGAAATTTACTGGTTTTATAAATGCCGGACTGCAGGTGGATATTGCTTTAAATAAGAATAATATCGGGTGGTTAATACTTAGTGGCAACGCCAGCTCAGGGTATGGTGCCGCAACAATTGAATATATGAGTTACAGTACCATCCAGCCGGGCATTACAGCTGGATTTGGCCTAAGTTATAAATTGAGTAAGAAAGTTGCATTAAATTCCGAATTCAGATATAGCAGCGTATTTAATGTACTTCCCAACAAGTCGGGGACTGAAGGCCAGGTAACTCTGAGAGCCGGAATTGTATATAGTATTTTTAAAACGGAGAAAAAACCATGAGAAACATAGGCTTTTTCTTAGGATTATCAATTGTGATATTAGTCTTTGGATGTAAAAAGTCGCCTGAACTGGCAACTGATTATATACCCACATTCAAAGGAAGTGTTGAAGCTAATGTTTCGATTACTAATTTAACTTTAAAATCGTCGTTTACAGGGCTTAATATTGCTAATGCTGAGAAATTCGGATTTGAGCTGAGCGAAAAAGACGGAAGAGCACCAGTTGAGTATTCAATTTCCAAACCCGGTTCCTTAGAAATGGTATTGCAGATTGATACAGCTCTCATGGAATCGGTAAATTTTAAAACCAGGGCTTGGATTGTAGTGGGAGGCAAAAGATTTTACAGTAACTATGCATACTTCACCGGGCTTGGTTTCCCTGCGCCTGAAACAACTTCGGTAAGCAGGGAATATGCTATAAAAGGTGAGCTTTTTTATATAAACGGTAAATACTTCAGTAGTGGTTCTTATACGAATAGTACGGTCGTAAAAGTTGATAATGTTCCCGCTAATATTGTATCTGCAACTTTCAATAAACTAGGGGTACAAATGCCTGGATTAAAAAAGAAAGGTAAGGTTACGATATCAGTAAATGTACTTGGCAAAGACGCCGCTACGACGTTGGAAATTGAAAACTACTGGCCGGAAATTTATTCGGTAACACCCGAAGCTATTTCTCCGGATGATGAAATCTCAATCAAAGGCAAATTCCGAAGCGGATACAAAGATGTTATATTTCCTGTACAGTATGATTTTAACAGTTACAAAATTGTGAAATATACCGACGACGAAATAATTATCCGGCCAGGCGATAATATGTATTGTGACTCAGCATATAACATTTATTTTAGCCTTGTAAATCCCTATACAAATGAATATTCCAATTCGGGATATAAAGTAAAGCGTAAAGGGAAATGGCATGGGTTGAATAAAGCACCCTTTAAGTTGGGCGCTGATTACGGTTACTACGGCCTCTCATGTAATGGGAAAGGGTATGTAATAGAGTTCAATATGATTAATCAACCTACCCTTTTCTGGAGATACGACCCACAAACCGATTCCTGGTCAAAGCTTCCGCAGTTTCCCGGAGTGTATCGTATTGATCCGGTTTTTACTGAATGCAACGGGCTAATATATTGCGGATTGGGCTATGATTATTATTCTTATTTAAGATCAGATTTCTATAAATTTGATCCTGTTACTAATACATGGTCACCATGTGCTGAATTCAATTTCAATTACATAAATGGACCTTCAGTATTCAGCAGAACTATTCAGGATGTAATTTATGTTTTTTCGGACCAGGAGAAAAAGAAAGCCATATATGATCCGGCGACCAACAAATGGAAGATTTCAGCCTGCGATGTTCCTTATTCGTCATCAGCAAAGAAAATGTTTGTAAATAAGGGGAATTATTATCACCAGACCGACTGGCAGTTTTATCAATACGATCCGGCGACCAACAACTTTACTTTGCAATATTCCTCATACGATATATCTTCTTTTGCTTCGGTATTTACGGCTGGGGAAAGAATTTTTATGTATGGGAGTTGCAGAATTTGGGAAGTTGATTTGGCAAATAAACGGGCTGATGTGCATAATGAATTATCGAACTATTATAGCAAAGACTCTTTTGGATCGGTCAAATTGTTTGATATAAATGAAGAATCTTACTTCTTAACACAACCCAGCATTTTTAGTAAATTCAATCTGGCAAAATAATCCATGAGAAATATTGCAGCATTTATAGGAATATCTTTCATATTAATGACAATCGGGTGTAAAAAATCACCGGAACTGGAAACGGAATATTTACCAATATTCAACAGCAATGTTGAGGTTAATGTTACAGAAACCCAGGTTGGATTAAAAGCGGTCTTTAGCCAGCCGAATACTTCTTTAAATAAAACCAATGGATTTGAATGGAGCGAAAAATCAGGAACAAAAACTACTATGTTCACCTCAGGGGCATCTAATTCCGGAGAACTTGCCTTACAAATAGATACTGCGCTCCGACAATCAAACCAATATAAAGTCAGAGCATGGATTAAGGTTGGTGACAAAATGTTCTATAGCAGCTATGCTTATTTTGCCGGTTTAGGGTATCCTGATCCGCAGATAACATCACTTAGTAAAAGTTATGCATATTGGGGAGAAACAATATACATCAATGGAAGGTATTTTTCCGAAAATAATTCAACATTCGGGATTAGTGTGACCATAGATAATCTTCCATGCCGGATAGTCTCATTTACTGAAAACAAGATCGGCGTTGCTATGCCAGACATTGAAATACCAGGCAAAAAAAAAATAGTATTAAATGTTTCAGGTAAAACACCTCAGGAATCAGAACTTGAGAATTACCGGCCTGAAGTTTTTTCCGTTTCGCCCCTGTCAATGAACCTGGATGGTGAAATTACAATAAAGGGGAAATTCCATAGCGAGTACAGAAATAGTGTGGTTCCGGTTAAGAAAGGAACTAATAACTATGATTATTCTGAATACTCTGTTATACAGTATGCAGATGATGAAATTATTCTTAAAAGAGGCACCTATATGAATTGTGACTCTCTTTACCAGATTTATTTCAGGCTTAAACAATTTGATTATGATGAGTACAAGTATTTAAATAGTGGATTCAGCGTAAAGCGGACAGGAAACTGGGTAAGACTTAAAAACACTCCATTTACCGCATTTGATAAAAGCCTTACATGTAATGGCAAAGGATATGTGATTCAATTTCCGGCAATTTCCAGTAATTTCCCATTTTGGAGGTATGATCCTCTATCGGACCAATGGACAAAAATGGCACCTTTCCCAGGAAATTTTCGCATTGATCCTGTTTTTGTAGAGTGTAATGGGTTTATATACTGTGGATTAGGTAAAATAAACAATATGTTTTATGAGTTGATGACTGATTTCTGGAAATACGACCCTGTTACTAATGCCTGGTCCAAATGCGCTGACCTTAATTTTAAAAGTAAGTATGGTGTTTCAATCTTTGGTGCCAATATTCAGAATACTGTTTATGTCTTTTCAGAATGGAACAACCAAATGGCAAAGTACAGTACGGGAAATAATTCCTGGGAAATCTCTGATTGTTACGTCCCAAGACTGAATGATTACGCCAGAAACTTACAACATAAGGGTGAGTATTACTTTTATGGAGATATAGTTAATAACTCTTTTTATAAATATGACCTTAACTCTTCAAAATTCGAAAACCTGAATATACAAAACTGGACAGGTGGGGTAGCATTTGAATGCAATGATCGTGTATTTGCAGAAGATTATTGTTCTTTAAGCGAAATAGACTTTGCGAATACTTCTGTAATTGAATTACCTGAGTATTTTAATAACGTCAGCTTAACAACTCCGGGACAAGAACTGTTTATTATAAACGCCAAACCTTATTTTTTCTTTCAACCCAATGGATTGAGTACTGTAAAGATTGAATAAATCATGTCAGTAAAGAAGAGAATTTCTAATCATATTATTTTCACTTACTACCGAACACCAAATCAAGCGTTGGCCACATCTGCCATTTGGGCGTTTCATATGGGTATTTGCCATAAGCTAGTATATATCCTCCCCTGATTCGCAACGATTTCCCTACTGCCCACATTATGGTTCCGGTATTTTCAAAAAAGAAATTATTCTCCGGACGCGTTATAATAAATGCCTGCACGCCTTCTTCGTAAAACCATTTGTCACCCAGACTGCCTTTGACGGCACCACCTAACCGTATTGAGGCTCCATCATAATAATGTGCCATTCGGGGATAAAAAACGGGAATGTCAATAGTCGATTGAGGATCGGGTTTTTCACCGCGAAGTGCAAATGCAAATCCAGCTTTTGCCGAAGCCAGCAACTTCGGTGCTATTTGCCTCGAAACTATTAAAGAATTACTAACCGACAGAATAAATGAAAAATCATATTCAGGCGAAATCAGTCCGCCGATTCCCTTGCGACTTATCATATTCAGAAATGGAGTAGGTATACTTAAACAATGTTCGCTGGCAAGAACAAAATCATCTTTAGATCTCCAGGCTAATTTTACGCCTGCTTCCGGAATCAAAGGCAGCATCAGCAAATTGGTGAAGATTTCCATCTTTTGATTAATCCCATACCTGAACGGTTGAAAGATGCCGGTTTCCCATTTCCCTGCCGGCATCAGGTAGGCCGTATTATAACTCCACTTTTTCAGCAACATTAAATTTTCAGAAGTGAGAATAAGATCTCCAAATTTACCTGAAAGAGGAACAATCGGAATTTTTTCGTTTTGAGCATGCTGCAGGGTTATTAAATTCTCTGCAGCTGGCGTATGAGCCTCCAAATTACTTGGAAGTTGAACTAATTTTGCTGTATCGTTCTGTGCACAAAGCACATTGGCAATTTGCAGGAATATAAAAAATAGTATTGATTTTTTAATCATTTTGATTGTTTTTAGAATCGCTTAATGACTGACTGTGTTGGAACTACTCTTTAACCAAAACAAACTCCGAGCTCACCGGTGCATGATCCGAATTGCTCAAAAATGCCTGGTGAGTTATAGTAGATCCTGCTCGCCAGCGATTATTGGTGAACAAGTAATCGAGGGTGCGGTCCCATGTATGCTCAGGGCGGGTAGTATGGGTAAAATAGGCCGATTGGTTTGCCCGGTAAACATTAAGCGGAACGGCACATTTATACGTATCATAAATGGGTTGCAACCAGGTGTTCTCCCTGGTGTAATCACTGCCTGCCTTGTGTTGCGGATCGTCGCCGGGTTGGTGAAACGATTCGCCCGGGCACATATCTTCGTAACAAAAATCAGTGGAATCGCTTCCGGGAGGAAGTTCATTGAGGTCGCCACCGGCAATAAAATATTTACCGGCAGCATCCAGTTTGTCCATTTCGGCTTTAAATTCCTCAAAATGCTTTTGTTTGGTATCGTCGGTCGCAAAAGCAGAGGCGTGAATATTCAGTAGTGGAATTTCTTTAAATCCGGGAATCTTTATACTTCCCGAAACTATGCATGAGTGGAGGTAGAAATAATTCACAATCCCCGCCTGATCGGTTCGGGTGGCCAGGTTAATGCGTTTGGCATCGGTAATAGGCCATGGCGAAAGAATCACCAGCCCCATGTCCATACGGCCAAGCCCGTCGCTGGGAATAAATTCCGATTTCCATTCCGAAACATAAGCCGCGTAATTAAAATAGGTATTATCCAGTATATACTGAAGTTCATTGATATAGGCCGTGCGGTTTGATTTAATATCGCATTCCTGCAGAAAAAGAATATCCGGCTTTACTTCGTTAATTCGTGAAACTATTCCTTCTAATCCTGGAATTACCTCATCCTTTGTGAAAACGGTATTATCACCACATGCGTCACCAAACCATGACTGGCGCCTGATTCCGAAACGGATATTCCATGTCATTACTTTGATAGTGGAATCAGGAAGTGGTGCTGTTACTTTCGCACTCTTGGTATACATAACGGCATCTTCCACATCACCGAAGCTGGTTGCAAGAGGTTCGCAGGAATTAATTGCCGTGAAAAGCAAGGGCAAAAACAGGAAGAAAACTATCTTTCTGTAAAAAGGAATGTTCATGATTAATGGATGTTATTTATTCAAAGATATGGAATGATTGGCATATGTAGTTCATAATGATTGAAATATTTTAAACCAGGTAGATTCCACAAAAGACAATATTGATAACCACAGAGGCACAGAGAGCACGGAGGTCCACAGTGTAAAATTAACAGGGCTTGAAGTTCCTTGTTTTTCAGGATAATAGAAAACAACGGCAAATGCACACAAAATCTCAGTGTTCCTTAGTGTTCTCCGTGCCTCCGTGTTAAAAATAAAGAATGAACGTCTATCTCAATTATTAATTCAACTTGTGAATCTCAAAAATCATCTATTTTTACAAAATGAAAACAGCTGAAGAACTCAATACCACCTGGCGTAAAGTAGCATCATCCATCTATAGAAGGCCTACCGACGCAAAAATTTTCGGATCCGTTGAAATTGATATCACCGATCTTGAAGCGTACATTGCCGAAAAGCGTAAAAATGGTATTAAAGCTACGCTGACTCATGTTTTTATACTAGCGGCTGCACGTGCTCTCAGAAACGAAGTCCCCGAATTAAATACCTATATAAAACGCGGAAGTGTTAAATTGCGCGAAAATATTGACGTGATGGTAAGCGTATTACTACGCGAATCGAAAATGGGTTCTGTATTGATAAAGGATGCTGATAAACTTACGCTCGAAGAGGTAATAAAAATTTTAAATGATGAAGTCAAAAGTTCGCGGCAGGGTTCAGAGAATACAACCATGCAGACAAAGGACAAGCTTGCTGGTATTCCATGGCCGTTGAGAGGGTGGGTTTTCCGATTTCTGAAAACCATAACTGCCGACCTGGGTTTTTCTTTCCCGTCGCTAGGCCTTTCGGCAAATAGTTTCGGCTCTTTTGTGGTTTCAAATATTGGAAGCGTAGGACTCGATATGGGTTACCCGGCGCTTTTCCCTTCGTCGAATGTATCGTTTGTGCTTGTACTCGGCGGTGTAAACCGGAAACCAGCGGTGGTTGGCGAACAGATCTTACCCCGCACCATTTTATCTCTCGGTGCTGCCCTCGACCACCGGGTTGTGGATGCTTCGCATGGCGGATTGCTGTTCCGTTACCTGAAAAAGATTGTGAAAAACCCGGAGTTGCTGGATGAAAAATTCGAATGATAAGAAAATTGCCAGGGATTATTGGTGACAACTCCTGCCTCTGGTTAGTTGGCTTATGTGCAAAAAAATCAGGGATTCACGTAAAGCGAAACCCTGTCTTTTATAATTTAGAAATTCATTCGTATTATTAATTCCTTAAAGCGAAAAGCTTATTGAATAAGCAACTTATTGGTTTTGATACTACCATTTGAATTGTCTGTCACTTTTACAAAATATATCCCTTTCGGAAGATCTGAGCAATCGAAAGTCGGCGAAACCTGGCTGAATATTTCCTGCTTAACCAGCCTGCCAACCTGGTCGGTTACCTGGATTGTGCCTTTACTGCTTGCATTTGTAGTGATTGTGAACTTCGCATGTGCCGGATTGGGAAATATTGATAGCAATTTGTTAGAGCGTTTTTCAGCTATACCTACTGTTTGAATGCTGTTTACTTCAATATCATCAAGTCGCAATTGAGGTCTGCTTCCACCAAGAATTCCGGCAGATGATTCAAAATAGATCCAGCGTAACTGCACAACGGCCTCGTTGTTGCACTCAACGGGCAAAGTCGTTGGCCCAAATTGAACTGAATCGCCTGTTGCCGGCGAAGAAATAAAATCGGCAACACCAGGTACATCGGTAAAAAGTCCACTTTCACCAAGCCTATACTGAAGCCTCAGATTCCAAACCCTTGGTTCCGTTGGACTACCATCACCAGGCGTTACAGTTTCACCTTTCCAGCTAACATTGATTGTGTTTCTGTCTGTGGCATTCAACGACAGAAGGATAACTCCCATAAAGCGGCTATCGGCAGCACCTGTATTACAATCGTTGTACTGCGAAGTACTTGTAGTAACAATCCCGATTCCTTTATTCATCAAACCATTTATTCGCGAACGTTTTGATTTTTTATAAGAACAATTGAAATCGGATGCTCCATTGGTATAAAACGGTGCTATCTGGTTGGCTGCTACATAATGAAATGCCATATTTGGAGGAAAGCTACCAGCCGGACTCAGTGAATCCCAGGCTGTAAATACATAAGAACCTATTGAAAGATCGAAAGGTGTTGGATTGGTTTGAGCTTTTACAAGTACGCCAAACGGCAATATGAGCACGAGTACCAGAAAGATTATGGAAGTTTTTTGGGAAACAAATTTCATAAAATACAGTTATTTAGCGGGTTAAGAAAATGCGATCTATAGTTTAACCACACGGCAAATTTACACAATAAAGCAATAAGGTGCGATTCAAATATTAAATCCCGTCTTGTTATTTAGTTGAGAAACATTTATACTTTTTCCTAGGCTGCATCGGTTAATGAGAGCAAAACACAACAAGGAATTCTTTAATGGTATCAACGATTTCATAAACTAAACAGGCAGATTATTTTATTTTAAAATCCATCTTAAGTGTATAGCGCACAGGAACGTTCCTTCCGTTCTGATATCCCGGGTACCAGGCAGGCATTTTCTTCACTACGCGTATAGCCTCTTCGTCACAGCCACCACCAATTCCCCGAAGAATTTTTATATCGGCAAGACTTCCATTTGTTTTTACGACAAAGCTTATATAAACAGTTCCCTGAATACCATCTTCAACAGCCTGGGTGGGGTATCTGAGGTTTCTTGCAAGGTATTTTGCTCGTGCCGCGTCACCACCGGGAAATGAAGGCATTCGCTGAACACTGATGAAAACAGAACTGGTTTCATCCTCAGTCTCGGATTTTTTCATTGCGCCACCACTATTTTTAGCGGTAAGTATGTGTTTTGCATTCTGCCCTTTATACATCCCGGGTTCATCTTTTAAAACATCAGATTCTACTCCGTGCCTGTTTTCGGTATATTCATTTTCATCAATTGTTCTGCCTGTTTTATTTCCTCCATTCGCAGCCTTGTACGACGCATCAGCAATATCATCATTTACAATGGTTACAACAGGAGGATTATGAGTGCCCTTTTCGTAATTGTATTTTATATTAAGTATAACCTTGCTGTTAGATGGCGGATATGCCAGGTTTTCAGGAATTTGCGCAAGGAGAGCTGCTTCTCTGTTCTTCAGCAATTTTTGTGCCTCCAATTTACTGTTCTGCTGATGTTGAAGCCAGAATACATAGCCAACGCCGATGAAAAGTATAATAGTGGCAGCAGCAGCCAACCATATAAAGGGCTTGTACGACATGCGTCTTGTTTCTTCCGAAAGGAAAAGTTTACGGGCGTGCACTCTTTCCTTAACGTGCTTGTTAAGTAAGGCTGTCCTGTTATTAAACTGGTTTTTGGCTGGTCCGGAAATAGAAGGGTTTTGTAAACTGTTTTCCTTCAACCACATGCTGAGGCCTTCGGCAGCATCGGCACATAAAGGACAGTCAACAATATGTTGCTTTGCAGTTTCAAGTTCCGTGCCTGATAATGAGCCGGAAATATAAAGCATTAAAGAATCGCCGGTAAGGCAACCGGAAGGTGTAAAGAGGGCTGGCGACTTATTACTATTGTCATTCATAGCGATCCATCCTTTCCATCAGTTGCTTCAGATTGCGTTTGCCATTTTGAATATGGCTTTTTACTTCGTTGTAGGTATATCCTGTGATCTGTTCCACTTCGCGGTATGATTTTTCATTAAGATAAAATAACTCAATGCATTGTTTTTGTTCAGAACTTAGTCCTGTAATGGCTGTTTCGAGGTAGCGGATTCGTTGTTCCTCTTCAGTAACACTTAAAAGATGATTTACCTCGGCAGATTCCATAATCTCGCCATCTAACTTTTTAAGATTTCCTTCTATATACCTGTCGCCCGACTTCTTATGCCTTAGGTGCATCAGGCATTCATTTTTGGTGATGGTGTAAATCCAGCTTTTAAAATTTTGAATTTCCGATTTCTTCAATAACACAAAAAGCTTTTCGAAAACGAGCATCACAGTATCTTCCGCATCAGCATCGTTAGCCAGGTATTTATAGCAAACAGAGAAAAGCAGGTGGGTATACCGTTCGTACAGAATTCCTATAATTTCTATATCGTGCGTTTGTGCATAGCGGGCTATAAGCTGCTCATCCGATAAGGAAAGAAGTTCCTTTTTTTCGTCTTTACGGAAAAAATGCAGGGCCACGTGTTTTGGTAGTTTCTACAAAGATAGAGTTTTGCAGTAAAAAGGCAAGCAAACAAAAAGAGGAGTGAAGGGGTGATTGATCCGATCATATATTTTAAACATTTATGGAAATTTCAAATCGCTTGCATCTAATGCTAAACAACAAACTGCAATTTTCTAAATCCTCAGGCTATGAATGCAAAACGTATTTGATTTTTAACTTTAAAAAGCCCCAACCATGAAAAAGCAAGAAACATCATCTCCACAAATGGACGAAATCATCTTCGAAAAAAGGAATAAAATGTACGGCGCATACATTTTACGAAAAATGTATAACAAGGAAGTGAACAAGGCGCTGCTACTTTCTATCGCGATCCTGATTGCCGGACTGGCATATCCACTGGTTTCAAGTTATAGAACTATAATTCATGGCAGAGCGATAGGAGACGACGGGCCAACAACATATATGCCGAATGTAAAGCCACCTGCAGAGCGTCCGGTTCTTCCAACTTTGCCTCCTGCTAAAGATCTGCAACTAAGGCCAAGATTTGTTGCTCCTTATGTCACAACTGATGAAGTTATTGAGACAACCGGGTTGCCATTCCAGGATGAATTTGCAAATACACCTAATGAACCGGTGGATTTAAACTTTGGGAAGGTCGATAAAAAGCAGCCTGCTATAATCGATATTCCTGATGAAAGGCAGGAGACCATTATCATTGCTGAAGAAATGCCGTTTTTCCCTGGTGGTGATGCCGAACGCCTGAGATTTCTTGGAGAGAACATTAAGTATCCTCAACAGGCAACCGAATTAGGAATTCAAGGCACAGTTTACTTACAGTTTGTTGTCGATTCCAAAGGAAACATTACCGATGTAAAAATTATGCGTGGCATTGGCGGCGGCTGCGAGGAAGAAGCGATGCGCGTTATAAAGATGATGCCGCAATGGCATCCCGGCAGGCAAAACGGCAAAGCAGTCCGCGTGCTTTACACAATGCCAGTCAATTTTAAACTTCAAAGTTAAGGCGTATTTTTAG
>Ga0268283_1000789_pt1 | contig 17807 bp, 8 predicted proteins | sample saktaG_13_FD_190140 | JGI IMG/M metagenome (GOLD analysis project Ga0268283, IMG submission 190140) | Saline water microbial communities from Sakinaw Lake, British Columbia, Canada - sak_2013_06_06_36m | ecosystem: Environmental > Aquatic > Non-marine Saline and Alkaline > Saline ... | reverse complement strand
AAAACTTGATGAACCGGGCAAGACTTCCATAATCACTACCATAAGGGGAATAGGATATAAAATCGAATCGGACGAATGACTTTAAAATTTAAAAACCGCATTGCTCTTTTTAATACACTTGCCGTCGCAATTACTACTGCGATGGTTTTTGTTGTTATATATTTTGTGGTGGATATAACAGCGTATAAGCACCTGGATGCTGATATTTATACAGAAAAGGAAGAAGTAAACAGCAGCCTTTTCTGGAAAAACGATTCAATCATTATAAATAAAATGCCCGAATGGGATGAAGCAGAACATAAAAATGTTGAAGTAAGCCCCACTTTTCTCCAGATAATTGACTCAAAAGGCAAAATCATTTTTCATTCCGCCAATTTATTAAAGGATAAGTTTCCGTATAATCCGGGAAATAAACAGGATTTCTTTTTCAATGGCGAAATTAACGGGCAACGGATCAGGCTCGGACAGTTTCCAGTACTAAATGATTCCGGTAAAATAATCGGACAAGTAACTATCGCTGTTTCGCAGGAAGAATCATTTATAATATTAAATAATTTAATCTGGGTTTTGCTTATTTCTTTTCCATTGATGTTACTTATACAGTTTGTTGCTTCTTCGCTGGCTGCATCAAGAGCAATCAAACCTGTTCATCTGCTCATACAAACTACTTCGGGAATAAGTCATTCTAATCTTGGCACCCGCCTTGACCTTCCTGAACATAAGGACGAGTTATTCGACCTTACCAGAACTATTAATGAGTTGCTTGCCCGTATCGAAGCCAGTTTAAAACAACAGAAACAATTTACAAGCGATGCCTCCCACGAAATACGGACACCACTTGCGGCTATCCGCGGAACACTTGAAGTATTAATCCGGAAACAGCGCGACCCAAGACTTTATGAAGAGAAAATCACTGGTGTAATCGGGCAGGTCGACAGGCTCGATGCATTGCTCGACCAGCTGCTGCAGCTTGCCAGGATTGAGTCGGGGACTAATAATGTAAGGAAAGAAACTATCAACTTATCGCAAATTTTGCTGGCATTAAATGAAAGGTGGGCAGAAGCTGCAAACGTTAGTGAAATCAGTATCCACCTTCAAATTACTAACCAGGCAATTGTTACAGGCGATAAACTTTTCCTTGAACTGATACTTGAAAACCTTGTAAGTAATGCCATTAAATATGGAAAAGGAAATGGGAATATTTTTATTTCGTGGGATGAAGCAGCGAAAACGCTTTCTGTAAAAGATGACGGACAAGGCATTTCTGAAGCAGATCTCCCGCATATTTTTGATCGTTTTTATCGTATTGATGAATCCAGGAGTTCCGAGATTAAAGGAAACGGGCTCGGTCTTTCTATAGTTAAGGAATTAGCCACAATTCAGAAAATTGTTATTACTGTCAACAGCCAGCCTGGCACAGGAAGCACATTCAGATTGAAGTTTCCGTAATAGAGATTTTTTAAAATTGCAACAAAAATCCACTTCCAAGCTCTCTTTAAAATCATTGTGGATTTATATAGTGTCGGATTCAAGTTCTTTCAATTTAAGACAAATACCTTAGCCATTCTACCCGCTGATTTCAGTGACTCATAGATTTCAAATTAAGGTCTGTTTAAGAAGCGTATCCCCCTCTTATCCCCCTTTTTCAAAGGAGGACGATAGATTTTACATCTATTCGACTATTTTCGATATGACGAAAATTTACTAAGTACGTCCTCCCCCTGATCTCAGGGGGAGACAGAGGGGGTAACAGGAAATGAAATTTAAACTTTCTTAATCTTAAGCCATTTTTAAGATTCACTAAAGGATTATTAAATTTAACAGGGTGCACCTTTGCATCGTTAAATCAAACATAAAAACCTTTAAAAAATCTTATAAAATGAAAAAGACATCATTCCTTTTAGTACTTGCAGTAACAGCTTCTACCATCGTGTTTCAATCATGCGGCGGGAAATCAAATGCCGATCTTAAAAATCCAACTTCAGCGTCAAATGATTCAGCATCTGTTGCAAACAAAGAAAGCGGAGAAGAAAACGAATCGGAATCGGACGACAAGTCAGCCGCAAAAACCGGAACCAAGGATCTCGCAGCATTAAACTTTGAAAACATGCAGGCTGCCTTCAAGGGCGAAACTACTGCAAGTGCAAAGTATGCAGCATACAGCAAAAAAGCTAAAACTGAGGGTTTTCACGAAATTGCTCTTCTTTTCAAAGCAGCTTCAACTTCCGAGAAAATTCATGCCAATAACCACAAGGCAGTTTTGGAAGATGGTGGACAGAAAGTTCCTGAAATCACGCCTGAGTTTACCGTAAAAACAACCAAAGAGAACCTGCAGGATGCCATTACAGGTGAAGGTTACGAAATCAGCACCATGTACCCTGAATTTATTACCAATGCCAACTCCGCCGGAAATCAGCTCTCGCTTATCAGCCTGAACTATGCTTACAAAACCGAAAAAAAGCATAAACCACTCTACGAACAAGCTCTTGCAGCACTCGAAAACAATACAGTTAAATCCCTGGCTAAGGTTTTCTATATCTGCCCGACTTGTGGAAACACCTATGATACTACAGCGCCAAAACGTTGCGGTATATCAATGACAACTTCCGAAAAGTTTATCAAAATTGATAAACTGAGCTAATAAGTTTGTTTTGTTTGTATGATTGTATGATTGCCGCCCCGGAGAAATCCGGGGCTTTTTTTGTTTACGATCAATAACCAAAATTCAATAACCTAAAATTTGCCAGAATGACTGTATCCCTGTTTTAACAATGTATAGATTTATCCAATGAGACTTTTGAACCGGATCTCAGGCAATTCAATTAATTTATGAAAATGAAAAAGCTCCCCGAACAACGTATTCGGGAAGCTTTTCTATAATAGATTTATTTATCTGGAAACTACAAAGATTTTAGAATCTTTTGTATTTGCAGTATGCATAACGCAGGTATAAGCTCCATTAGCAAGGTTACTGGTATTAAAATCAATTTTATATGTACCCGGGGTAGTTTGACCGCTAAAAATAGTCTCAATATATTGCCCGGCTGAAGAAAACACTTCAATCTTAATATTACCATCTTCCTTAACCAACAATCCAACATGAGCTTCAGCGCCGGCCGGATTAGGATAAACTGCTTCCAGATGAGTAACAGCGGGAATTTTCCCACCTGTTTCTTTTAAATCAGTAGCCAAAATCCCGTGAGGGCCAGGAAGTGTAGGAGTAACTCCATGACATACTGAACATTTTGCTAAAGTTCCTGCCCAGCCTTGCACAGCAATATTCTGAACATTGTCATTTGCCTGTTCGGTTGGTAAAATAGCGTGTGGTGATCCATGGCATGCAGAACAGTAAAGATTACCGTGCCCGCGCGAATTGCGATACAATTTATTAGTCTCCGGTGCATAGTTGCTGCCATGACAGGAAGCTTCGCCGCAGGATGGCTCCTGAAGCCAGGGCTTTCTTCCATTCGAAATTGTTTGGCCCACATTTGAAACACTACCATGACAATCCTGGCAAATCATCCCACCTGCATGCATTACATCCCTGAAACATTGAGTATTTGGCCCCGGATGGCATTTGTAACAATCGTTGGTTTTACTGCCATGCTTTTCATGTATTACCTGCGAAAAAGATGGTATCCCCGCTACACCAGGAGCTCCCAACGCATTATCAGAGTGACAATTAGCACACTTTATAGGTTTAACATTCGGATTAAAACCAGTCATAACCTCATGCTCATTTAAAATTGCCTGTTCGCTATTATGACATCCTGAACTAACACAGTTAATCTCGTTCGAAACCGGAATTACAGGATGGGTTTGGGCTAGTAAATTCCCAAAACCATCTTTCACTTTTACCAACGCAAGTTGGAAAGGAGATTCAGTAACCAGGTTATTATCCAGATATGGCGTCAATGGTATTCCATCCTGAAAATATTCATTTGTATTCATAGCCATTGTTCCTGTTAACCCGGCACCGGTAAGTCCGATATTTGCCAGGGTAACGCCAAATAATCCTTGTGAATAAGTCCAGAAATTTGTTTTACCAACGGAAAAGGTATTACCCGGAATTTCGTACGTAACTGTAAGGCCCGTTGTTATTACCTGTGGCTTTGTAGTTGCATTTCCCCGCTTGATCACTTGCGCTTTCAGATTATTATAGGGTGGCAGAATTACCATATTAGAAAAGTCCTTGTTGGCGCAATGCATGCCCAGGTCGTTCCAGCTCAATACAACATACTCATCGGATGTTACCGATGCCATTAATAATGGCAAAGCCAGCACCATCAGAAAAACGAATTTTGATCTGTTCTTTTTCATAATTTAAAGGGTTAGATAGTTGGGTTAGGTAGGAAAGAATTTGTTTCAATCATTGATTTCAAATTTAAGCACTCAATATATTATTACGTAAATAGCCTGATACAAATGCAATAGCAGATTTTATGATTTGTATCAGCTTTTATGAGGTATTTACGTGATAAATATTCACAAATAGCAGGTTTTACTATTTTTATCATACGAGGAGCATTTGTTTAAAAGATTATTCGACGGATTAAGGCAATGCAAGCCAAGGTTATTCTACGCGAAAACCACATAATTACCTCCGGTAGCAGTAACTGAGGAGGAAGTATCCTTTTTACAGGAAAAGCAGAAAATAATTCTGATTAGTGTCAATAAAAGAAAGAAGCATTCTTTCATCAGAATCCGATTTAAGAAGGGAGCTTAACCTGGAGCAATCTACCTGTCAAAGAAACTGATCTTCAATAGATTTCACATAAAGGTATGCAATAAAACTCTATATCTAGCTTTTAAATATATAAATAATCACAGTTTAGAAAAAGCAATTCTTGATTTATTTGTATAAACAGTGAATATTTTTTTTACAATACTGTATATCAATATATTATGCAATTTAACTTAATTAAAATAAAAACATCAAAAACTAATTTAAAATAAATATTTTATCCTTCGGATAAGGATCATTATTAAAATCAATTAGATTTTTTTTGTGGAACTGAATTTAATCCTTTTCTACTTAAACTTTATACTTCGAATAAATCTCTTTTCGGGTCGGGCATGTACAGTATGTCCTTTCTTCAGCTTCATACCGGTAGATACAGGCTTCATCATTACTGCAAATTATTCCGTGTATCTTACAATTCACACAAAAAACTACTTTACCCATGCACTTCCCTGAATCCGATAAACATGAGAAATCATGACTGCAGTCTTTAGTTGCGTCCTTTATGCTCTTGCTGATTATATATTTTTTGTCCACTTCAGCAGAATATTAAATTAGAGAATGCATTAAGCAAAACAGCTACAAATGTAAAAACATTCAACACGTTTAATCAAGTTTTCAGGGAATTTATATCTGTATACTTATCCGGGGGATGTTCCAGATAAATCTTCAATTTCATAACAGACTGTAATACATTACATTCTTGGATAGGTCTGTATCTGGTGGCCACCATAAATGACCGTATGAGTAGAGTAAATAAATTTATATGTATTCGCGAAATGGATAAATCAGGTAATTACCCTTATATAAAGCCCTTAGAATTAAATCGATATTAACATAAAGAATATCAATATGATATGAAATATTTATTGTTTTTTTTACTACACAGTAATGTTAATTCATATTTAAAAACTTGTTTATGTATATCTTTGTATATGATAATTATAAATGAGAACTAACCTTATGAACTCAAAAAAACTTCACTTTATAAAATCATACCTGGTTTTGATTCCCTTTATATTTATTTTATTATCTAATTTCAACGCTATTTCACAAACCAATCCAGCTGATTTTATTAACATTATCAGTATTAATAAAGAGCTTAAAGTTCCTGTAAGAACTTCAATTGATAAAGCAGGTACCATTTTTGTTACTGACGCTTCGCAAAAATGCATAGTCCAGTACGACGCGTTATGGAACTACACCGGCAAGATATATATTGGAGAAGATCCTACATCAATCGCCATAAGTGATGACAACACAATGTTTGTAGGGGATAATATCAATGGAAAAATATATAAAAGACTTCCGACCGGCACTATTTCAACCATATACACTGATACTATTTCCCCATCTGCAATGGTGGTGAGCCCTGAAAATGAACTTTATGTGGTCGACAGCAGGGCGAAAAGAGTATTGGTGCTGGATTTTTCAGGTAAAGTAGTGAGAACTTTTGGCAGTGGAATTTTCCTGTTCCCCACCGGCATTGCTTTCGACCGCAAAAACAACAGGGTTATAGTTTCTGAACATGGTGGTTTCGGCGATGGATTTAACCTGCATACTGAAATCAGGATTTTTGGAACTTCGGGTAATCTTATTTCCACTTTCGGAGGTTGGGGCAATACTCCCGGCAAATTTTACAGAGTTCAGGGATTAACTATAGGCAGATGTGGAAATATCTATGTTACTGATCCTTACCAGGGAAACATAAGTATATTTGACGAAAACGGAACATATATCACAAAATTTGGTGTTTGGGGCGACACATTAGGAAAATTAAATGTACCAATGGATGTAGTTTTTGATTCGCAGGACAGAGCTAATATTATTTCATTGAACAACAGCGCTATAGAAGTTTTTAACATTACTGATATGCTTCCGTCGGCAAGTATCACAAGTAATGGTTCACATATTTGTGAAGGGAGTTCAACTCCAATCGAAATACATTTTACAGGTACAGCCCCCTGGACTTTTACATACACCATTAACGGAACAAACCCTCAAACCGTTACCAAAACCTATGCTAACCCCTATACCCTTGATGCCAGCCAGGCAGGTGCTTATAATTTAACCGCATTGTCTGATTCCCTCTATACCGGAACATGTTTTACAAATACTGCCAGCCTGGTACTGAATCCTTTACCAACCTCAACCATACCCAGCAGTATTAAAGGTATTTGCAAAGGTGAATCTGCCGATATTCCTGTTACTTTTACAGGCAGTGCTCCCTGGAACTTTACTTATACCATTAATGGCGCAAATCCTATTGCCATAGAAGATGTATATACCAACCCATTTTATTTAAAGGCTACCCTGGAAGGAATGTATGAAATCACTTTGTTAACAGGTGGCAATTGTGCAGGAACTGTTTTTACAGGTAGTACCGCAGTGCATTCTAATACAGAACCTGTTTCTACTATTTTAACACCTTCTATTGAAATTTGTGCGGGTACTTCAGCCAGTATACCCATTGATTTGACTGGAACTGCTCCATGGACATTAACCTACACTGTTGATGGTCAGGAACCGGCAACATACACTAACATTACCAGCAGTCCTTTTACGTTAAACGTATCCAAACCAGGTATGTACCTGGTTGCCGCATTAACTGATGCATACTGTAACGCTAACTTATTAAATGGTGCAGTAATTGTTACTGAACATCAAAGGCCTGAATCAAATTTCGTTTCAGGGAATTCAACAGTTTGCGCCAATGATTCTGCGATAATTGCATTAAAATTATCGGGAACACCTCCATGGTCATTAACTTATACTATCGACAGTATAAACCCAACTACAGTTAGCGGCATAAGTTCAAATCTGTTTACATTTTATACCCGGCAACAGGGCGCATATAAAGTTATTTCTTTGAATGATGCTAATTGCGAAGGAATACTTTTTCCAGGAAGAAATGTGATAACTGTAAATCCTTTACCCGTTTTAAACCTGGGTCCTGATGTTGATATTTGCGAAGGACAATCAGTAACTTTAGACGGAGGTGCAGGTGATTTTTATTTGTGGAATGATTTTTCCAGGAATAAAATTTTAACGGTAGACCATACCGGAATCAAAAGCATAACAGTTACTGATGTTAATGGTTGTCAGAGTTCCGATCAGATTTCAGTAAATGTTTCTCCATACCCGTTATCCTCATTTAATATAAATGCGAACAACCTGGAAGTTGTGTTTACAAATGAATCAACGGATGCCGTTTCGTATTACTGGGAATTCGGTGACGGATTAACCGATACGGTTGCCAACCCGGTTCATGTGTATGCGGAGGCAGGAGTTTATTCCGTTTCGCTGAAAGCATCCGGTTCAGCATGTGGAACTTCCGTATTTACTGATGCTCTTACTCTTATCAATACGGCAACGGATGAATTAAATTCAGTACTTTCGTTCACTGTTTATCCAAATCCTTCGAATGGAATTGTTACGATGGATATTAACAACCCAAATGCCTCCCGGTTGAAGATTTCAATTTTGAATTCTTTAGGCCAAACGGTTTACAATTCGGAATCGAGTTCAACAAAATCATCTGAACAGATCAACCTGAGTAACCTTTCCTCAGGCGTATATTCCGTCCGGTTGGTTTCGAACGAAATAACAAAAACCGCCAGATTAATTTTAACGGAATAATTTTATCTTGAAGCACTGTAAAACCTACTTGCAGGGTATATTCCCTGACCGATCAAAAAACTTTCACTATGCGATTTCCATTTAAAAAATCAAAGCATTTCGGAAAAGGAATAGTACGAATACTTGCCTTATTGGTTTTTTCAGGCATAAATATGACTTATGCGCAAATCACCCAGCCCACAGCGTGGACAAAAGCGTATGACCAGGCCTCCGGCACATGTACAGGAGTTTCGTTTCCTGTTGCAGCAGGTTCAAACCGTATTTTAATTGTTGGCTTCTCACATTCTTTTCCTGCTGCTTCCGCTAATCAAGCTAATCCGACGACTATTTCATATGGTGGCGTTACTTTAACCCTGGCAGCAAGTAATGGTACAGGAGTAAGCGGAAGAATGCACACCTGGTTGTATTATTTAAAAGATAATGTTGTTATGAATGGCACATCGCAACCCTTAAATGTTACGCTTGCCGGAACTCATGCTAATGTAACCGTTTGGTATTCTGTATATGAAGGTGTTGATCAAACACCGGCAACTTATACAAATGGAAATGGTTTAAATAATACGCAAGGGAGTGGCCCTGCTCAGTTAAGCGCTGCAATGGCAGTGAATATAAATGAACAGGCCATTTACATTTCAAGTATTTATGGTGCCAGCACTACTGTACCAACTTATACTATCAATGCTAACTGGACTACCGGAGGAAACAATACGGGGAATAACGGTACTGTTTCCTGGAAAAATGAAGTTACAAAACGAGCTATTCCAGTAGTAAATACAACTGACGTGGCTGCAACTTCAGCGTTAACACCCAATACTACCCGATGGGCCATGTCGGCTATGAGTTTACCCATGGCAGTAGCCGTTTCACCTACTCTCACACTATCAAATCCAACCACATCGATTGGAGCGGCCTCGTTATGCGGGCCAGCTACAAAAGTACCTATACACGCTTTTAATATCGCTTGCAGCGGAGGAGCTTCTACTCTCACAAATTTTCAGTTTACAACAACTGGAACTTATATTGCAGCTGATTTAGCAAATTACAAAATCTGGTATAACTCCACCAATGCATTGGGCACGGCCACTTTACTTGCCACAAATGCCAGCCCGGGAGGGCCAGGCGCTAAAACATTTACCGCATTTTCTTTAAATATCCCAAATACTACAACTTATTATTTTTGGATTACCGCAGATATTTCTGCAACACCTGTCAGCGGGCACACTGTTACTGTTGGCAGTTCTGCTTCGGCTGATATGACTACAACAGCGATTAAGGCAGGAGGGCCTACAACAGCAAGCGGCACACAAACTTTAGATGCCACCCCTGCCACTCCCGGAACAATTACCGGCTTAACATCGCCTGCTCCATCAACCGCAGGAGTAAGCTATGTTATTGCTGCTGTGAGCGGAACAACAACTTATACCTGGACAGTTCCATCCGGCTGGCTGATTACTGCCGGGCAGGGCACTTCAGGAATTACAGTTACCTCGGGAGCCATTGGCCAGAATGGAAACATAACCGTAACCGCAGGAAACACATGCGGAACCAGTGCTGCATCATCAAAATCCGTTTCACCTGCCGTGCCAGACCCACATGCCAATTCCTGTAGTTCGTGCCATATAAATCATAATGCTATTGCCGGTACATTAACTTCTGTAATTGGAAATGCAAATTTGTGTATCAGTTGTCATAATCCCACAGGTTCGGCAAGCGCCAAGGCACTTGCAAATGCGGATAAGGCTATTCCCGGTACAAGTGGAACTTCACATGCCTGGGATAAAAATGCCGTTAATGCCACCTTCCAGACCAATGCCCCTGCCAATGCTGCCATGCTTTTACGGGTAAATTCCGGACAGATCATCTGTTCCACGTGCCATGATCAGCATAAACAAACTAATTATCCTTATTTAAGGGCTGATAATACGGGCGATGCATTGTGCAAGGATTGTCATTCAGCCAGAAACCTCGGAACTTATGCCAGCAATCCTGCAACTAACAGAAGTTCTCACCCTGTTGGAATAACCTATAACGGAGCCGATCCTGGATATCTGGCTTCACCTACCGCACCTATTATCTTGGCAAATTCAAAAGTGGAATGTTCAAGTTGTCATAAAACGCATTTTGCAGGTTCAACAGATGGAAACATTCTCAGGAAAGCCAATGATGTTGCTTTATGTACGAGCTGCCATGTATCAATGACACATAATGGTATGACTTGCAACACCTGTCATCAGACACATAATCCCAATAAATCAAATATATTTTTAATACGGGATAATATAACAACGCCTAATAGTGGTATAAAAAATGTTGTATTCACGGCTCTGACAGGAACAGGTTCGTTTGCTGAAGCAGCTCCTCCTTACGATGGAGTATGCGAGGTTTGCCACACAACTACTATATATCACAAAAATAATGGAACAGGAGCAAGTCACAACGCATCAGCAAATTGTACAAGTTGCCATAAGCATGGGAATGCTTTCCGGGCAAGTTGTTTCGATTGTCACAATACAGCGCAAGGTACGCGCAGGCAGATTGTTGATAATACAGGTAATGGTTTGGGTACCGGTGGTGATTTTAGACGGAGTTCCCACCATGTGACCGGATCAATACCTAAAGAGAGCGATTGTATCCTGTGCCATGATATGATTGCACACAGAGGTGGAACAGTAAGATTGAAGGATGATTTAGGTACTATATATTCCTATGATCCTGCAAATAAATCGAGTGTTGAAGGTTTTTGTTTAAATTGCCATGATGCCAACGGATTTGGTGGTGATATTACTCCATTGAGTGATGGTGTTGCTGTACCTGTAATAAATAGTGCTATGTGGACAGCATCATCGCACAAAACGGCCGGTACAACAAATGCAAATACCTGCCTTGCCTGCCATGATAACGGCCATGGTTCTAACAAGAGCGCATTACTCGGCCCATATTCAAAAATTGCTGATGCTACAGCCGACCCTATGGACGAAGAAGAAGAATTCTGCCTGGGATGCCATGGCGGAACCGGTGTAGCTTCGGTAAAAGTTCATCTTGCATTCAGTAGTTATACTAATACAGCAACAAACTTCAATAAACATGCTCCTGAATCAACATATCGTCTTCATAAAGCCGGAGAATCAGGATCAGCTGCTTTTTCAGGGACAAACAGACATATTGAATGTGTGGATTGTCATAATCCGCATGGTGCTGTTGCTGGAACTACCACAGCTCCGGCTTTATTACCAACATTAACCGGAGTAAAAGGGGTTGAACCGGTTTATGGTGCTTCCAATACAAGCACAGGTGCTCCAACCGCATTTATCTGGCTAACATCCGTTACCCAGGAATACCAGGTATGTTATAAGTGTCATTCAAGTTACACGACGTTACCAACCTATCTACCAGGGGGATTAAATAATGCCGGGGTTGTTCAAACAGATGGATTAAAGAAATTGACAACAGCTGGTACTAATACCCAGATAGCCGATTCAAGAGATATGGCGCAGGAATATAATCCAAATCATGCTTCGTTCCACCCTGTTATGGCTGTTGGTAAAAATACAGGTATCAATGTTAGTACTTTTCAGACAGGTTGGTCGGCTACATCAAGGGTGTATTGTTCCAGTTGTCATAACAATTCAAATTCTGCAACGCCAGGTCAAGGCAGAGGACCTCATGGTTCGGGTAATCTACATATTTTAGACAAAGGTACAGGAGCTACTGCAACACAGGGATATAATACTGTTCACGGTCAACCTGCAGCCACCGATTTCTGTACAAAATGCCATATGCCGACTGCTTATATATCTAATAACACAGGTTCAAGATATGCTTATCACTTGTACCATGTGGCGAATAAAACAACAGAAACCTGTTATACTTGTCATGATACTCATGGTAGTGAGCAATTTCATCTGATAAATTTCAGCAGAAACCAGGCTGCAGGTTGTATAACATCGGTAACCACCAATACACAGGCTGCTTTTCTGCATGCCCTGGGAACAGCTGCAAACACGTGCAATGTAACTTGTCATGGAACCAGTCATGGTGGTGGTAAAACCTATACTCCAGCATACAATTAAAACGATACAAAAACATAAAGATCACTCATGAAAATAGTTTTAATACTGTTGGTTCTTTCGATTATTCCTTTCTATTCCTTTTCGCAGGCAAAATCTGTTGGACAAGTGGTTGATATTGATGAGAATATCTACAATACGGTTGTAATCGGCAAGCAAGTATGGTTAAAGGAAAACATGAAAGTTACCCGATATAACAATGGTGACCCGATTCAATTGGTTACTGACACCATTGCCTGGACTTCACTTACCACACCTGCCTATTGTAATTACGCTAATAACGAAAATATCGCTCAGGAGTTCGGACGGTTATATAATTTTTATACAATTATAGACAATAGGAAGCTTTGTCCTTCGGGCTGGCATGTGCCAAACGATGCGGAATGGGATACCCTATCCGTTTTTTTAGGCGGTACTATCGTTGCCGGGGGAAAATTGAAGGAACCAGGCACAAAATATTGGAACAGCCCCAATGTTATGTCAATCGATACTACAAATGGTGACTTTAGCGAAATACCAGTGGATGAAAGCGGGTTTTCGGCACTTCCGGCAGGCAGGCAGTATCATGATACGTATGCATTTCTTGGTGAATATACCCAAATGTGGTCCACCACGCAATGCGAGTATGATACCGATTTGGTATGGTGCCGGTATTTATCATTTAGTCTGCCTCATTTTAAACGATTCACCTATAAAAAACACTACGGGCTTTCGGTCCGTTGTGTTAAGGATTAATGTTTCTAAAGGATATTTATATTCCATTCCTGACGACATCTTACTTAAATTCCTAAGATTTAAGCCTCAATCTCTAAATTCAAAAAAAGACAATAGAGTTAGTTATGAATTTCTTCCATCATGCTCCTGATGTGACCGAACCGGAATTGGTATAATTATATATTTGGTTAATCCTTCCTGTGTTGATCAACGGATTATGCCTTCTTTAACCTGTTAAATATCAGTATAATATAGCATATAACATTTTGATTAACGACATCTTAAGTAAAATTTAAGCAGTTCTTTACTTAATAATTTATACTTTTGCCCTGTGAATCATATTCAAATTTATAAATACATGAGTCTATGAAAAATGCAGTTCTGGTTTCTTTGTTTATCCTTATATTCACTTCCTGCCAAACCGGGCAAAATTCACAGGTTCAAATACCTGAAGGTGTGCATAAAGTGATTGTAAAGGAAGCGCTGCAAACCAGTGCATACACATATCTGCTGGTAACTGAAAATGAAACAGAAAACTGGCTTGCCATTCCAAAAATGGAAGCAAATGTTGGCGAAACCTATTATTATCGTAATGGTTTTAAAATGACAAATTTTGAAAGCAAAGAATTGGGAAGAAAGTTTGAATCGGTATATTTTCTTGAATCGGTAAGCCGCAGCTCTGATTTTGGAACTCCTCAACCCATGGCTAACCCGCATGCATCAATGCCTCTTGCTTCCGATAGTTCAGGTCAAACCCGTTATTCAGCACAGGTTATTGTTGAAAAGGAAGAAGTGAACGTTCAACCTGCAGAACAAGGCATTACAATCGCGGACCTGCTTGGGAATAAAGAGAAATATGCCGGAAAAACCATACGGATCAAAGGAAAAGTCACCAAGTTCAATTCCAAAATCATGGGTAGAAACTGGATTCATCTCCAAGATGGTACCGAGTATCAAGGCAAATTTGACCTTACAGCCACTACTGAAATTGAAACAACCGTAGGCGAAACCATTGTTCTCGAAGGAAAAGTTACCCTGGATAAAGATTTTGGATATGGGTATTCGTACGAGGTTTTGCTTGAAGATTCGAAAATCATAAAATAAAGAACCGGTTTTATTTCACTACAACATTTCCCCATTTGAGCGCCTTCAAACAAAAACAGCTTCTTATGTCGATTTACACGGTCAAAATTCTATTTAGCTTTAGCCTTTTTACCCTTTTAATGGTATCCTGCAACAATTCGGAACTTAAAGTTACCAGTGAAAAGAAACAAAGTTCGGAAGCTTCGCAGCAAATTATGCCTTCCATTTCGATGGATAGTCCTGAAATCCTTGAAACAGCACTTAAAACCGATTCACTCAATGTTGATACCAGGTTAAAGCTTGCAGCACAATATTATGCAAACAAGAACTTTGACAAAGCCCTTTATCATAACCAGATCGTAAATCGCATCGATAAAAAAAATATAGCTGCCCTTTTTAATCTTGGTAATGTGTATTACGACACTCAACAGGATGAATCAGCGATAAAATACTATGAAAAATTCCTCGAACTGGACAAAAGTAACATCAATGTGAGATGCGATCTAGCTACTTGCTATATGAACCTCAACAATACCGCCAAAGCTATCAACCTGCTTCGCGAAAACATTAAACTGGATAACAAGCATTTACAATCTCATCATAACCTTTCCATCATATTAAAGCAGGCCGGGAAAACAGCCGAAGCTGAAGAAGAAATGAAAATATATAATAACCTGGTTGCAGCTCAACAGGGAATGAATCAATAACCGAATGAATCAGCAATAAAAAAAACGAATTAACCATCTAAAAATCAGATTAGTGAAACGCATTCTAAAATTTATTTTTTCGTCACCAATGACGATCATACTAGTTACCATACTAGCCCTGGTGCTTGCAGTTGCAACCTTTGTTGAAGACAAATATGATACCGAAACAGCAAAGCAGGTGGTTTACCATGCGAAATGGTTTGAATTTATTTTCCTGCTTTTAATCCTGAACTTGTTAGGGCATATTAAACAATACAATCTGCTGAGTCGTAAAAAATGGGCCGGGCTCCTTTTCCACAGCGCATTCATAATAATAATCATAGGGGCTGGTGTTACACGCTATTTTGGATTTGAAGGCACAATGCCAATCCGCGAAGGAGAAACTTCCAATATTATATACAGTTCAGAACCTTACCTTACTATCTTCATACAGGATAAAGACCAGAAATTATTTTACGACAAGCCTTTTATTATAAGCAGTTTCACTAACACTTCGCTGCATGAGGAGTTTATTTCGTCAGCCAAAGGTAAAATAGAGGTGGATTATAAAAGCTTTATTCCGAATGCTGTTCAGCAGATTCAGGAAAACGTGCCCGACGGAAAAAATATGGTTGAACTGGTAGTTGCAAATAATAATGGTCAGCAAAACCTCTTTATTGAAGATGGTCATACAAAAAAAACAGGTAATCTATCTCTAGGCTATAATTCAAAAGATGGTGGCAACACAATTGAAATAATTTCGGAAAACGGTATGGTAAAATTTGTTTCACCACTCGATGTTATTGTAGCCGACATGACGATGAAACCTGAGGATACCATAGCCAAAAATACAGTAACCGAATTCGGTAACGAAAAAATATACAGTATTGAAGGAACCATTTTCCACCTCACTGGTTTCCATAAGAATGCAAAATACCACTGGGTGGCCGGTACTACGGAAGGTAATGGAACTGATGTATTGCTTATAGAAGTGACTGTAAACGGCAAAAAGAACGAAGCTGCTGTTATAGGAGGCCCGGGCTATACAATGAATATGCAAAATTTTACTTTTGATAGCCAGGCACTGCAAATCGGATTCGGAGAAAAGCCTATTGAGCTTCCATTTTCCATACGGCTGAATGATTTTATCCTTGATCGGTATGCCGGTTCAATGAGCCCTTCTTCTTACGCCAGCGAAGTTACCTTGATCGATAACAGGAATAACCTGAAAGAAGATCACAGGATTTTTATGAATAACGTACTGGATTACAATAAATACAGGTTTTTCCAATCCTCGTACGATAAGGATGAAAAAGGGACTATCCTATCCGTAAACCACGATTACTACGGAACAAAAATAACCTACCTCGGATATTTACTCCTTATCCTGGGATTTATTCTCACCTTATTTAACAAGCATTCCCGTTTTTATATGCTGGCACGAAAAATCAACGAAATCAAAAATACCAGAAAAGCAGGCACACTCCTTTCCATATTCCTGATCGGCTTCACTCTATTATCTTATGGCCAGCAGGCTCCGCAAAACCCGGTTTCAGTAGACCATTCCGACAAATTCGGCCATTTGCTAAGCCAGACTTTCGACGGGCGTTTTGAGCCAGTTCATTCACTGGCCTACGATGTGATGCATAAAATTTCGCGTAAAGACCAATTCGATATTGAAGGCAAAGGTAAAATGAACGCCATTCAGGTTCTTATTGATATGTTGCTATTCCCTGATTTCTGGAAACAGCAGAAAATAGTTTATGTACGAGAAAAATCAGTCCAGGATATACTCGGAATCAACACGAAATATGCTTCATACCATGATTTTTTAACCGGAAACAACGAGTATAAACTTCAAAAATATATCGAAGAAGCATTCCGCAAAAAACAATCGGAGCAAAACAATTTCGATAAGGAAATCATTAAAGTTGATGAGCGTATGAATATTTTTGGAATGGCTCTTAACGGAAGCATGCTCAAAATATTTCCCGACCAGGCATCAACAAACAATAAATGGATCAGCGTTACCGATAATGAAGCCATGCTCCCGCTGACCGGTGGCATCACAATTATCAATGAAGATCTGAAGCTGAATCAACTAAATTACCGTAACATATTTATCGCATATTTTACTGAAGTGGTTAACGGGATGAATTCAGGTGATTATACCAGGGCCGATAAAATTTTAGGCTATATGAGCAGTATTCAACGATCGTCCGCAGGTCCGGAATTACTGGCTTCGGATGCAAAAATCAATGTTGAGATTCTTTACAATAAACTACAGATTTTTATTGTATTACGTAATTTCTATGCTTTGCTTAGCGTTATGCTTTTATTGCTTGCCTTTATTGATAACCTTAGGGTTCAAAAAAGCAAAATTGTGACCTGGAGCCTCAATATTTCAATTGGCTTGTTAGGACTAGGATTCCTGTATCATACTTTCGGGCTGATAGTGCGCTGGTATTTAACCGGCCATGCTCCATGGAGTAATGGTTATGAATCGTTATTGCTTGTTGCCTGGGGCGGACTGCTTGCCGGTTTTAGTTTCATCAGGTATTCGAAAATTACACTTGCAGCAACCGCTTTGCTGGCATTTTTTATGTTGATGACTGCCAGCCATAGCAGCTACGATCCGCAATTAACCAATCTTCAGCCCGTATTAAAATCATATTGGTTAATCATACACGTGGCTACTCTCACAATCAGTTATGGTTTCCTTGGCCTCGGATTCTTCCTAGGATTAATGAACCTGACCATAAATTTATTTAAAACAACCCGCAACCAGGGCCGTCTTGACCTTATCATCACTGAGCTTACTTACATCAACGAAATGAATCTTACAGTAGGAATTGTACTGGCAACCATAGGAACTTT
>Ga0268283_1000787_pt1 | contig 17818 bp, 16 predicted proteins | sample saktaG_13_FD_190140 | JGI IMG/M metagenome (GOLD analysis project Ga0268283, IMG submission 190140) | Saline water microbial communities from Sakinaw Lake, British Columbia, Canada - sak_2013_06_06_36m | ecosystem: Environmental > Aquatic > Non-marine Saline and Alkaline > Saline ... | reverse complement strand
TGGACGGTAGTAGCCGTCATGACCCTGACTATATTATGAGTAATTTTGTGACGACTCAAACCGATATTAATGGAGATTTGCTCTATAAATTAGCCTCTGTAGAAATGAAACATTTCCCAGATGATGACACCACTAATTTACAACAACCTCGCTACACACAATTTTCTGCAAATAAGCCATACACCCAAGTAGAAGCGCTACGCGGCCATGTGTCTAGCAATGGCGATCAAGTGCAGCTAATAGATAATGTAAAAATTACCCGTCAAGCCTTTGCTGAAAAAGGTGAAATGACGATAGACACTAACTACCTTAATGTTTTACCGAATGAAGATTTAGCTCGCACGGATAGTCCAGTCATCATTCGGCAAGCGCCGAATACAGTCATCTACGCCACAGGGATGACCTATGAAAAGAAAAATCACACTGTCACGCTCTTGAATAAAGTACGTGCGCATTATGAAAGACCTGAAGTTAAAAAAACTAGCCCCTTAAATACTACCCATTCAAACACCAACAGCAAAAAGAAATAATGCGCACACTCGGAGACGCCATGAGTAATAACAACCATACCTTAGGGCTTAAGTTAACTTTGCTATGCTTGTTATGTTTAAGTTTTGCTGGTCAGGTGCTAGCTGAGTCAGCCGACCGAGATAAACCAATTGATTTAGAAGCAGATACTGTCAAAGTGGATGATGCGAAACAAATCAGCACCTACTCAGGGAATGTAATACTAACGCAAGGCAGTTTGATTATTCGGGCCGACAAATTGATAGTTCGCGAGGATACTTCAGGCTTTCAACACAGCACCTCTATCGGCAACCCAACGACTTTCAAACAAAAGCGTGAGGGTAAAGATGAATATATGGAAGGTAGCGCACTGCGTATTGAATACGATGGTCGTATGGACAAGGTACAGCTATACACCAAAGCCTGGGTAAAACGAGGTGAAGATATCGTGCATGGTGACTACATTAGCTACGATGCAAATGCTGAATATGCTGAAGTAATAGGCGGGACAAAATCTGCGGATGGCGTCACTTCTAGCGGTCGCGTACGTGCAGTTATTCAACCAAAAAACAAAAAAACGACTACCCCTGTGATTGAAGATGCAAAACCGAACAACAATCCAAACAATACGCCAATCACTAATACAGCGCCGGTGAAGGACTCCCGCTTTAGTAGAAGCCTACAACTGAGTACTGATCCAAAACAATAACGTATCAGTTAAATAACTACGCATCATCAAAATTAAGAATATGCCAATATGAGCGAACTGATTGTAGAAAATTTACGTAAATCGTACAAATCTCGCACCGTCGTGCAAGATATTTCTTTGCGATTAAAAAGTGGGGAGGTGGTCGGTTTATTGGGCCCAAATGGTGCGGGTAAAACTACCAGTTTTTATATGATTGTGGGCTTGCTGGCACTAGACGCAGGCAGAATTATATTAGATGGTAAAGACTTGAGCCGCTTACCTATTCACATGCGCGCAAGAATGGGCTTGTCCTATTTACCCCAAGAGCCCTCTATCTTTCGCAAGCTGTCTGTGTCTGAAAACATTTTAGCCGTATTGCAACTACAAGACATGTCTGAAATCGACATGCAAGAAAAATTAGAATCCTTATTGGAAGAACTTCATATTACGCACATTCGCGACAATGCCGCAGTCAGCTTATCTGGCGGAGAACGTCGCCGTGTTGAAATTGCCCGATGCTTAGCTACCAATCCCAGTTTTATTTTACTAGATGAGCCGTTTGCCGGTATCGATCCGATTGCTGTGATTGATATTCAAAAAATTATTCGCTTTTTAAGTGCGCGAAATATTGGCGTACTGATCACCGACCATAATGTTCGGGAAACATTAGGCATTTGCGATCATGCTTACATCGTCAATCAAGGCCACGTGTTTGCCTCTGGTATTCCAAGTGAAATTGTTGAAAATCAAAGTGTACGTGAAATATATTTAGGCAAAAATTTTCGTCTATGAAGCAGGGTTTGCAACTTAAATTTTCACAGAACCTCTCGCTAACGCCACAGTTACAGCAAGCAATCAAGCTATTACAACTCTCAACACTAGAGCTCAATCAAGAAATTGATTTACTCATGCAAACCAACCCATTACTAGAACGGGGCGATGATGGCGAGGATGAGTATGGCAATGCCACAGATAATAGCGAAGATGAAGTCACGCTCAATACCACTAGCAATGACGGCAATGTCGCCGAGGCATCTCAAGGTAATGAGCTCAACAACGATTTTGACGTTGATATCCCCAATAGTGATTTTTCTGAAAGTAAACACGAGTTAATTCAAACAGAATCCGCTGAATTTGAACAAAACACTACCGATTATTCTGCCGATTTCAGTGATGATTACGATGAGTTTTCAAACGGCAGTCTTTGGGACGAGAACAGTACACCCTCTGACGATGACAGCGACTTCAAACAACAAGAAACTTTGCAAATCAGTTTAAGAGCCCATTTACTCTCTCAGCTAAAGCTCATGCCACTATCCGAACGAGATCAAACGCTAGCGCTTTTGCTAGTAGATAGTATTAATGAGGATGGCTATTTGGAAGAATCGCTAGAAGATATTGTTGAGCAAATGCCGTTAGAGCTTGAAATGGAAGTGTTAGAACTAAAAACAGCTTTACGTCATATTCAAAACTTAGACCCTGTTGGCGTAGGTGCACGTAATTTAAGTGAGTGCTTATTATTACAACTAGAATTGCTCCCTGAAAACACCCCTCACTTAGCGCTTGCCAAGCTCACAGCTAAACATTATTTACCCGCCCTTGGGACACGTGATTTTGCTAAATTACGCAAAGAATTAAGTTGCGACGAAGCGACGCTTAAATGTGTTCAACAATTGATTGCCGGTTTAAATCCTCGTCCTGGTAACGCTTTTAGCATCATAGGCTCTGAGCATTACATTCAGCACGAAGTCATTATCAAAAAAGTAAAGGGGATCTGGATTGCCAGCCTCAATGAGGCTGTGATTCCAAAACTTAAAATCAACCAGCTTTACGCAAGTATTTTGAAGCGAAATCGCGACAGCTCTAATCAATATCTACAAAGCCAAATGCAAGAAGCTAAATGGATGATTAAAAACATTCAACAGCGCTTTTCAACCATCTTGCGCGTTTCACAAGCTATTACAGATCGTCAACGTAACTTTTTAGAATATGGTGAAGTCGCAATGCGCCCACTAGTGTTACGCGAAATTGCCGAAGAACTAGATTTACATGAATCGACCATCTCGCGCGTAACCAATAATAAATACATGCTCACGCCTCGTGGTATTTTTGAACTGAAATATTTTTTTGGTAGCTCAGTCGCCACTGACACTGGCGGAACCTGCTCGGCCACGGCAATTCGGGCGCTGATAAAACAACTGATTGATCAAGAAAATCCAAAAAAACCTTATTCAGATAACCAAATTACAGATTTACTGGCGAAACAAGGCATTGTAGTGGCGCGCCGTACCATTGCAAAATATCGTGAATCGCTAAATATTGCACCAGCTAGCTTAAGAAAAACACTCTAACAATTCATTTAAATTTAACTAAATTAAAACTAAAGTAACTTTATTTTGGCTGTAAAAATACATATCAAAAATATTCTCTACTCCAGTAGCACAGAAGAGAATTAAAGTAGTAAACTGAAGTTGTTCTGCGGGTTTTATGGTGCCAGAAATTTTCATCTGATGTAAGTTTTTGGCAGCACTAAACTTATAGAATATTTAAATAAGGAGCAAGTCATGAATTTACAATTAACCGGTCTACATTTAGAAGTAACTCCTGCGTTACGTGATTATGTCACAAGCAAACTAGTCCGAATTAGCAATCATTTTGATCATGTAATAGACATTAAAGTGACAATGAGTGTAGAAAAATTGGCCCAAAAGGTAGAGGCTACACTGCATGTTCCTGGAAATGATTTACACGCTGCTTGCGAAGGTGACAATATGTATAGCGCGATTGATATGTTGACTGATAAGCTAGACCGTCAAGTGGTAAAACACAAAGAAAAACATGCTGACCACCACAAATCAAATGGTGCAGTTAAGCACCAAACCATTGATGCGCAAGATTTAAATTAACCAAAAGTTAAATTCTATAATCACATGGCTCAAATCAACGTAGCTGAGCTATTCAAACAAACCCGCCGTAAGCTCAAAATGAACTGGGTTGCAGGGCTTAACGGCGGGTCTAACACCCTCACTAGCGAAACGGTTACAAAACCCTCTTTAGCGCTCATTGGCCACCTCAACTTTGTACATCCCAATCGCGTGCAAGTATTGGGCTGTGCCGAAATGGATTATTTACGTAGCTTGCAGGCTGACGAAGTCAGCTTGGCGATTAAAAATTTATTTTCAACTGACTTAGCCGTTGTGATTGTCGCCAATGGTGAAAACGTTCCAGAGTCATTGCTAAACGCAGCCAACCACCATAACACCCCACTATTCACATCCCCACTTCGTAGCCCAGCGCTAATGGATGTATTGAACCATTTCTTATCACATGCAGTTGCAGAGTCACTGAGCCTACATGGTGTTTTTATGGAAGTACAAGGGTTTGGTGCACTCATTAAAGGCGAAGCAGCTATCGGTAAAAGTGAGCTTGCTTTAGAACTTATTTCACGAGGTCATAGGCTAATTGCTGATGATGTTGTCGATTTTTCACGCATTTCACCAGAGCGTGTTGAAGGTCGCTGCCCAACATTGCTACAAGATTTTTTAGAAGTCCGTGGTTTAGGCATTTTAAATATTAGAGCACTATTTGGCGACAACTCTGTCAAACCAACTAAACCACTCGATTTGATTATTCAACTTGAAATACCGGACAGACAAGCATTGCAACAACTTGATCGACTCAATATCAAAACCCAGCATGAGGAAGTTTTAGGCGTTAAAATACCTAAAATAACAATCCCCATCGCGGCGGGTCGCAATATTGCGGTACTGGTAGAAGTCGCCATACGCAACCACATGCTATTATTGCGCGGTGTCAATGCAACTAAACAGTTTATGCAACGTCAACAGCGTGAAATGAAGAAATCGCTAGATACTGAATAAATGCGCCTATGAAACAACTCATTATCATTACTGGCCTTTCTGGATCTGGCAAAAGTATTGCACTACACGCACTTGAAGATAGTGGCTACTATTGCATAGACAATTTACCGGCTACGATGTTGCCACAGATTGCAGCTCATCTACAATCTGAAAATAGACGGGCTGACAGTGTTAATCTTAACAACTATGACCGCGTGGCAATTAGCATCGATAGTCGCAGTGCTGCAATTGAAACACTACCCGCTCATATTGAGCAATTGAAATTACAAAACGTAAGTACGCAACTGCTTTTTTTAGAATCTAATCTTGAAACTCTCGTCAAAAGATTCAGCGAGACTCGACGCAAACACCCCTTAAGTAAAGATACCTCGACACTTGCCGAAAGCATTACTTTTGAGCGCGAGTTACTCGGAAATTTGGGAAGCTTAGGGCATGTCATCGACACTAGTTACATTAGCGCCAACAAACTCCGGTCTTGGATAAAAGATGCTGTTTCAATCGAATACTCAGGACTCACTATCCTGTTTACCTCTTTTGGATTTAAACATGGCATTCCACTAGATGCCGACTTTGTATTTGATATACGTTGCCTGCCGAACCCCCATTATGATGCTAAATTACGTGATCTGACAGGCCTTGATATCGAAGTGCAGTCATTTTTAGAAACCCAAATTAATGTACATGAAATGTTAAATGACATAAAACAATATATAGAAAAATGGTTGCCATGCTTTATATCAGACAACCGCAGTTATTTAACAGTCGCTATTGGGTGCACAGGTGGACAACATCGTTCAGTCTATTTTGTTGATCAATTAAGCAAATATTTTATGGCCCAAGAAAAAGTACTTATGCGACATAGAGAATTAAAATAGCATTTTAGATATAGTTGGACTTATTAATCATAGAATCTGTAATTAAAAAATATTAAAGTAGGGAACATAATGATTGGAATTTTAATCATCGCACACGGCAGTTTTGGTCAGAATTTGGTGGAGTGCGCTAAGCATGTAATAGGGAATGAACCAAGACAAGTTGCATTTCTTGCCGTCAACAACCAAGATGACCCTAATGATTTGTTGCCCATAGCACAATCATTAGTCGCCGAACTCAATGAAGGGGATGGCGTATTAGTGCTATCAGATATGTACGGTGCCACCCCTTGCAATATCGTCAGTAAATTATTATCGCCGGGCATCGTAGAAGGTGTAGCGGGAGTCAATATGCCAATGATAGTGCGCACTATGACCTATCGACATGAATCACTGATGGCATTAGTAGACAAAGCTGTAACTGGTGGGCGTGAGGGCGTTGTGCATTTCAGTCGGGAAAGCTGCGAGCGATATGAAGCATGATAAATATCACCTTATATCTACACACAATAACTAAAAAAATATGGTTGAGTTAAATAAAATGATTAGCTTAGAAGTTGAAATCATCAATAAACTAGGACTACATGCCCGCGCATCAACCAAACTTACTCAAACTGCGAGCAAGTATGTGAGTGAAGTGTGGATAACCCGCAACGGCCGTCGTGTGAACGCAAAAAGTATCATGGGTGTAATGATGTTAGCTGCTGCCCAAGGCTCATTTGTAACACTAGAAGCCCAAGGAGTCGATGAGCAAGCCGCAATTGATGCACTGTCCGCGCTTATTGCAGACTACTTTGGTGAAGGTGAGTAATTGTTCATGAGTACAATTAAAAATGACTAGTTTTTGCATTCATGGTGTCGGAGTCTCTAGTGGCATTGCTATAGGACATGCTCACCTAGTCTCTAATGCCCTATTAGAGGTGGTGCATTATCAGTTACCCAAACATTTAATTAATAACGAAATAACCCGTTTTAGCGATGCAATCACTGCCGTTAAGCAAGATTTGGTGAAAATTAATAGCAGTTTACGCAAAAATGCTCCCGCAGAATTAGGTGCCTTTATCGGCACACATTTAATGATGTTGGAAGATAAGTCTCTATCTGAAATTCCCAAAGATATTATCAAAAATGAGCAATGCAATGCCGAGTGGGCTATTAAATTGCAAATGGATGATATTGTTGAGCAGTTTGAGCAAATTGAAGACGAGTATCTTCGTGAACGGAAACAAGACGTTATCCAAGTAGTTGAGCGGGTAATCAAAGTACTGCTCGGCCATCCAAGCCAATTAACCACCGAACAACAAACCAGCGCCCTTAATGAAGAGCGCAAACTTATTTTAGTAGCACACGACATTTCACCTGCTGATGCGATTCAATTCAAGCAGCATGAATTTGCCGCATTTATTACTGACGTAGGTGGCATTACTTCACATACTGCTATTTTAGCGCGCAGCTTAAACATACCTTCTATTGTTGCCTTGCAGAAAGCGCGCGATTTAATTCGTGATGGTGAGTTGATTATTGTGGATGGTAGCCAAGGGGTAGTGATTGTTAACCCTGACAAAAGCATCTTAACTGAATACAAATTACGCCAAGAGCAATGGGAGCTTGAGCAACAAAAACTTCAGCGAATTAAAGCGACCAAAGCCATCACATTAGATGGCACCAGTATTGATCTATATGCCAATATTGAAGTGCCTGAAGATGTTGTAGCAGTGAGCGCATCAGGCGCTACAGGGATTGGACTTTATCGTACTGAATTCTTATTTATGAATCGGCGTGAAATGCCTGATGAAGAAGAGCAATTCATTGCTTACAAAGCCGTTGCTGAAGCAATGAAAGGGGCTGTGGTCATTATTCGCACCTTAGATTTGGGTGCTGACAAACAAATGAACCCTGACACTGTAATCACTTGTGCGAATCCAGCGCTAGGCTTACGTGCTATTCGCTACTGCTTATCAGAGCCACAAATTTTTCACACGCAATTGCGAGCATTATTACGTGCCTCACATTTTGGTAACATCAAAATTTTGATTCCTATGCTTTCTACGCTATCTGAGTTGCGTCAAACAAAATTATTATTAGAGCGTGCAAAAATAAGTTTGCGTAAAGAAAATATTGCGTTTAACGAAACTATTGCCCTAGGCGGCATGATAGAAATTCCTGCAGCGGCCATTAATGCTGAGGCCTTTGCTAAAGAGTTGGATTTTTTATCCATAGGCACCAACGATTTAATTCAATATACCTTAGCCATTGACCGTACCGATGACGCTGTGGCACATCTATACAACCCATTGCATCCATCAGTATTAAAACTCATCTCGATGACGATTAAAGCGGGTGAAAAGTTAGGGAAATCAGTGTCTGTTTGCGGAGAAATGGCCGGCGATGCTAAATTAACTAAGTTACTCATAGGCATGGGTTTACGCCAACTATCGATGCATCCCTCTCACATACTCAGTGTAAAACAACAGATATTACATAGCCAGCTAAGCAACCTCGGCGATAATGCACGTAAAATATTAAGCTTAACTGACATAGAGAAAATTGAACCTCTGGTTGCCAAATTTAATACCCCAGAAAATTTAAGATTGAAATAATTACTAAAGGATTTACCGCAGTGACTGCAATATTATTAGAAAACAACCCTCTTTTGCACTTTTCTGGTCTACCCAAGTTTGAACAAGTTAAAGCCGAGCATGTAAGTCCTGCTATAGACTGCCTATTGACTGAAGCAAGGGCAACGATAGAAATGCTGGCTTTGAGTTCAGACCCCGTTAATTGGGATAATTTTGCCGCCAAACTTGAAGATATGGAAGAAAAGCTATCACGTACTTGGTCACAAGTAGGGCACATGAATGGCGTAGTCAATAGCCCTGAACTACGTGAAGCTTATAATGACAATTTATCTAAACTCACTGATTTTTATGCTGATTTAGGCCAAGATGAGCGCCTATACACAAAGTTCCGCACACTCCGTGCAGATAAGTGCTTTAACTTGCTTTCATCTTCTCAGAAAAAAATTATAGAAAACGAACTGCGGGATTTTCGCTTAGGTGGTGCAGAACTTCCTGCTAAGCAGAAAATTCGCTTCAAAGACATTCAAGAGGCGCTTTCAAAACTCTCATCAAAGTTTGAGGAGAACGTTTTAGATAATACCAACGACTATGCGCTTTATATTGAAGATACAAGCACCTTAACAGGCATTCCTGAAGATGTGCTACAAACTGCAAGTGATGCGGCAAAAGAGGATAGCAAAACTGGTTATAAGTTTACCTTGCACTTTCCATCTTATCTGCCTGTGCTGCAATATGCGCAAAACCGCGAGCTACGTGAAACGCTTTACCGAGCTTATGCAACACGCGCTTCTGAATTTGGAAAGCCTGAATGGGATAATACGCCGCTCATTTCACAGATACTAAAACTTAAGCTAGAAGCTGCTAATCTACTAGGTTTTCCAAATTATGCAGAACTCTCAATTGCCACAAAAATGGCTGAATCAGCACAACATGTAAATGATTTTTTGCATGACCTTGCAAAAAAAGCCAAACCCTACGCACTTAAAGATCAACAAGAACTTAACGATTACGCTACTAAATTAGGCATCAACGACATGCAAGCTTGGGATGTCGCCTATGTATCAGAAAAACTGCGTGAAGAAAAATATGCTTTTTCTGACCTTGAAGTAAAACAATATTTTCCTGAGAATAAAGTATTAGCTGGCTTATTTAAGGTGGTTGAAACTATTTTTGGGGTGCACGTCATCAAGTCTAAAGCCTCAGTTTGGCATGAGACTGCTAGCTTTTACGACATCAATGATCATACTGGACAATTAATCGGCCAGTTTTATTTAGACCTATACGCACGGAATAATAAGCGCGGCGGCGCTTGGATGGACGAAGCCATCACCCGACGTAAAGTTGCTAACGACCTCACCACACCTGTCGCATTCTTAACCTGTAATTTCTCTGCACCTGTGGGCGATAAACCTGCACTATTTACCCATGATGAAGTACTCACGATGTTCCATGAGTTTGGTCATGGCTTACACCATATGCTCACCAAAGTTGATGACTACAGCGTCTCTGGCATAAAAGGCGTAGAGTGGGATGCCGTTGAATTGCCTAGTCAATTCATGGAAAACTTCTGTTGGGAATGGGATGTGTTACGTCACATGACTGCCCACGTGGATACTGGTAAGCAATTACCACGTACATTATTCGACAAGATGGTAGCGGCTAAGAACTTTCAAGCCGGCATGCAAACCATGCGTCAAATAGAATTTTCACTGTTTGATATTCGATTGCACAGTGAATTTGACCCATACGGTAGCAAAACAGCCGTAGATCTGATCGAAGAAATACGCGATGAAGTTGCCGTAGTTCGCCCACCTAAATGGAACCGTTTCCCTAATAACTTCACGCATATTTTTTCTGGCGGTTATTCTGCAGGCTATTACAGCTACAAATGGGCAGAGGTCCTATCAGCTGACGCTTACAGCATGTTTGAAGAAAACGGCGTACTCTGTGCAGAAACAGGCAAACGATATTGGCAAGAAATTTTAGCCCAAGGTGGTTCAAGACCTGCTTTGGAATCATTTAAAGCATTTCGCGGACGCGAGCCTAATATTGATGCATTACTGCGCCATAATGGTATGAACTAGATTGCCGCTTATATCTTTAAGTCAAAAACTTTAACTTAAAGATATCACCTTAGGAGAGAAAATGAACTTCAATTTACCGGCATTAATTACAGCATTCACGCTTATCCTACTTCTCGCTGTCGCGTTTAACGTAGGCCGAGCTAGAGGAAAGTATAAAATTGACGCGCCTGCTACGACTGGACACCCTGATTTCGAATTGGCCTACCGAGTCCAGATGAATACGGTCGAAAGTTCGGTAGCCTTTATTCCCGCACTTTGGCTATTTTCATATTATGTCAGTCCTGTTTGGGGCTCTGTACTGGGTGGCTTATGGCTAATAGGCCGAATATGGTATGCCATCGCATATTGTGCTGATCCCAAAAAACGTGGCGGCGGGTTTGGGCTGTCATTGTTAGTTTTTGTCGTTCTGACCATTGGTGCTTTAATTGCAATCATCAAGCAAATGCTTTAATTGATTATTACTTTTAATAACCAACTCATATGAAATTTGCTACTTGGAACGTCAACTCATTAAATGTCAGGTTGCCACACGTGTTAGATTGGCTCCGAGATAATCAACCTGACGTGTTATGTCTGCAAGAAACTAAACAAGAAGATAGCAAATTTCCTTATGAAGCGCTTATAGAAACGGGTTATGAATCTGCTCATATTGGTCAAAAAACCTATAATGGTGTGGCAATTTTAAGTCGCCATCCACTTAGCAATATACAACGTAACATCCCAAACTTTGACGATGATCAACAACGTGTTGTCGCTGCCACCATTAATGGTATTCGAGTTGTTTGTGCTTATATTCCCAATGGTCAAGCGGTGGATTCCGAGAAATATCAATACAAAATGCGCTGGCTTAGCGCCTTTAATGCTTGGCTTAAAACGGAATTAATATCACACCCCGAACTGATTGTATTAGGTGATTATAATATTGCCCCTGAAGACCGAGATTGCCACAATCCTGCTGCTTGGATTGGGCAAGTACTAGTAAGCCCACCCGAACGAATAGCATTTCAAAATCTCTTAGATTTAGGTTTGCATGACAGCTTCAGGCTGTTTGAACAAGCTGAAAAGAGCTTTAGTTGGTGGGATTACCGAATGATGGGGTTCAGACGCAATTTTGGGATGCGCATTGATCATATTTTGGTGAGCAATCTACTTAAATCAAGATGTGTCTCTGCGCATATTGATAAATTACCGCGTAAACTAGAACGACCTTCCGACCATACGCCAGTAGTTTTAGAAATCGCTTAATCCATACACAAACGAATAGCGACTACCCCTTAGTTTTAATCCCCAACTGTTTGAGTTTACGATACAAGTGCGTGCGCTCTAATCCTGCAATTTCTGCTAATTTGCTCATATTATTAGATGCCAGCTTAATGTGATGATCAAAATACATGCGCTCAAAATCATCACGTGCTTCACGTAAAGGTTGATCTAATAAATGTTTTTGTATATTAGTAGCTGGGCCCGTAGTTTTTACACGTGCCGTTGATGTGCCTGCCGTATCGGCTTTAGTAAGGCGTATTTGTCTATCATCAAACTGATGTAGTACTCGATTCACATCATCTAAGATAATTTTTTCACCTAAGCTGGTTTGTAACAAATTACGGATTACCGCATCTAGTTGAGCTAAATCTCCAGGCCAATCAGCATTACGTAAACCATTCAAAGCAGCAATATCAAACTCACGGTACTCCAACCCAGCCAGCTCTAATTGTAAATTTGTAATCGCCACAACTAAATCAGGAATATCCTCCTTATGCTCATCTAAAGCTGGCATGTTTAACGATACCGCTGATAAAGCTTGGAATAAATTATAATCAAACAAGGATTCTGCCTGCAATCTTGGTAAATTCTCACTAGTGCCACACACAACGCGCGCATGATATTTTTCTGATTTTGCGATTAGTAATAATAAGCCCTTTTGCTCAGCTTTGTTGAGCTCAGCAATCTCGGCAATGTATAACACTCCTCCGCGAATTTCTTCTAATATATCTAAAGGCGCTTCTGAAAGCCGGCTAAACTCGGTGAGTGCTAACCAAGGACTACCTGCTTCTTGCAAATAACGAGCGCACAACTCTGAACCACAACCCTTTGCACCGATTAACAATACTGGGCTTGGGCTAATACTTACTGCAATTTTATCCAACCTATCTTTAAGTGCAGTCACGATTGAACTCTTGCCTAAACTTGCCAAATTCATCTCTGATTTTGGTGATTGCTCACCATGTTTTAACGCTGCAGTTACTGTTTTCAATAGCTTTTGTAGGGCAATTGGCTTTTCTAAAAAATCAAATGCGCCTATGCGCGTAGCCTCAACTGCTGTATCTATTGTGCCATGGCCGGACATCATCACGACTGGCATCGTCAGCTGGCTACTATTTGCCCACTCTTTTAGCAAGGTAATACCATCGCAGTCTGGCATCCAAATATCCAATAGAACCAAATCTGGTCTCTGGTGTAGCCTCACGGCACGAGCGGCGGCGGCATTTTCAGCAAGCTGAACTTGATACCCTTCATCTTGCAAGATATCTCGTAATAATTCACGTATACCAATCTCATCATCAACTACTAATATATGTTTTGTTGCCATGCTTTTGTCTTCTAGTTTTTCAATTGTTGTATTAATTTTTTATACATTGATTACTTTTCAACGCCACTGGATTCAGTTAAAAGTGGAATACTAATCATCACCATTGCACCTGTTTTTTCTTTAGTTAGCATGTCTACTGACTTATTATTTTGAGTTGAACTGGATATATTTTCAATCTTAATCGTGCCTTTATGCTCTTCAATTATCTTTTTGACTATTGCTAAACCTAACCCAGTACCATGAGATTTGGTAGTCATATAGGGTTCAAAAGCATGCAACATCAACTGCTCTGGAAACCCAGCACCATTATCTGCTACCGTTAACATTAAGGCCTGACCATCAATTTTTGTTTTTACTTCAATCAACGCATCCGCTTGTTCAGCAAGTGCATCCTGTGCATTTTGCAGTAAATTATGTATGACTTGGCGCAACATTGTGCTGTCACCTTTAATCGTACAAGGCTGTTTTTCCAGGGATAATGCTATCTTATGATTGGGTAAATCGTAGAACGAAACCACTTCTAGAATTAATTTATTTAAATCTAATTTCTGCAACTGCGGCGCTGGCGAACGAGCATACTCACTAAATTCATTCACCATTTTCTTTAAAGCATCTACTTGATTCACAATCGTTTCAGTTGATCGTTTTAGCATCTGAGCATCAGCCGGCTCTAATTTACTCAGTAGTTTATGCGCCATGCGTTCTGCGGATAACTGAATAGGGGTCAAGGGATTTTTAATTTCATGCGCAAGTCGTCTCGCCACTTCACCCCAAGCTGCATCACGTTGCGCTTGCACCATCGTTGTAGCATCATCAAACACTGCCACATAACCACCATCTGGCAAACGTGTGCCACGTAAGGTTAGAATCTGTTTACCTTGCCCCGTTGCCAATTCAATTTGAGTCAGCAACTCATCTTTTTGAATATCAACGTGACCGCCATCTTCCTTACCATCTAGCTGGTTATGTATGGAAATCGCTTGAAAAAAACTTTCTAAGCGCACGTGCTTCGCAGTAATTTTATCTACCGTCAATCCTGCATAAGCTTCTAACTGAACGCCTAAAATGTTGATTGCAGCTTCATTAAAAGTACGCAGTTCTCCACGCTTATTCAGCGCTATCACGCCTGACGACAAATGCGCCAATATAGTCTCCAAATAGCCGCGTGCCGCTTCAACTCGAGAACGATTCCTGTCAGCAGCTTTAGTCGCGTCATCTAGCTGCTGCGTCATACTATTAAAAGATTGTACTAGTACACCTAATTCATCTTTGCCATGTGCAGGAAGCATTGTGCTGTAATCGCCACTCGCAATCGCTTTAGTCCCCTCGGCAAGTACCGTAAGTGGTGCAGATAATCTTCGGCTCAACACAAAGGCTACGGCCATTGCACCTAACATTGCCAGCATCATGACCAATGTTAAAGTAAGCGCAAAAACCTCTCTTAAGGAAGCGCGGCTATAAGAAAGCTGCTGATAATCTTGATACACATCTTGTACCGCCTCAGCTGTAGTTGCCAGCGGCTTGGGTACGGGTTGAAGTAATTGTAAAATCCGCGTCTCACCCGCCAAATTCTGCACATTCACCGGCACTAGCACGCGAAGGTATAAACCCTTGTTACTAATAGGCTCAATGCTACCCAGTATGTGCAAGCGTGCCTGCCTTAACTGCCTTACGCTGGGCAATTCAGGCAAAATACTGGTGGAGTCGCTATTTGAAACCTCTAAAATTTTGCCTTGCACGGTCAATAAAGTGGCATCTTGAACACCGCTCTTCTCGCGCAAGTCATTTAGTATGGAGTGTGTATTAGCCGGCTGAAAAGCGAGGCTACTCGCCATATTCTCACCCTTCTCTTTGACATCCGCTAACATAATATCTAACGCTGTACGTCCTAAGTTAAGACCGCCTTCCAACGCCGCTTCAACTTTTACATTAAACCAAGATTCAATAGAACGTGTTAAGAAATTAACTGATACCAAATAGACGATTAATCCAGGAATAATTGCCATCATCGCAAAACTTGCAAGCAATCTCAGGGTAAAGCGGCTACCCACGATGCCATTTCGAATTTGTCGATATAAACGCCAACTTTGAAAACTAAGCACAGCAATGAGAAATGTCGCCAATAAAATATTAAGTGCGACTAATAAAGAGTAGTACTCACCAGAGCCAGCAGTATTGGCACTTGCATTAGATAATAAATAGAGTAAAAACGCGCCTGAACTTGCGCTTAATAGTACGATATACTTCATTTTAAGAGGTATTTCATTTGAATAAATTGGGGGTCCACTCAAAGCGCTGTGAACTCAATTTCCAATCATCTAAGCTAATGGATTCGCCCTGTAGGCTTTTAGGTAATTTTTTTGTGTCTAGTCGCATTAAAAAAACCGCCTTATAAACCTCACCTTTTTCAACCTCAGATTTTTGAAATACCTTTAAATTGTGGATATAAGTTAAATCATCTAACGCTTCATCTAACCTTACAAAAGTTTTTTGCTGATCGCCTCGTATCACCAAATATTGGCGAGAAAGTGCATGATAAGTCAAAGAAACACGGTGAATAGTGGTTGCTACTTCATCATCAAACCAATATTTTCTAGGCTTAGATAATTGAAATTCAAATATAAAATTCAATTCGAAGCCCCTATTAACCGCCTCTTCTATCGAATTGCTAAATTTAGCGTCAACATCTGCATTTAAAACATATCCATCTTCAAATGACTCTAATTCAGCACTTTTAACATTCAAGCTGCTATTGCCAGCTAACGCTGGTGTAGCCAAAAATGCTAACAAACAAATAACTAAAAATTGTTTAATTTTTTTGCAGCAAAGCATAGAAAAAACCATCATGTGCGATAGAGGGAATAAGCTGGCCATTTAACTGAGTAATATTGCTCTGTGCATGACTGGTTGATAATGGATATGGTAGCTGGGTTGCATCGGCGTTATTTTTTAAAAAATTATCCACTTGCCCTTGATTTTCTTCATTAAAAACGGAACAGGTAACATAAAGTAATTTACCACCCTTTGCCAACATCTGCCATAAGTTCGGCAGGATTTTAGCTTGCTGTGCAACAAAAGAAGCCACATCAGCTTCACGTCTCAGCCATTTGATATCAACATGACGACGCACTATGCCGGATGCTGTACATGGTACATCTGCCAGAATTCCATCGAAACTCACGCCATCCCACCAACTGCTTAATGATGCATCGCCAGCCACTAAGCTAGCCTGCAATTCAAGTCTATCCAAATTACTTTGTACACGCAACAGCCTGACTTCATCAGTATCAAGAGCCGTTAGCGATACTTCTGCCAATTCTAAAATATGCCCCGTTTTACCCCCTGGGGCACAACAAGCATCCAGAACATGCATATTATTTTTCATGCCGAGTAATGTTGCTGCTAGCTGTGCTCCGTAATCTTGTACTGAAACGATGCCCGCTGTAAATCCTGGTATTTTTTCAACGGGTACAGGCTTAGTTAACACTACCGCCTGTGCGCCAAGATGCGCTGCCTCAATATCTTGCCGCTTTAATAACTGCATATACTCGTCTATGCTAATTTTTTGAGTATTCACTCTCAATGTCATTGGGGGATGCTGATTGCCAGTTTCTAGCATACTTTGCCAATGATCTGGGTATTGTAGTTTAAGCTTGTTAATCCACCATTGCGGATAAGAATAAGTGGCCACTTCATTACCAGTTAACTTAGCAACAAGCTGTTCTTTCTGACGCAGAAAATTTCGTAAAATTGCATTCACCAAACCCTTAGCCCAGCTTTTAGGTGCGGGTCTCTTTAGCTGGCTTACGGCTTGTACAGCCTGATTTACAACCGTAAAAGCATCGGCTTTATCATGCAATAATTGGTAAATCGCCACCAGTAAAATCGAATGGATACGGTCATCTGTTAATGGTTTTTCTAGCAGCTGCACAAGGTAAGCATCGATTTCACCATAAAAACGCAATGTGCCATAGCTCAAATCCTGCGAGGCACCACGTTGTTGGGGCGTTGCATTTGGGAAGCCAGCCAATGCCGCAGGCAACGCTAGGGTTAGATTCCTGCCTAATAACACTTGGTTCACGGCATTCGCAGCTATTTGTTGGGATATATACAAAGAAAACTCTCTTGATGTTCAAACATATTGATTAAGCGTTGATTTTACTTGATAACCGCACTGCCAGGGACTTATTACAAAGTTGTCACTTTCAAAAAAATCGCTTATTACTGCGCTATTGAGTAGCGCTAGTGACTTGTAAAAAAATCCCCTACTTGCAGGTTATGCCCTTGCACAAAAGCTTGAGAATTCAGTCTTTTGCCACCAGGGGCTTGTAGCTCAGTGATATGTAATAAGCCTTCGCCACAACCTACAGTGATGCCATCGTGTACATTAACAATCTCACCAACCCTTGCATTACCCACCTTAGCAGTTGCCATCCAAATACGGCAAACTTCATCTTTTAGCATACTTTGTGCAACAGGAAATGGGTTGAAGCCTCGCACTTGGCGTGAAATATCAATCGCTGTCTTTTGCCAATCAATCGCTGCCTCAGACTTTTCTAGCTTGTGTGCATATGTCACTAAGGCTTCGTCTTGTGGCACAGCTACAAGTGATCCCGT